>Ga0070737_10000046_pt1 | contig 292030 bp, 267 predicted proteins | sample Coa_R1_10_FD_66438 | JGI IMG/M metagenome (GOLD analysis project Ga0070737, IMG submission 66438) | Surface soil microbial communities from Centralia Pennsylvania, which are recovering from an underground coalmine fire - Coalmine... | ecosystem: Environmental > Terrestrial > Soil >...
GCTCTGCATGTGGCTCGGTGCGCCTCGGTGCGCAACCCACGATACCGGAGGCAGGCCTCTACCTCTCGATCGCCTCGACTCGTACGACTGTAAGTCGCGCGGCTCAGGCGATATTGTCTATACAGCCGCGCCTCACTCAAGAAGGATTGGACGCACCCGGCGGGGCGGGCGGCGGCGGAGTCGATTCCAGGCCGTTGGACTGCGGCGGCGACGCGCTCGGGTTCGGCGAAGCGGGCGGTGGAGGAGACATCCCGGTCGGGGGGGCGGCCTCGCGGCGCAAGGGGGGGGGGGCGGTCGGTGCGCCCGAGAGCCGATCGGCTTGCCCGAGGGCCGGTCGGTTCACCCGCCGCTGTCGTCCGAGCGGTAGCGCCGCGGGAGGATGACCCGCACTGTCGTGCCGTGAGCTGGTGCGGTTTCGAGCTCCACGGTGGCGTTGAGCGCTTCGCAGAGGCGCTTGACGATCGAGAGCCCGATGCCCTCGCCGGATGGCAGGTGCGCCGAGCCGGGACCGGACTGCGCCGCGAGGAGCGGCGCTCGCTGATGCTCTGCCGCTTCGCTTTTCCGGGCGGCCCCCACGCCCTCGACATTGTGCGCTTCCGCCGTGGCGCGCTTCAGCGCGTTGCGGAACCGGCCCGCCAGCTGCAGCGCGAACCCCGGCCCGGTGTCCTGGATCGACAGGGTCCAACGCTGCGCGTCGTTCGCCTCTCCGGGTGCCCAGCTGACCACGACGCCGCCGCGCTCGGTGGCGTTGAGCGCATTGAGCAGCAGATTCTGCGCGATGCGCTGCAGCTTCAACTGATCGCCCTCGACCGGCAGTGATTCCGGTCCCTCGCATTTGAGGAATAGATTCCGCTCCGCGGCGATGGGTCGCAGGAGCTCGCAGCATTCCCGGATCCGCGCGGCAGCATCGAAGGTCTCGATATTGAGCGGATCCTGTCCGGCCTCGAGGCGCGCCAGCTCCACCAGATCGTTGAGCAGCGCGCCCGTCGTACGAATCCGCTGCTGCAACAGCTTGTAGAAATGATCGCGTTGTGGAGCCGTCATGTCGGTCTTGGCGAGGAGCGCGCTCGTATTGGCGATGACGCCGACGCTGCCCCTCAGATCGTGAGCGGTCTCCCGCAGCAGGGCCGCGCGCTCGTTCTCGACGGCCTGCAGGGCGTTCAACGAGGCTTCGAGATCGCGCGCACGGCTCGCCGCTTCGGCTTGCTGCAGCCGGATGTAGCGGGCGGTGCTCTCGCAGATGCCCTCCATGCAGATCGTCGCCAGGATCTCGCGCGCCGTGCGCATGACTTCGGGCTCGACTTCCGCGTGTCCGGCCTCGTACTGATCGAGCTCGCGCAGCAGCACAACGTGCAGGTGGCCCCATTCACGCATGGTCTCGCGAATGTCATAGCCCTGCTGCCAGCGATGCATGCCGTGCTCGGCGGCATCCTTCCGCTGCTCGAAATCGGCCCGGGCGGCGTCGAGCGCATGCTCGGCGCGCAGCCGCCGCCCGAAGTCGTCGAGAATCTTCGGGAAGTGGTCATACAGGGCGCTGCGGGAGAGGGTGGAGCTCGTGGTGAGCTCGGGATCCTGGCGGATCGCCTCCCGCCAGATCCGCAGCAGATCATCCCGCCGGCGGCGAAGGTGAAGCGACAGTGCGTCCAACTGCTTGCGAACCGTATCTGCCGGGATCGACATATCGAATACCCCCGCTACCCCTATCGGATGGCGTTGTAAGAAGCGGATGCCATTGAAGATCGATCCGCTCGCGTGTGGTGTGGTTGAGGCCCCAATGCGGGAAGCCGATCCCGCCACGGATCTTAGCTCGGCGCAAGCAGAAGCCGAAGCGTCACGCATTCCGAGCTCCGCATTCCGAGGTCCGCCGTTGCCGGCCGCCCGTTGCGACCCTCCCTCCGTCGCCCCGTCACTCGGATTCCGAATGGCGGGCGCTCGTGAGCGCATGGCATTTGCAGGGGACGCTCTCGAGCTCGGTCGAGAAGACCGACTTCCCCGCGCCGCAACCGCACCAGCTGGCTGCGGGACTCGATCGTGCTCGTGCGCGGGCCGTCCGGCAGCGGCAAGACGATCCGCGCCGGCACATTCGCCCGGGCGGGCGCCCTGCGCGGCGAGAAGGTGATGTTCTACGGCTTTGAGGAGTCGAAGCGGCAGCTCTCGCGGAACTTCGCGGCCCTCGGCCTCGAGCTCGATGAGCTGGAGCGCCGGGGAACGATCGAGGTGATCTGCCAGTACCCGGAAGCGACGAGCCCGGAGGACATTCTCGTCGAGCTGAGCACGACGTTCGGCGCCCACAAGCCCTCGCTCATCGTGCTCGACACATCTCCTCGATCGAGCACACTGCCTCTCCGATCGGGTTCAGGCAGTTCATGGTCGCAATCGCCTCCATTCTGCGCCAGCAGGGCAGGAGCGCCCTGCTCACGCAGGCGATCAGCAGCTATCGCGGCTCCGAGCACGCAGTGCCATACCTCTCGACGATCGCGGACGTGATACTCGATCTCGATTCCACGCGGCATCGCGGCGGCATCCGCGGCGGCATCCGGGTGACGAAGATGCGCGGCTCCGCGCATTCGACGCGCGAGCACAGGTTCGGGATCGGACAGGGCGGCCTCGAAGTCGACGCGAAATCGTCTCGCGCCGAGCGACCCGCACGGACATAGCCGCACGCGGCCACGATTCGCGTGGCAGCGAGCGATGCGTATCTGCACGCGACCATGACACGCCGGGAGGACATCCTCGGGCGCTACCTCTTTGATATTTTCCCCGACGATCCTGCCGATACGAACGCCACCGGCGTCCGCAATCTGCGCGCCTCGCTCGAGCGCATGCTCGCCTCCGGCGAGCCCGATGCGATGGCCGTGCAGAAATACGACATTCGCCGTCCGCAGAGCGCGGGCGGGGATTCGAGGAGCGGTACTGGAGCACGCTCAACTCGTCCGTGTTCAATGGCGGGTCCGCGGTGCGCTACATCAGCCACCGCGTCGAGGACGTGACGGAGTTCGTCCGCTTGAAGCAGCACGGCGCCGAGCAGGAGCCGCGCGGAGAAAGTGGAGAGCGATCTTCCAGCGCGCACGAGAGCTGCAGGAGAACAACCGCGGCCTGCGCGCAGCGGGGGACATCGAGCGCAACGTTTCCTTGCAGGCACGGCTCATCGAGGACCTCATCGATCTCGTGGGCGCCGCCGCGGAGAAACTTCAGATCCGCCGGGAGCCGGTGGATCTCGTCGGCACCGCGGAAATCGCGGTCGAAACGGCGCGCGCGCCAGCGGCGGACAAGGACCTGCATGTCGATTGCCGGTTGCCGGATCATCCGATCTTCATCTTCGGCGATGGCGACTGGGTGCTGCAGGCCGTGTCCAATGTGCTCGTGGCCGATCGCGCCATGCCGGGGATGGACGGCGATGAGCTCGTTCGCCGCATTCGCACGAGCTCGGCTGAGCGGGAGCTGCTCGCGGCCGCGCTGACCGCCTATGTCGGCAAGGTGCACGCCGCGGCACTTTCCGCGGGCCATCAGCGTTATCAGGCGAAGCCCGCCTCGCCCGGCGAGCTCGTCGCGAGCCTCGCGGCGAAGCCCATGCCGTCGTTGCTGTCTCCCGGTCCGCGCCGCGGTCTGAAAGGATGAGCGATGAGTCCCCCCAGTGTGCTCGTGGTCGACGATGTGGCGGATACGCTTGAAGTGGTGAGCTTCGCGCTCGAGCTCGAAGGCTAGCGTGTCATCCAGGCCGCGACGGGGAACGAAGCGCTCGAACGCGCCGTCGAGTATCGGCCGGTCGTCATCGTGATGGACTTGCATATGCCCGATCTCGACGGCCTCGCGGCGACACGGCGCCTGAAGATCGACGAGCGTTCGCGATCCATTCCGGTGATCCGGTGATCGCGCACACGGCCTACCCGACCGAGATCCCGGCGGACCTCTTCGCGGCGGTGCTGACCAAGCCCTGCGCGCTCGCTATGCTGCTTGGCACGGTGGCGCAACATCGGCGCGCCGGGGCGGGCGGGGCGCTCCCGAATCCGCTGGGTCTACGCCGGGAACAACGCTTGCGATAAATTCTCATTGGTGTCGTCTCCGTGCAACAGCTCGGGTCCGAACGATGGCTCGAGGGGGGGAGGTGCGGCCTGCGCTGCACGGCGCCTCCTCGTCGGACTCTGCGGCCTGCTCGCGAGCGTCGCGGCATTCTCGAACGCCCGGGCGCAGGCAAGTCCCGCAACGCCGGCCGGCACCGCGGAGGGGACGCCGACCGCAGAATCGACGGTGCCGGAGCCGGAGCCGAACAACTATCCGTGGCTCGACGACATCCAGCAGTTCCTCTACGGCTCGCTTTGGCGGGCGGCGGAGCACGTCGATCGCTGGTTCGGCTCCGAGGAGCCCGATGCCGCCTACGAGCAGGGCGCATACGGCAGCATCGCGCCGGCCATTCTCTGGGATCAATATCACGGCGTGAGCACCCTGCTGCGCTTCCAAGCGAACATCCCGCTGCCGCAGATCAACGAGAAGTTCTCCGCGTTCGTCGGCCGGCTCAATCCTGAGGAATACATCTCCGAGAGTCAGCCGTACTCCGGCGCCTTCCCCAATCCCTACGCTCCCAATCCGCGCGACCAGACGATCCTCGGCATCCAGTACCAGCAGCCGAAGCTCCAGGGCGCGAGCTGGGACTACGGAGCAGGCATGCCGGTGACGCTCCATCGCTTCGATCCGTACGTCAAAGGCGGCTACAACTACGCGCTCGGCGAGGTTCAGCACGGGCTGCTCTACTGGCGGCAGGACATTTTCTATCAGGACAGCCAGGGCGGCTTCGGCGTCACGAGCACTCTGTACCTGCAGCAGCTCTTCGGCCAATCGCTGCTCCTCGGCTGGACGGGCTCGACGACCCGCGCGCAGCGCTCGTATGGGTGGCGCAGCTACTCGACGTTCGATGCGATCTATGCATTCCCCAACGAGCGCGCCATCGATCTCGAGCTCGAAGTCGACGGCGCGACGAGGCTCGCCGTGCCGCTGCACGACTACGGCGGCAAGCTCGCGTACCGGCGCAGCATCCTGCGCGACTGGCTCGTGCTCGAAGTCCGTACGAGCCTCGATTGGCCGAAGGACTTCCCGAATCAGCGCCGGCAGACGAGCTTCGGCGTGGGCCTCGGATTCGAGATGTATTTCGGGACCTATCAGTTCCAGGCGCGTTCCGTGACTTTCTGAGGCCGCCGCCCCGGCTCAGCTCCTCAGGGCCTCGATGATCTCCACGCGGTCGGCAGGCGGAAACGGCGTGCGGCCGACGGCCGCGACGGCTGCCGCGTCCGAGCCCCCCGGTTCGTACGCAAACCCCGCATCCGCGAGCCGCTGTTTGAGGAAGGCTTCGGCATGTGCCAGCATTGTCTCGATGCGTGCCTCGGGCTCTCCCAGCACGACTCCCGCTTGGCTCGCGGTCAGGCCCTCGAACGTAGTCAGGATGACCGCTTGGCGCCACCGATGCGGCAGCGCCGACAAGGCCCGCAGGAGCGTCCGCCTGACATCGCGCTGGATCGCCGCTTCCTCTGGGGTATCGGCCGCTGGGTCCGGCAGCAGGTCCTCGAGCCGCAGGCACTCGTCGGGTTCCCAGTACTCGTATCGCTCCTCGTCCCGCCGCGTCGGATCCTCGCTCCCCGTATCGGGCGGCGCCGACAGTGATTGCGCCGGACGCATCGCTTCCGCGGCCGCATCCAGCTCCTCGTGCGCGAGCGAGACGAGCCAATCTCGGATATTGATCTCTCGCGGCCGATCGTCGAGCCGATCGAGCGCGCGCAGCAGCGTCCCTGCGACGACATCCGCCGCTTCGACCTCGGTGGCGCGCGGATCACTCGCGGGCCCGCGGTACAGCAGCTCGCGCCGCACGTAGCCGTAGAGCGCATCGAGGTGGGGCTCGATCAGCTCGTAGAGCATGCGCCGCTGCGCCCGCTCGCGGCCGGTCCGCTCGCCGTGCTTCAGCTGCTCGAGCTTCATGCGCCGTGCCGCACGCTTCCACAGATGCGCGCGCTGCAGGCGCGCCACGTGGCGCTCACCGCGGCGGTCGAGCTCGTCGAACGCCTCTTTGAGCCCGGCGACGAGATCGTGGCTCTCAGCCATCGTCGTGAGCACACCGCTCGGGAGCCTCAGTCGTAGAGCGACACGATAGAGATGATGTTTCGGGCTTTTCTCGAGACGGCCTTCGAGGCGCACGAGATCCGGCTGGAACGAGGAAAGGCGCTGTTTCTCGAGTTGCTGCGCCCGATGCTCGAAGATTTCGCGCAGGCGCGGCCTGCTGACCGCGTCGATGTCGTGAAACGATAGGGTCGACTTCATAACCGTCCCTCGCTATTCCGCCCGTGCGGCCTGGTCCGCAGGCCGAGCGGGTTCGAGGCGCCGGCGCCTCTGACTCGCAGGAAGAATGGATGCACACGAGGCGCTTTCAAGACACCCCTGCGCCGCCCCTTGAAACCGGCCGAGCTGCTGCTACTTTCTCGGACGTCGCGGCCGCGCCCCGATCGAGCGGGCGCGCCGCGGATCAAGCAGAGTCGATACGAAGTCTCAGAGTCGGTACTGAGTCGGAAGAGGAGGTGAGTGTCGATGACTGTGAGAGATTTGATTCCCCGGATCCGCTCGCGAGCGCCGGTCTTGCGCAGGGAGAGCTCGAGCCCTCTTGCGGCGTTTCAGGAAGAGGTGAATCGGCTGTTTGAGGACTTCTGGCGCGACTTCGACGGGGTGGGGTCCTCGTTGCCCTATTCCTTCGCCTACCCGCGCATCGAGGTCTCCGAGACCGAGCGCGAGGTGAAGGTCGAAGCGGAGATCCCCGGCATGGACGAGAAGGACGTCGAAGTCCTGCTGCAGGACGGCACGCTCATCCTGAGAGGGGAGCGCAGGGGCGAGAGCGAGGATTCGAGCCGCCGGATGAGCGAGCGGTACTACGGCCGGTTCGAGCGGCGGATCGCCCTACCGGTCGAGGTCGAAGCCGACAAGGTGGGCGCAACGTATGCCAAGGGCGTTCTCACGGTGACGTTGCCGAAGTCGCAGCGTGCCATGGAGAAGGTCAAGCGGATCACGATCAGCTCCAAGTGAGCTGAAACGATCCGCTGAGGCGGGACTTGAAAGTGCGCCGGTCCATCCTCGTGCGATGGCGCCGTTCCGGAACTCGCACGGGGGCCGGCGCACCGCGGCGGCGCTCCCGTCGCCTGTCCCCGTTTGCCTTGAAAAACGCCGCGGCGACCCTATCTGACGACGATCGAGCCTGACCGAGGCGGCTGATGCCGTCTGCGCGGCCGCCGGGGGAAGCAGGAGGTCGACTCATGAACAAGACGACCAAGTACAACACGCTCTATGCGATTGCGGCGGTGATCGGCATCATCGTGCTGCAGTACGTCCTGTTCCGGCTGCTCGTCGCCTCCCCGATCGTCATTCCGTACAGCGAATTCCGCAACTGGGTCGATCACGACAAGGTGGCGGAGGTCAACGTCTCGACCGACGGGAATCGGATCACGGGGGCGCTCAAGCAGCCGCTCCCGAACGGCACCCGCTACTTCGTCACGACTCCCGTCCCGCAGGACCTCGCTGCGGACCTCGAGCGCCACGGCGTGAAGTTCACCGGCGTCACGCCAGATAACTTCTGGACGAATCTCGTCTCGTGGGTCGTGCCGATCCTGCTGTTCTTCGGGCTGTGGCACTTCGCCTTCCGCGGCTATGCCAACCGCGCGGGAATGCCGGGGCTCATGTCGATCGGCAAGTCGAAGGCCAAAGTCTATGTCGAGACCGATATCCGCACGACCTTCGCCGATGTCGCGGGCGCGGCGGAAGCAAAGGAGGAGCTGAAGGAAATCGTCGGATTCCTCAAGGACCCGGACCGTTACGCGCGCCTCGGCGGGCGCGTCCCGAAGGGTGTGCTGCTCGTCGGGCCGCCGGGCACCGGCAAGACGCTGCTCGCGCGCGCGGTTGCCGGCGAGGCGGGGGTTCCGTTCTTCAGCATCTCCGGATCCGAATTCGTCGAGATGTTCGTCGGCGTCGGCGCAGCGCGTGTGCGCGATCTGTTCGAGCAGGCGCGGCAGAAGGCCCCCGCGATCATCTTCATCGACGAGCTCGATGCGCTCGGGCGCGCCCGCGGCGCGTACCCTTACGCCGGCGGCAATGATGAGAAGGAGCAGACGCTCAATCAACTGCTCGTGGAGCTCGACGGCTTCGATCCTCGCACCGGCCTCGTGCTGCTCGCCGCGACGAACCGGCCGGAGATCCTGGATCCGGCTTTGCTGCGGGCGGGTCGATTCGACCGGCAGATCCTGGTCGATCGTCCCGACAGAAGAGATCGCCTCGAGATCCTCGCCGTCCATCTGAAGAAGATCCGCGCGGGACACGATGTGGATCCCGAGAAGCTCGCCGAGCTCACGGCGGGATTCACCGGCGCAGACATCGCGAACCTCGTCAACGAGGCGGCACTGATCGCCACGCGGCGCGGCGCCGAGGCGGTGCAGATGCAGGACTTCACCGCTGCCTCCGAGCGCATCATCGCCGGCCTCGAGAAGCGCAACCGGGTGCTGAGTCCGGCCGAGCGCAAGATCGTGGCCTACCACGAGATGGGCCACGCGCTCGTTGCGCTGTCGCTGCCCGGCACCGACCGCGTGCACAAGGTGTCTATCATCCCGCGCGGGATCGGCTCGCTCGGCTACACGATTCAGCGTCCGACCGAGGATCGCTTCCTCATGACGCGCGAGGAGCTCGAGAACAAGATGGCCGTGCTGCTTGGGGGCCGCGCGGCGGAGCGGCTGGTCTTCGGGACGGTCTCGACCGGAGCCGCTGACGATCTGCAGAAGGTCACCGACATCGCGCGCAGCATGGTGATGCGCTACGGGATGGCGGAGGAGCTGGGTCCAGTGACCTACGAAGCCGAGCCTCGCGCAGCCATTCCCTCCCATCCGGGTCTCGAGGCCCGCCCGTACAGCGAGTCGACGGCGCGCAGGATCGATGCGCTCGTGCAGCAGCTCGTCGCGCGCGTGTTCGACCGAACACTGAGCCTGCTTCGTAGCCGCCGGCGGGCGCTCGAGAACGGCGCGGCCGCGCTGCTCGCCCGGGAGACGTTGAGCGAGGAAGAGCTGATCGCGCTCCTCGGAAGCGCGGATGGCGCGCCCGAGGACCGGCCGGCGCCGCTCCAGCCGGACGACGTGCGCCGGCCGCGGCTCGCCGCGATCGGCAATTCCGGATGACTGGCGGCGGTTCGCCTGGGTCGCGGGGCGTCGCTTGCCTCGGCCTCACGCGGGCACGCGCCCGCCGATCTCATCCAGATGGCGCAACAGGTCCGCGGGATCCTCGTATACGCGGATCGCGCCGGAGCGCTCGAGCTCATCTTCGCCATAGCCGCCGCAGAGCAGGCCCACGCCGAGACCCCGCGCGCGCCGCGCGGCCAGCATGTCCCAGATGCTGTCGCCGACGATGATCGCGGATTCGATGTCGGTTCCGAGCCGCGATGCGGCGGCGAGAAAGAGATCCGGATCGGGCTTCGCGCGCGCGACGTCATCGCGAGTGACGACCACTGTCCGCGCGGGATCGAGTCCCAGGATTTCGAGGTTGTACTTCGCTGTCGCCATGCGCCCGCTCGTGGCGATCGCCCACGGGATACGGATGCGCGTCAAATAGCCCAGGAGCTCGACCGCCCCCGGCAGAGGACGGACTTGATGTGCCAGACGAGCATAGGCCTCGGCGTGGCGCGCTCGCAGCGTGTCGAGCACGCCCGGTTCGATCTCGCGATCGAGCTCCCGCCGCAGCATTTCCGTGAACAATCCGCCGCTCATGCCGATGCGCCGATGGATGCGCCACACGGAAAGCTCGATGCCCGCCTCGTGCAGCGCCTCCTGCCAGGCGGCGACGTGCTGGTATACGCTGTCCACCAGCGTTCCATCGAGATCGAACACGAAGCTCACGTCGATGTCGGCCACGAAGGCTCCTCAAACGCGCTGCGGCTTGGAGACATCTCCGGCCCGAGCGACCTTGATGCGGGAGATCTTCCCGTCGGCGAGCTCATAATGCACGAAGACCGGCACACGCACGAATTCGCCCTTCTTGAGCGGAGCGACGACGAAGTCGGGCGCGTCCTCGATCGCGGTGAACTGTGAGGTAACGTCCGCCGCGATCCCGCCGTCGTCGGCGATGAGATGATGCAGCGTCAGCGACTCGCGCACCTTCTTGAACATCTCCCGGTAGAAATGGACGATGCCGTCCTTGCCGCGGAGCACGATGCCCGGACCTGTCAGCTCGCACACCACATCGTCGGTGTAGTACTGGCTGAAGCGCTCGAAGTCCGCGTTGCTAAAGGCGCGCGCGTACTCCAGGAAAGCCCGGCGCCGCTTGGGGCTTCCGCCGAGGCGCGGCGCCGGCTGCGTGACGCGGGCAGGCTTGCGCTTCACACCGCCCGCCTGCGCATGTGTCGCCGCGTGCTCAACGACCAGGGCTGCGCGATCCGGCGCTTTGCTAGCTCGATGTGCTCGAGCAGATAGATGAAGCTGCGGGGTGCGTCGGCCATCGGGCTTGGATCCTCAGAGGCGCCCGTGTATAAGGGGACCGGACATCGATTGCAAGCGTCGTCGCGGCGCACGCGCCACGGGCCCATCGTCGGGGCGGCAGCGGCGGGAGCTCGGGACCTGACATGGCAGTACGGGTATCATCCACCGGTCACACCGGCATCACGGTCTCCGATCTCGACCGCTCGATCCGATTCTATCGGGGAGTGCTCGGGCTGTCGGTCAGCGAGCCGGTGCGCTGCGCGGGGGAGATGTTCGGGCGAATCACTGGCGTGCCGGGCGCCGAGATCGACATTTCGTTCGTTCGCGCGCCGGGCCATGTCATCGAGCTCTTGTGCTACCGCAAGCCCGAAGGACGCGTGAGCTCGACGCTGCGGTCCTGCGATCCGGGATTCTGGCACCTCGCGCTCAAGGTCCGCGAGATCGACCGCGTGGTGGCGGCGGTCAAGCGATCGGGATTTGAACCGCTGAGCGAGATTCAGCGCGTCGATGACGGGCCGGTGGAAGGCCTGCGTGTCGTATACGTGCGCGATCCGGACGGCGTCGTGCTCGAGCTGATCGAGGAGCCGCAGGGCGTCGTGCTCGAGGAGCTGTATCTGGCGAGCGCGAAGTAGTCCGCTCGATGAAGCAGTCGGCACCGGCTCGGTGCGGCCGCATCACCGTCCGGGCCGCATCACCGTCCGCATGGCCTCACCGGCCATCGATGCCGAACGCGAGCAGGGCGTTGCCGCCGCGCCCAAGGAACTGTCCGTAGCCGGAATTGACGTAGAGCATGCCGCCCGCGACGACCGGCCCTCCCGCATCCAGCGATCCGCCGTGCGCCGACTCCGCGTTGACGGCGGGAACGTGCCGTGCGGTGTCGAAGTCCCAAATAACCCTCCCATCGCGGGCATCGTACGCCCGCAGATGCCCGTCCTGAGAGCCCGCGAACACGACGCCGTCGATGGCCGTGATCGCCTGCGACAGCGCGGCGCGGCAGTCATCCGATCCCCATGCGCATTGCGGGCGAGGGGCCGGCGCCCACCAGAGGAGCTTTCCCGTCGCCGCATCGAGCGCGCCCAGCCCGGGGCGCGGCGTGTCCGTGGGGCGTGTCGGCATGGAGTCCGAAATCGGCACGTACACCGTGCTGCCGATCGCCGCCATTCCCCACTCGATGCCGCCGAAGACGCCGCCGGCGCCGACTCGCGTCTTCCAGATGAGGCGCCCATCGGCGTCCGGATCGAGCCCGTAGACCACGCCTGATTTCTGGCCGGCGACCAGCACGCGGCGCCCGGAGGGCAGCGTGACGAGGATCGTCGAGGCGGCGAAGTCGGCGTCCTCTCCCGGATGCGCGGGGCACGCGCCGCCGAGCGCGCAGCCGGAAGCCCAGTCATCGTGAGCTGTGAGCTGCCGCGACCAATGCACGCGCCCATCCGCGATGCCGATCGCGAGCACCGAGTCGGTCGTTGGAGCGTCGATGTCCGTGTAATCATTTCCCGTGCCGACGTAGAGCACGCCGCGCGCAGCGTCGATCGTCGGCGCATTCCAAACGGAGCCGCCCGCCGGCCCGTTGAGGACCGTGGCGTCACCTCTGCGACGATAGGGCCTCGGAGGGCGGGCGATCGTGCGGCGCTTCCAGAGCAGGCTGCCGCTCGCAGCCTCGAGCGCGACGACGCTTCCGCGGAACGTACAACACGGATAGGAAGGATCGGCGGCGGGTCCTTCCTCGAAGGACGACACCGGAACCAGCAGACGCTTTGCGAACAGGACCGGCGAGCCCGTGATGCGGGCGGATGGATGATCGTCGACGCGCGTGCGCCAGACTTCCGCGCCCGTGTCGGCATCGATGGCATGCACGACAGCGGAAACGTCACCGAAATAGGCCAGCATGTGGCCTCGATCCGCGGTCGATCCGATGACGATGGCCGTCCGCACGGGCGTTCCAACGTGCAGGCTCCACACGGTACAGCCCGTACCGGCATCGAGCGCATACACCTCGCCGGTGGCGCTCGCGACGAAGAGGCGGCCGCCGACCACGGTCGGCTCGCCCCACGTCATCGCGCCGGGGTACGCGAAGGCCCATCTGAGCTTCAAACGCGGCGCGTCGGATGCGGCGAGCCCCGCTCGCGGCTGAAAGCGGCTGTTCGCGAGGTCCCTTCCCCAGCCGTTCCAGTCTGCATCCGTCAGACGCACGGAGCTCGGGGGCTCGCGGCAGGGGTTCGGATGCAGGGGAGGCGCCTTGGCCGCCGCGCCCGCCAGGAACGATGCGATGGCGGTCGCATCGGCGCGTGTCAGCCCCGCGGCCTGGGGGCGCATGGCGCCGGTCAGCAGCGCCATGACGATGTTCGATGTGGGGCGATTGCCGAGGGCTTCTCTCGAGGGGATGTGCCCCGTCGCGTGGTCGTGGCACTTCGCGCAGCGCTGCGAGTAAAGCGCCGCGCCGTCTGTCGCCGGCGCTGCCCGGCCGCACGGGGACAGCACGACGAGGGCGATGGCCAGTGCGAGGCGTGCGTTCATTGCGCTGTCCGATCGATGATCAAGGAGTGGGTCACGCCGCGCGGGTGATCGGGCCGTCGATCGTGGAAGGCGCGCCGGTCCAGCTCTTCACTTCGTTCAGACACTTGGCCGCGAAGAGCCGGATCGACCGTATGCACTCCTCGTGCGGCATGCCGCCGGTGTAGAGATGCGGGAACATGCCCTGCGGCTCCCGGCGCCGCTTCACTTCCTCCAGCTGCTCGAGGACTTCGCGCGGGTTGCCGGCGATGGAATTCTTGTGAGCGTTCGCGATCGCCTCCTCGGCCTGCTCCGGCGTCATGCGCAAGCGGCTGTAGGCCTCGTATCCCTTGATGGTGCCGTGGTGCTCGGAGGTCATTTCGTAGTTCTTCACCGCCGCCGCGAACGTCCTTCCCGTGTAGATGCGCGCGAGCTCCCGGGCGCGATCGCCGCTCTCATCGACGAATACGAGGTTCGAGACGAACGGCGCGACCGGCTCCTCGCCCGGGTGAGCCTCGCGCCAGGCGTCGAGCCAGGCGTCGGCGGCATCATCGCCCGCGAAGCGGCTGATAGGCGGCTTCGATTCGGAGTGTCCGGCGATCATGGGCTGGCCGAGATAGAGCCGCCCGAGGCCGAGCTTCGCGGCCGAGATCATCGATGCGGGCGAGCCCGCGGCGCAGAAGGCGCGGCCCTTGAGCGGACGGACCGGGCGCGGCCGGATCTCGCGCCGCGGCTGCCGGAAGAGCTCCCCGCCCTCGATCACACCGGTCTCGAGCGCCCGCATGATCATCGCGACGGCCTCGTCGAAGCGCTCGCGCGCCGTCCCCTGATCGACCCGCAGACCCTCGTATTCCATGCGCGAGAGCCCGCGGCCGAAGCCGATGAGCGCGCGCCCGCCGGACACGTGGTCGAGCAGCACGATCTCCTCGCAGAGCCGGACCGGGTCGTGCCAGGGGACGACGATGACCTGCGTGCCGAGCCGCACGCGCGGGTGCCGGCCCGCGAAGTAGGCGAGGTACAGCAGCGGGTTCGGGCTCAGGGAGTAGTCGCTGAAGTGGTGCTCGGTGATCCAGATCGACTCGAAGCCGAGCTCGGCGGCGAGCTCGAGCTGCGCCAGCTCCTCGCGGACGAACCGCCTGTCGTCGATCTGCGAGTGATTCGCGAATCCGCTGGCGATTCCCACGTGCATGACCGTCCCGCCTCGTTGACTGCGCAACCGCCGCGCCGGCGCCCGAATGGGGTATAAGGAACCCTGCTGCGAAATGCAAGTCGCGGCGCGGGCGCCGGATTGTCGAAAGCGCCTGAATTCAGGGACTTGCAGCGCCGTGCGAAGCGCTTGCGCTATCATCCGCGCAGGCTCGACCCGGCGCCGATACGCTCCTCGAAGACCGGTCGAGCGGCCGGAGATTGCCATGAGCAACAAGCCCGTATCGAGGGGATTCCCGCTGCCGAGCTCGCTCAAAGTGGTCCCGGGGACCGAGCGGGCGCAGGCGGCCTATCCGTACTTCATCCAGTTCACGCCGGCAGATGACGCGCGGTTCTGGTTCTACAACTCCATGCATTTCCCTGAGCCGATGTCGGCGTTCGACATGGTGACGGCGGAGGCCGCCTACTGCGCGCTCGGCGCCTCGAACACGCGCGTCCACTGCCTGCCGACGACGCTCGGCATCGATCACCGCATCATCAACGGGCGGGTGTACATCGGGGGCAACGCCGTCACGGACCCGGCCGAGATCGCGCGGCGCACCGAGGAGTTCCAGAAGCGGGCCTTCTACTACTACGAGCACTGGGAGCGCCTGTACGCCGCGTGGAAGGAGAAGATGCTGAAGCTGATCCGGGAGGCGCAGGCGCTGCCAAAGCTCGAGCTGCCGGAGCTCGAGCCGCTCGAGCACGTGCGCGCCGGGCGCGGCATCGCCTCGAACCACTGGCTGCTCGACACGTACCAGAAGACGCTCGAAGGCTACTTCCGGATGTGGCATCACCACTTCGAGTTCCTGCTGCTCGGGTACGGCGCGTACATGACGTTCTTCGCCTTCTGCAAGAAGGCGTTCCCCGAGATCAGCGATCAGACGGTCGCCCGCATGGTCGCCGGCATCGACGCGGAGATCTTCCGGCCCGACGAGGAGGTGCGCCGCCTCGCCCGGCGCGCGGTCGAGCTCGGCGTGGACGGGCAGTTCCGCGACGGCGTCCCCGCGGAGGCGATCATCGCCTCCCTCGAGAAGGCGGGCCCGCCCGGCCGGGAGTGGCTGGCCGAGCTCGACCGCTCGCGCGATCCCTGGTTCAACATCAACGTCGGCGACGGCTTCTATCACTACCATCGCTCGTGGAACGATGATCTCTCGCTTCCGTTCGCGGCGCTGCCCGGGTACATCGGCCGCGTGAAGGCGGGCGAATCGCTCGAGCGGGACCAGCAGAAGCTGCGGGTCGAGCGCGAGCAGCTGATCGCGGACTATCGCGAGCTGCTCTCGACGGACGAAGAGCGCGCGGCCTACGATCAGATGATCCAGCTCGCGCACCGCGTGTTCCCCTACGTCGAGGGCCACAAGTTCTACTGCGAGCACTGGTACACCAATCTCTTCTTCAACAAGATCCGCGAATTCGGCGCGCTGCTCGCGCGGCACGGCTTCTTCCCGCAGGCCGAGGATGTCTTCCATCTCAATCATTACGAGCTCGAGTCGGCGATCATCGACCTGATGAACGCCTGGTCGACCGGCTCGGCGCCTCGTGGGCCCGATCACTGGCCGCGCATCGTGGCCGAGCGGCGCGCCGCGCTTGCCGAGTGGGCGAAGCACGACACGCCTCCCGCGCTCGGTCCCGTGCCGGACGTGATCGACGATCCGGCGATCGTCATGCTGTGGGGCATCACGCGCGAGAACCTGGACAAGTGGCTCGCGGCCGGAGGCGACGCGACCGGCAACGAGCTGCGCGGATTTGCGGCCTCGAACGGGGTCGTCGAGGGCACGGCCCGCGTCGTGAAGTCGGTGGAGGAGATCTCGCGCATCGAGAAGGGCGACATCCTCGTCTGCCAGATCACCAACCCCACGTGGGCTCCGCTTTTCCAGAAGATCTCCGCGGCGGTCTCCGACATCGGCGGCTCCATGAGCCATATGGCCATCGTCGCCCGCGAGTTCGGTCTTCCGGCGGTGGTAGGAACCGGCAGCGCGACGACGCGCATCCGCGACGGGCAGCGCATCCGTGTCGACGGCGGGCGCGGCGTCGTGACGTTGCTGCAATAGGTGAGTCCCGGAGTGAACGCACGCGATGCGGCACGTCAGCTGGTTCCATGAGGTCGGCCTCGATGACCGGCCGCACGTCGGCGGCAAGGGGGGCAGTCTGGGAGAGCTCGAGCGCGCGGGGATCGCGGTGCCTCCCGGCTTCGTCGTGAGGACGCAGGCCTTCGAGCGTTTCGTCGGCGCGCTCGAGCGCGATTTCCCTGTGCGGGCGCGCGTGGCGGCGCTCGAACCCGGCGATCTCGATGCCGTGACGGCTTGCTCCCAGGCATTGCGAGCGCGAGTCGAGAGCGCCCCGCTCCCTGCCGACCTGCGCGCTGAGATCGCTGCCGCTCATGCAACGCTGTGCCGGGAGGATCCACGGATGGCGGTAGCCGTGAGGTCGTCCGCGACGACCGAGGATGCCGCGGATGCGAGCTTCGCCGGCCTGCAGGATACGTATCTGTGGGTGCTCGGGGCAGAGGAGATGCTGCGTCGGGTGCGTAGCTGCTGGGCGAGCCTGTATTCCGTGGAGTCGATCAGCTATCGCCGCAAGCACGGCCTCCCGGAGGACGGCGTCGCGATGGCGGTCGTCGTGCAATGCATGGTGAACGCCCGCACCGCCGGCGTCATGTTCACGCGCAGTCCGACGACGGGCGACCGGTCCGTCGTCACGATCGAGGGCGCCTGGGGACTCGGCTCGGCGGTCGTGGGCGGCGAAGTCACGCCGGATCGCTGGGTGGTGGCCAAGATCACCGGCGAGATCTCGGTCCGGGACATCTCGGACAAGGCGATTCAGCATCTGCCGGCCGAGGGTACGGGCGGGATCGCGACGGTTCCCGTGCCCGATGAGCTGCGCCGCGCGCCTTGTTTGAGCGACGAGGAGATTCAGGCGCTCCGCCAGATCGCGCGCAAGGTCGAGCGCCACTACGGCCGCCCGCAGGATATCGAATGGGCGATCGACCGTCGAACCGGCGACATCCTGCTCCTGCAGAGCCGCCCGGAGACCGTCTGGTCGGCGAAGGAGATCGCGCCGGCGGCGCGCCCTGCGGAGAATCCCCTGGTGCACGTCATGTCTATCTTCGGAGGCCGCAGGTGACGCTCACGGCGAAGGACGTAGCGGAGATCACGAAGCTGTTGGAGGAATCGAGTTTCGACGAGCTATATTTGGAGCTCGATGGCGTGAAGCTCAGCTTGCGGCGCGGGGCCGCGGCGCATTCAATCACCGAGCGCGCGCGGCCGGAGGGCGGGGCGGCCGCGGCACGTTCGGCGGCGGCTTCGACGGCGGCATCCGCGGCTGCGCCAGTCGGTTCGGCTATGCCGGTCCGCTCAGCGCGCCATGCCGGTCCAGCTACCGCCGACTCGGCCGAGTCCGTCGAACCGGCCGCCGGCGCCGGCGCGGCTCGCCCCGCCGCCTCGATCGCTCCTGCCGGCGCGGTTGCCGCTCCGGCAGGCTCGACCTCGCAGCCGAGCCGCGCCCCTCAGTCTGCCGCCGCTCCCGGCCTTCACGACATCACCTCACCGCTGCTCGGCACGTTCTATCGGGCTCCCAAGCCCGGCGCGCCGCCGTTCGTCGAGGTCGGCTCGCCCGTGGAGGAGGAGACGATCATCGGCATCATCGAGGTGATGAAGCTGATGAACACCGTCCGGGCAGGCGTGCGCGGCCGGGTGACGGAAATCCTGGCCCGCGACGGGGCTCTCGTCGAATATGGCGAGGCGCTCATGCGGGTCGCAAAGGCGGGCTGAGCGGCCGCGGGCCTGCAGCACGGAAAGCCCGCAGCGCGGACGGATCGATCGTGGCCACCATTCGCCGAATCCTCATCGCCAACCGGGGAGAGATCGCGGCGCGAATCATCCGGACCTGCCGCGCGCTCGGCATCGAGACCGTGCTCGCGGCATCGGAGGCGGACCGCGATTCGATGCCGGCGCGGCTCGCGGACCGGACGGTCTGCATCGGTCCCGCGCGGTCCACCGAGAGCTATTTGAAGATCGAGACGATCGTCCAGGCGGCGCTCGGCGTCGGCGCTCAGGCGATTCACCCGGGATACGGTTTCCTGTCCGAACGCGCGGCGTTCGCACGACTCTGCGAGGAGCACGGGGTCATTTTCGTCGGCCCCACGGCTCAGCAGATCGAGGCGGTGGGCGACAAGCTCCGCGCGCGCGCGGCAGCGGAGGCGGCCGATGTGCCTGTGGTGCCCGGCGGAGCCGTCGAGTCGGTCGAGGCAGCCGTCGCGCTCGCGCGGCAGCTCGGCGCTCCGCTGCTCGTCAAAGCGGTCGGGGGCGGCGGCGGGCGCGGAATGAAGCGCGTCGAGCGCCTGGAAGATCTCCCCCATGCGATGGAGCTGGCTTCATCCGAGGCGGGCGCTGCGTTCGGCGATGCGCGCGTCTATCTCGAGCGGTTCGTCACGCGCGGCCGGCACGTCGAGGTGCAGGTGCTGGGCGATGGGGCGGGCCGTGTGATTCATCTCGGCGAGCGCGATTGCTCCGTACAGCGCCGCTATCAGAAGCTCATCGAGGAGACGCCCGCGCCGGGCCTGCCGGAGCGCCTTCGGGCTCGCATCCAGGAGGCGGGTGTGCGCTTCGCGGAGCGGCTGGCTTACCGCGGCGCGGGCACGGTGGAGTTCCTGGTCGACATGGAGCGGAACGCCTTCTACTTCCTCGAAATGAATGCGCGGATCCAGGTCGAGCATCCGGTGACGGAAGCCGTAACGGGCGTTGATCTCGTCGCGGAGCAGATCGCGATCGCCGAGGGAGCCGGGCTGCGCCTCGAGCAGGGCGATGTGCATCCCCGCGGATGTGCGGTAGAGTGCCGCGTGAACGCGGAGGATCCCGCGCGGGACTTCCAACCGAGCCCGGGCCGCGTGACCGAGGTGGCGTGGCCCGCCGGGCCGGGCATCCGCGTCGACACGTACATCGGGAGCGGGTCGCGAATCCCGCCTTTCTATGATTCATTAATGGCGAAGGTCATCGCGCACGGCCCGGACCGCGCCGCCGCTCTGGCGCGCCTCGCCGAGGCGATCGCGGCGACCCGCGTGGTGGGAGTTGCGACGAACCTTCCGTTCCATGCGCGGGTGCTGGCGCATCCGGAGTTCCAGGCGGGGGGCGTGGACACCGGATTCGTGGCGCGGCTGCTCACCGAGAGGACTTCTCATGGCTGACCTCGAAATCGTCGAGACTTCGCTGCGCGACGGCAACCAATGCCTGTGGGCCGCGCTCGGCATCGATACGGCGAAGACGCTGACCATCGCGCCCGTGATGGATCGTGCGGGCTTCAAGGCGATCGACTTCACGACCTCAACCCACATGGGCGTCGCGGTCCGGTACAAGAAGGAGGATCCCTGGGAGCGCATCCGGCTCATGGCGGCGGCGACGCCGAACACACCGCTGCAATTCCTGTCCACCGGCTTCCGCTTCATCTCGTGGGAGACCGCGAGCCCCGACTTCATGGCGCTCGCCTTCCGCACGCTCGCGCGCAACGGCATCCGGCGCTTCTGCCTCGCCGATCCGATGAACGACGCCGACTCGAACGTGGCGTGCGCGCGCATGATCAAGCAGGGCGGCGGCGAATTCGTGATCGTGGCGCTCGTCTTCACGCTGAGCCCGATCCACGACGACGCGCACTACGTCGAGCGCGCGCGCAAGCTCGCCGCCTGTCCGGACATCGACGCGCTCTACATCAAGGACCCCGGCGGCCTGCTTTCACCACAGCGGGCGGCGACGCTGATCCCGGCAATCAAGGCCGTGATCGGTGCGAAGCCGCTCGAGCTGCACTCCCATTGCACCATCGGGCTCGCGGAGCACACCTACATGGCCGCTCCGGGCTACGGCGTGAGCGCGTTGCAGTGCGCGTCGGGCGCCGCGGCTGACGGCAGCTCGAATCCAAACGCCGAGCGCATCGTGGCGAACCTGCGCGAGCTCGGCCACACGGTGCACGTCGACATGGAGGCGCTGAAGGAGATCGGCGCCTACTTCAAGCGCCTCGCCGAAGCGGAGGGCTTGCCGGCGGGAACGCCGCAGGGCTTCGACGCCGCTTATCTGCATCATCAACTGCCGGGCGGCACGGTCGGGACCATGCGGCGGCACCTTGCCGAAGCGCGCCTCTCGCACCTCGAAGGCGCGGTCATCGAGGAGCTGGGCCGCGTGCGCGAGGAGCTGGGCTGGCCGATCGTCATGACGCCGTTCGCGCAGATGGTCATCACTCAGGCGGTGATGAACGTCACGGGAAAGGAGCGCTATGCGGTGATTCCGGACGAGGTGATCCGGTATGCGCTCGGCCGGTTCGGCAAGCCGAACGTTCCGATCGCTCCCGCGGTGATGGACCGGATCGAATCCCTGCCGCGGACCCGCGAGCTGCGCGCGGAGCCGCCGATGGCGCCCGTCGCGGAGCTGCGCAAGCGCCTGGGACCGAAGCTCTCGGACGAAGAGCTGCTGCTGCGGGCCACGATGCCCGCGGGACAGGTGGATGCGATGGTCGCTGCGGGACCCGCCGAGCGGCACTACGATCCCACGACGAAGCCCGCCCTGGCGCTGCTCAGGAAGCTGATCGCACGCCGGGATCTGGCAGAAGTCTCGATTGCGAAGGCGGGGTTCCGCCTCGAGCTGCGACGCGCCGCGCCCGCGGCGGCGGTGCAGGCATGAGCGCAGCGGCCGCCGCAGACGCGATGGCGGACACGGGGTCTCACGAGGAGGCGCTTCAGGAGCAGCCTTCGCGGGAGCCGACCTCAGGGGAGCAGGCTTCAGAAGAGCGGCCTCCGCACGGGCACGTCCCTCGCGAGGAGGCGCTGCCCCCCATCGGCGGCTTCATGTTCGATGTGGACGGCACGCTGCTCCTGAGCGATCGCTCGCTCGGAGGCTACGAGCTGCTTCCGGGCGCCGTCGAGACGCTTGCCGCGCTCAAGGAGCGGGGCGTCCCGTTCGTGCTGCTCACCAACGGCAGCGCCTATCCGCCGGCGGAGCAGGCCGCGAAACTGAGAGGGCTCGGCTTGGCCGTCGAGGACGATCAGATGCTCACGCCGTCGAGCATCACCGCGGATCACATGGTCCGCCACGGCATCAAACGAGTACTCGTGCTCGGCACGCCCGGCGTCGGCCATGCGCTCGCCGCTGCCGGCGTCGAGACGACTCATACCGGCGAGCCGCGGGCGAGCGAGGTGGACGCCGTCTACGTCGGCTGGCATCCCGAGTGCTGCATGCGGGACATCGAGGCCGCCTGCCACGCCGTGTGGGGCGGCGCGAAGCTCTATGTCGCCTCGGACGTGCCGTTCTTTGCGACCAAACACGGGCGCACGATCGGCTACTCGTTCACGATCTCCGGCGCGATCCGGCGCCTCACGAAGGCGCGTGCGATCCTGACCGGCAAGCCCTCTTTGCACGCGCTGCGGTTCGTGGCGCGCAAGCTCGGCCTGCCGATGCGCTCGGTGGGGGTCGTCGGGGACGATCCGCTCGTCGAGATCATCATGGCGCGCCGCGGCGGCGCAACCGCGCTCGCGGTGACGACCGGCATGACGAAGCGGGAGGAATGGCTCGAGCAGCCCGAGCTGCGCCGGCCGCATCGCATTCTGTCGGACCTGCGCGAGGTGCTGGCGTACGCGGCGCCGCAGGGCGCGAAACCACCGGCCACGGCGCCGCGGGAGGCGAAAGGGCCGGATGCGACGCCACGCGGCGCGAAACCGCCGGACACGGCGCCCCGGAGCGCGAAGTCGAGCGATGCCGCGCCGCCGGGCCGCCGCGTCTACTGAGACGCCTGCCAATGAGGCGCTTACTGAGGCGCCCCGATCTATATCGGCTGGTTGAACCGTGAGTATTTGAGGGTCGTCGTGACGTTCTTGCTCTGCACGACCGACTGCACGTGCAGCGAATCGGCGCCGACGTGGGTCGTCACGGGCGTGCTGCGCAATTCGTACGAGTAAGCGTGCACGCTCTGGCCATCGAGCGACTGCATCCCGAGATCGGGACGGTCGGCGGGATATCGTTGCCCGCGGAGAGCTCGAACGCTTTGATGATACGCCGCACGAGCACTCCGCCGAACCGCATCTTGGTCGTGCGTCCCTTGCTGACCATGTACACGTCGCGCCCGATGACGAGCTCCGTCACGTCGGGCGACGGCTGCCGTGGCGGCAAGGGCCGCGGGAACGCCCGCGGTCAGAACGCCCGCCGTCGAGAGCGTGAGCGTACGACACATGGATTCTCCCTCCCATCCAGGCCGAGCTGACCCATTCTCCGTCCGCACGCGTCCGCCGCAAGACCGGCTTACCCCTGCACGCAGCACCGCACTATAATTTCCGGCGTCGATAGGGCGGATCGTAAGGCCGGGCCATGAGGTGCGAGGGGTGGGGGTAGAGCTCGACGCGCAGGGGCCCCGTCGCTGGTCGACGGAGGAGGTCGATCCACGCTTCGCGCTGGCGTACTGGGTCGATACCGTCTGCGACCGCTTCCTCGAGCTCGAGATCGATACGCCCCTCCGGGACCGCTTCCGGGCGCGTCTCGAGCAGGCGGACCTCGGTCCGGCGACGGTGAATCTCGTGACCGCCGAGAGTCAGCGGGTGCACCGCACGCGGGCCAAGATCGCGCATTCGCGCTATCCCGTCTTCTTCCTGCTGCAGCTGCGGGCCGGCCAGATCCGTCTCCGGCAGCTCGGCCGGGAAGCGCACCTGCGCGCCGGAGAGAGCGTGCTGATCGACGGCACGGAGCCCTACGACCTCGTCTGTCCCGAAGCGACGACCTCCTTCGCGCTGCGCCTGCCGGAACCCTGGCTCAAGTGCTGGATCCCCTATCCGGAGCGCCTCGGAGCGCGCGTGTTGAACGGGGGGCGATGGAGCGCGGCGCTGAACGCCGCGCTCGCGAGCCTCGAGGTCGATTCTCTCGAGCAGCTGGTGCTGCCGCCGAGCGTGGTTGCGGAGCAGATCGCTGCGCTGCTTGCGCTCGCCGTGGGCGACATCGCGCCGGTCGAGCTGCGGCAGAGTCTGTACGACGAGCTGCTCTGCACGCTGCGCGACCGGCTGCACGAGCCCGATCTCACCCCGCTCGATGTGGCGGCTCAGCACCGCATTTCAAAACGGAGCCTGCATTATGCCTTTGCGCGCGCAGGCACCACGTTCAACGAGCAGCTGATGCGCCTGCGCCTCGAGCGCGCGCACGTGCTTCTCGGCGATCCACGCTTCGCGGCGCTTCCGATCTCCGAGGTTGCGGCCCGGTGCGGCTTCGCCGATCCCAGCCACTTCGCGCGGCGCTTCCGCCGGCGGTTCGGGGAGGCCCCGCTTCAGGCGCGGCGAGCGGCGGCGCGCAGCCGGCATTGAGCGCCCGACCGGAAGCGCGACTTCACGTCAACCGGGGTCAGGCGGGCTCGGGTATCACCTCATCGGGAGATGATCTCGGGCGGCGCATCGGTCGTGATCGGCGGAGCGTCGCCTCTATAGCGGCGGGCCTGCACCAGGCACGTCTGCGCGCTGCATCCTTGTGAGAACGAGGAAGCGCCGCGATCGAGCGTCAGCGCGTTGGGATTGCCGCTGCGCTCCGCCCCTGCATCGGGCGAGTCCCACCACGAGCCGGTCGCGAGCCGCACGACACCGGGCATCACGTCGCCGCTCACGACGGCGCCCGCGATGGTGCGGCCGCGCGCATTGTAGAGCTCGACCAGGTCGCCCGAGGCGATGCCGCGCGCGGCGGCGTCCGCCGGATTGATCCACACGGGCTCGCGCCCGGCCACCTTGCCCGCCTGTGAATACGGACTGCGGTCGAGCTGACTGTGCAGCCGCCGCGGGGGCTGATCGGAGATCAGATGCAGCGGGTATTCCCGGGCGGCAGCCGAGCCGAGCCATTCAAACGGCTCGAGCCAGACGGGATGGCTGGGGCAGTCTGCGAGCCCGAAGCTCGCGATCTCCGCGGAGAAGATCTCGATTCGCCCCGAGGGCGTGCGAAGCGGATGGCCCGCGGGGTCGGCCCGGAATGCCGCATGCATGACCTGAGGCGCGTCGTACGCCGAGAGATCGACGAGCCCCTGTTCCCAGAATGTCTCGAAGCTCGGCAGCGCGATGCCGTGCTCGGCGACCCTCCGCGCGTTCTCGCGATACATCCGCTCGAGCCATTCCTGCTCGGTCAACCCCTCGGTGAAGCGCTCGCGGAGGCCGAGTTGACCGGCGATGTCCGCCAGGATCGCGTAATCGTCGCGCGCCTCGCCGTAAGGGGCGACGGCCTGCCGCATCGCGACGTAAAGCCCCTCGCGCGTCGCGCAGCCGATGTCGTTGCGTTCGAGCGCGATCGTCGCGGGCAGCACGATGTCCGCCCGCCGCGCGGCCGCCGTCCAGTACTGCTCGTGGAAAATGATGGTCTCGGGACGCCGCCAGGCTTGTTCGAGCCGATGCAGGTCTTGATGATGATGAAAGGGGTTGCCTCCGGCCCAGTAGACGAGCTTGATGTCCGGATAGCGATACGAGCGCCCGCGATAGCTGAAAGCCTCGCCGGGATTGAGCAGCAGGTCCGCGATGCGCGCGACGGGAATGAAGTCGCTCACGGGATTGCGGATGCGCGGCAGGGCAGGGCCGGGAAGGCGGCGGTGCGGGCTGCCGATGCCGTTCGTCGCGCCGTAGCCGAGACCGTACCCTCCGCCCGGGAGGCCGATCTGGCCGAGCATGGCGGCGAGCGTCACCACCATCCAGAACGGCTGCTCGCCGTGGGCGGCGCGCTGCAGCGACCAGGAGACATTGAGCATCGTTCGGGAACCGAGCATGTCGCGCGCCAGCGATTCGATGCGCTCCGGCGGAACGCCGGTGATGCGCGAGGCCCATTGCGGGGTCTTCGGGGTTGCGTCCACGGCGCCCGTCAGATAAGCCGCGAACCGGTCGTAGCCGACCGTGCATCGATCGATGAACGTCCGCTCGAAACGCGGGTCGCTCTGCACGGCGAACGCGAGCGCCAGCATCAGGGCGGTATCGGTGTTCGGCCGGATCGGGATCCACTCGACCTCCCCGCCGGTCACGAGCGTATCGCGGAGGGGGCTCACGTTCACGAACCGCGTTCCGGCTCGCGCCATGCGCTCGAGCGCTCCGCGCGTTCGGTGATCGGCCGCCCCGCCCCAGGACACCCGTGCGTTCTTGAGCGGCACTCCGCCGAAGGCGACGAATAGCTGCGTGTGCTCGGCCAGCACCGGCCACGACGTGTGCGCCGCGTGCAGGTCGTTGATGTCGCCGCACACGTACGGCATGAGCGCACTGCCGGCGCCGAGGCTGTAGGAATCGACGCTGCTCACGAAGCCGCCGCAGAGCGCGAGGAAACGGTGCAGCTGAGAGGGCGCGTGGTGGAAGCGGCCGGAGCTGGCCCATCCGTACGAGCCGCCGAAGATCGCCGTGTTGCCGCAGCGATCGCGCACTCGCTCGATCTCGCCTGCGACGAGTCGGACGGCCGTGTCCCAGTCGATCTGGACGAACGGCTCGCGTCCGCGCAGCGCCGGGCGCGCGCCCGGACCCTGCTCGAGCCAGCTGCGGCGCACGCACGGCGCGGCCACTCTGAGCGCCGACACGCGCGGATCGAGCTGATCAAGGCCGTGCGGCGCGGGATCGGGATCGCCGGCGTAGGGCGCGAGGCGCGGGAACACACCGGGCGCCGGGCCGCCATCGGGCGCCTCGTATTGATATACGCCCCAATGCGCGGCGCTGTAGCGCAATCTGCCCATGCTCATCTCGGCGTTCCGTCGCCGTCCCTCGCTGTCGACCCTCGCTGCCGTCCCTCGCTGTCGCTGCGCGAGCGCGGCGTTCCACTATAATCGATATCGCGCACGCGGGCCGGTCCTCCAGTCCGCCGCGACTCCTTTAGCCCGCCGCAACGAGGGGAAGAAGAATGACGATACGCTGGCTCGCCGTCGCCTGGACGGCGCTGATGCTTTCCAACCCCGCCGCCGGTCGAGCCGCCGAGTGGATCGGCACCTGGGGCGCCTCGCCGGTGCCGCCGAGCCCGGCGGCCGGACCGTTTCCGGCAACACCGTCCTATGCCAATCAAACGATCCGGCAGGTGGTGCGCATCTCGGCGGGCGGACGGCGCTTTCGGGTGCGGTTCACGAACGAGTACGGCACGAAGCCGCTCGTGATCGGCGCGGCGAGCATTGCGCTTGCCGATGCGAAGGGCGATGTCGAGCCCGGGTCGCTGAAGCCGCTGACCTTCGCCGGCAACCGAGGCGTGACGATCCCCGCCGGGGCGCCGTATCTCAGCGATCCGGTGGAGCTCGATGCGAAGCCGCTCGCGAATCTCTCCATCAGCCTTTATGTCCCAGAGGACACGGGGCCCTGCACCTGCCACGCCGTGGGCTTGCAGACGGCCTATGTGTCGGGACCGGGGGATTTCACGGGCAAGCCGTTCACCCCGCAGTCCACGATGCAGTCCCGCGCCTTCCTCTCGGAGGTGGAGGTCGAGCCGACGGGTTCCGGCAAAACCGTCGTTGCACTCGGCGACTCCATCACAGACGGCGTGGGCTCGACGGTCAATGCCGACCGGCGCTGGCCGGACCTGCTCGCGGACCGGCTCATCCGGCGCGGAGGCCGGATCGCCTGGGGCGTGGTGAACGAGGGCATCAGCGGCAATCGAGTGCTCAACGACGGAGCGGGGCAGAGCGCGCTCGCGCGCCTCGATCGGGATGTGCTCTCCGTGCCGGGCGCCGCCTACGTGATCGTCTTCGAGGGAGTCAACGATCTCGGGATCGGCTATGGGCATCCAAGCGGACCTCTCGCGGCCCGGTTCAAGGCTCTGGCGGCGGGCGGGCGCGTGACGGCCGAGCAAATGATCGGCGGCTACCGGCAGATCATCGCCCGCGCGCACGAGAAGGGGCTCAAGGTCCTCGGCGCAACCATCGCCCCTTACGAGGGCGCCGCATACTACTCCGAGGAGGGCGAGGCGGTGCGCGAGCGGATCAATCAGTGGATCCGCACGAGCGGCGCGTTCGATGGCGTGCTCGATTTCGATGCGGCGCTGCGCGATCCGGCCGACCCGAAGCGGATTGCCGCGCCGCTGCAGGCGGGCGACCATCTGCACGGGAGCGATGCGGGGTACGAGGCCGTGGCGAGGTCGATCGATCTGGCGCTGTTCCGCTGAGACTCGGGATGCCCGTCGGCGGCGCGCTTCTGTACGCCGCGCCCGGGGCAGGGCGCTTGCACGCCGGAGCGATCAGGCTTTGAGCCGGTACCCCGTGCGGAATATCCACGCAACCAGGATCATGCACACCGCGAGGAATCCGATGGTCATCCCGAAGCTCACGCCCGCCGCGACGTCCGACACGCCGTAGAAGCTCCAACGGAACCCGCTCACGAGATACACCACTGGATTGAACAGGGCGATCCTGCGCCAGGGCTGGGGGAGCATGGCGATCGAGTAGAAGCTGCCGCCGAGGAAGGTAAGCGGCGTGATGATGAGCAGCGGCACCATCGACAGCTTCTCCCAGCCGTCGGCCCAGATGCCGATGATGAAGCCGAAGAAGCTGAAGGCAATCGAGGTGAGCAGCAGGAAGGCCGCCATCCACAACGGGTGGTCGATCCGGTAATCGACGAACAGCCGCGCCGTCGCCAGAATGATCGCGCCGAGGATCACCGATTTCGTCGCCGCGGCGCCGACGTATCCGAGGACGATCTCGAGCGCGGAGATCGGCGCCGACAGCACCTCGTAGATCGTCCCAGCGAACCTCGGCATGTAGATGCCGAAGGAGGCGTTCGAGACGCTCTCGGTGAGGATGGAGAGCAGCGTCAGCCCGGGCACGATGAACGCGCCGTACGTCACGCCGTCGATGGCAGTCATGCGGCCGCCTATCGCGGCGCCGAACACGATGAAGTACAGCGCTGTCGAGATCACCGGCGCCGCGATGCTCTGCAGCAGGGTGCGCCGCGTGCGCGCGAGCTCGAACCCGTAGATGGCGCGCACCGCGTGCAGGTTCAGGCGCGCGGGAATCATGTGCGGGGGCTCGTACGCGCGCGGGTCATGCCTGCGGGGCTCTTACACACCGGGCTCATGCGCGCGCTCTCACGAGGCTCACGAAGATCTCCTCGAGCGAGCTCTCGCTCGTGTTGAGGTCCTTGAAGTCGATGCCCTGCTCGCCGAGCCGGTGCAGGAGGTCGGCGATGCCGGTCTCGCGGCTTGCGGCATCGAAGGTATAGATCAGCTCGTGCCCGCCGGCCGAGAGCTCGACCGGCTCTGCGGCGAGCGCCGGCGGAATGCCGGCGAGCGGCCGTTTCAGATGCAAGGTCAGGCGCTTGCGGCCGAGCTGCCGCATCAGGGCGGCTTTCTCCTCGACGAGGATCACCTCGCCCTTGTGGATGACGCCGATGCGGTCGGCCATCTCCTCGGCCTCCTCGATGTAGTGCGTCGTGAGCACGATCGTGACGCCGCTCGCCCTCAGGCGCCGCACCATCTCCCACATCGAGCGGCGCAGCTCCACGTCGACTCCCGCGGTCGGCTCGTCGAGGAACAGGATGCGCGGCTCATGCGAGAGCGCCTTCGCGATCATGACCCGGCGCTTCATGCCGCCGGAGAGCGTCATCACTTTCGCGTCCTTTTTGTCCCAGAGCGCGAGGTCCCGCAGCACCTTCTCGATGTGGGCGGGATTGCGAGCCTTGCCGAAGAGTCCCCGGCTGAACGTCACAGTGTCCCAAACCGTCTCGAACATGTCCGTCGCAATCTCCTGCGGCACGAGGCCGATCGCCGCGCGCGCCGCGCGGTAGTCCCTGACCACGTCGTGGCCGTCGGCGGCGATCGTGCCGGAGGTGGGGTTCACGATCCCGCAGGCGATGCTGATGAGCGTCGTCTTGCCGGCGCCGTTCGGACCGAGGAGGGCGAAGATCTCGCCGCGGCGGATCTCGAGATCGACATTCTTCAGCGCCTCGAAGCCCGATGCGTAAGTCTTGCAGAGCCTCGAGGCGCGGATCACGGCCTGGGTGTCGCGCATCGCGCGCATTCTACCGGCAAACGCTATCGCCGCCGCGCCTGTGGCGGTGGATCCAAGGCCCGCCGACAGTCGCACCGCCCCGGAGCGGACGACGGCGCGATCGTTCACTCGCGCCGCTTTGTCTGGTCGCACGTTGGCGAGTGTCCTATCGCCAATCGGCGAGAGGTGACGGTCATGACCGCGGCAGTCCTGCTCGGGACTTCCATTCATTCCCGAACGCGATCCGATGAGCCTTCTGAAGGCGCTGCGGGCCGGGCTGCCCTCGGCGGCGCTCAGGCGTTTCAAGCGCGCGACCGGACTCCCTGATGCGGAAATCGCCGAGCTGCTGCAGAGCGGTGGGCGTACTCTCACGCGCCTCAAAGCGTCCAACCGGCTTCCCGCCGATCTCAGCGATCGGCTCTATGCGATCGCGTCGGTTTATGCGCTGGCGGAGCGGGTCTTCGGCGATCGGGCAACGGCGATCGGCTGGCTCGGTGAGCCGCAATTCGCGCTGCAAGGACGCACACCGAGGCGGTTCTTGTCGACGGAGCTCGGCCGCCACCAGGTGATGGCGCTCTTGAACCAGATCGAGCACGGGATTCTCGCCTGATACTGCCGGACGGCGCGGACAGTGCGCGTCTACCGGCTCTGCAAGGAGATCTACGCCGCGGCAGTGCTGGACGGTGAGGGTGGCAGGCTCGTAGGCGGGCGCTGGCACAGTCAAGGGCGGCGCATCGTCTACTGCGCGAGCGGTGAGGCGCTCTCCGTGCTCGAGCTGCGGGTGCACCTGGGCCCGTACGTCCCGCATGCTCCGTACGTGATGCACACCCTCGATGTTTCCGATCAGATCGTTGGCGATCTTCGGGACATTCGGCTCCCCGCCGGATGGAACGCGGTGCCTCACACCGCCGCGTCCCAGTGGGTCGGCGACGAGTGGTTGTCATCGCTCGGAAGCGCGGCTTTGCGAGTACCCTCGATACACAGTCAAACGGAGTGGAACATTCTCCTCAATCCGGCGCACGGCGACTTCGGGCGCGTGCGGATCGTCGCTCGCCGTCCTTACGAATTCGATCCCCGGTTGTTCGGCCGGGCGGAGCGAGAAGGCTGAGGTCGCGGGGGGTCTTCCGCCAAATCCGAGGCGCGCCGAAAGACGCGCGGCTGCGACGCCGACCGGAATTACGCTATGTGATAAGGCATTGGCATAATCGTAACCAAGCTCGGTTCGCCGCGAATGGCTCGCGGCGGCCGGACGCCGGAGGTGGGCGCATGACGAGCGAGACTTCGAGCCGGACCGCTGGCGGAGCGTCCCGGCCGCCGGCGGACGAATCGGCTGCGGCGGCAGCGGCAGGAGCGTCAGGTGGGTGTGCGCCAGGCGCGGTTGGTTCGGCTGGCACGGCGAGCGGCGCCCGGCGCGGCGCGCAAGTGCTGCAGCGTTTGAGAGAGCGGCCTCCCGCGATCTGGTATCGCGGCGAGCCGGTGCGCGATGTCACCAGCCATCCGGCATTCGCAGGAGGCGTGCGCTCGCTCGCCGGGCTCTACGATCTGCAATGGGAGCGGCAGGAGGTCTCGCTCTTCGACTCGCCCTCGAGCGGCCGGAAGGTCGGGCGATCCTTCATGATGCCGCGGACGCAGGAGGAGCTTCGCAGCGTCACCGCGGCGATGAAAGTCTGGGCGGATGCGACGCACGGCATGATGGGCCGCTCGCCCGACTATCTCAACCGCGCCCTGACGGGCTACGCGGCCGGCGCGCCGTTCCTCGCCGAGGCCGACCCGCGCTTCGGGGCGAACGCCGTGCGCTACCACGAGTACCTGCGCGAGAACGATCTGTGCCTCACGCACACGCTCATCCCGCCGCAGGCGAACCGCGCGGCGAGCGCGGCGAAGCAGGCCGATCCCTTCCTTGCGGCGCGGATCAAGGAGGAGACCGACGCGGGGCTCGTCATCCGCGGCTGCCGGATGCTCGCGACGCTGCCGATCTCGGACGAGATCATGGTGTTCCCCTCGACGCTGCTCAAGAGTCCCGAGGAGGATGCGCCGTACGCCTTCGGCTTCTGCATCCCGAACGATACACCGGGCTTGCGCTTCATATGCCGCGAGAGCGTCGACTACGGACGCTCGCATTTCGATCATCCGCTCGGCTCGCGATTCGAGGAGATGGATGCGGTCGTCGTGTTCGACGACGTATTCGTCCCCTGGGAGAACGTGTTTCTGCACCGCGACGTGCAGCGCTGCAATCAGGCGTACGCGCGCACTGGGGCCGTCGTGCACATGACGCACCAGGTCATCGTGAAGAACATCGCGAAGACCGAGTTCCTGTTGGGCCTCGCCCATCTCATGGTGAATGCGATCGGCGCGGAGATCTTCCAGCACATCCAGGAGAAGCTCGCCGAGATCTGGATCAATCTCGAGACCATGCGGGCGTTCCTGCGCGCGGCCGAAGCAGACGCGGCGCTCGACGAGTGGGGCATCATGCGCCCCGATTGGAATCCGCTCGATGCGGCGCGCAATCTGTACCCGCGGCTCTATCCCCGCATGGTGGAGATCATCCAGCAGATCGGCGCGAGCGGCCTCGTTGCGATGCCGACCGAGGCCGATTTGAAAGGTCCGCTCGCGGAGGACATTAAGAAGTACTACCAAGCGGCGCGCGCAGCGGCCTTCGACCGCATTCCTCTGTACCGCCTCGCGTGGGATACCGCCGTCTCCGCATTCGGGTCGCGGCAGGTGCTCTACGAGCGGTTCTTCTTCGGCGATCCAGTGCGGATGGCCGGCGCGCTCGTGGCGGGCCACAATGCGCAGATCCAGCAGTACGCGGAGAAGGTGCGGGAGTTTGTGAGACTAGGGCGGGAAGAGGCGTTCGGCCGCGGCGGATATGTGCTGGCAGAGGGCACGTCGTCGGAGGGCACGTCATCAGCGGGCACGCGATGAGCGATCGTGGATGCCCGGCCGATGCGCCGGCGTTCGAGCCGGCCACCACGCTCCTCGAGCAGCTGCGAGCGCGCAGGATCGGCTCGCGCGAGCTGCTGGAGTATTTCATCCAGCGGGTCGAGCGCTACGATTCGCGCGTCAATGCCGTGGTCGTTCGCGACTTTGAGCGCGCACGCGAGCGGGCGGACGCAGCGGACCGGGCGATCCAGCGCGGCGAGCCGCTCGGGCCGCTGCACGGACTGCCGATGACGATCAAGGAGTCGTTCTGGCTCGCCGGAACGCCGACGACCTTCGGATTCCCCGAATTTCGGCACAACATCGCAACGAGCGATGCGGTCGTGGTGCAGCGGCTCCTTAAGGCGGGCGCCGTCATCTTCGGCAAGACGAACGTCCCGCCAGGACTGATGGACGGCCAGAGCTGGAACGAGGTCTACGGCCGGACCAACAATCCCTGGAATACCTCGCGCACCCCCGGCGGCTCATCGGGCGGCTCCGCCGCCGCGCTCGCCGCCGGATTGACCGGTCTCGAGCTCGGAAGCGACATCGCCTCCTCGATCCGCAATCCGTCCCACTACTGCGGCGTATTCGGGCACAAACCGACCTACGGTATGTGTCCCCAGCAGGGGCATATGCTGGTCGAGATCCTTCAAGCGACCGATATCGCCGTCGTGGGCCCGCTCGCCCGCAGCGCGCGCGACCTCGAACTCGAGCTCGCCATCATCGCCGGCCCCGCTGGCGCGGAGGCGAGCACCTATTCAGTCGCGCTGCCGCGGCCGCGCCGCCAGAGACTGTGCGATTTTCGCGTGGCGATCCTCTTCGATGATGCGTTCGCGAAGGTCGACCGGCAGGTTCAGGATCAGCTCGCGCGCCTGCGCGACTTTCTTGCGAAGGAGGGGGCGAACGTCGCGGAAGGGGAGCGGCCGGCCTTCGATACCGAGGAATACTATCGGCTGTTCATGGTGCTGCTGCGAGCGGCCGGAGCCGCGGGAATTCCCGATGAGGAGTTCGCGCGCAACGTCGAGCTCGCTCGCGGCGCCGGCATCGCGACGCGCGACATGGCGCGCCTCAACGCCTATGGCGCGACGCTCTCGCACCGGGATTGGCTGCGGCTCAACGAGAAGCGACAGCGGTATCGGCAGGAGTGGCGCCGCTTCTTCGAGCGGTTCGATCTGCTGCTGTGTCCGGTTCTTTCGACACCAGCGTTTCCGCATTCGACCGTTCCGCCGCAGCAGCGGACGCTGACGGTGAACGGACGGGAGGAGCCGTTCGAAAACCAGCTGTTCTGGGCAGGCTTCGCGGGCCTCTCGTATCTGCCCGTGAGCGTGGCTCCGATCGGCCTCACGCCCGACGGTCTGCCGGTCGGAGTGCAGATCATCGGCCCGCAGTACGGGGATCTGACCTGCCTCAAATTCGCGCAGCTGCTCGAGGAGCGCTACCGCCGGTTCGTGCCGCCGCCGGGGTTCGAAGACTGAGCGATGAGTCTTTCGCCTCGGCGGCGCTCGTCAGTTCCGCGGACTTGGCGAGCGCGTCGGCCTCGATGAACGCGCGGTAGACTCTCTCCGGCTTCGTGGTCAGGAAGCGATGGAGTCGCACGGTGTTCGGCATGATCGGGTCTCCTCGTATGGCATGGTCAAGGTGCGGGAAAGCCGCGTCTCGAGGAGTAGCCGAACGGACACGGGCCGTTTCGACAGTGGAGACGAATGGCGCCTGCGCTCAGCTCGCTTTGCCGCCCGCGTGGCCAAAGTCAAGACTACTTTAGAATGGCCCTGCCCAGAATGAAGTGGCCTTTGGAATGGCCGGGCCCTCTTGCGGGACTGTCGTCCCGGACCACGAGCCGCTACGATTGAACGCTGCCCGCGCCCATGCGCCGACTCCAGGAGCTGTCGATGAAGGCCGCCGTCTTCCGCGGATTCGATGCCCCGCTCGCGATCGAGGAGACACCCGAGCCGCGGCCGGCCGAGGACGAGCTTCTCGTCCGCGTGGCCCGGTGTGGCATCTGCGGCAGCGATCTGCACATGACCCGCGAGCCGGCGTTCGGCACGAGACCCGGCTCGGTGCTCGGGCACGAATTCGCCGGCGAGGTCGTCGAGCTCGGCCGTGCCGTCCAGGGTTTCAGGGTGGGGGATCGCGTGGCGGTCGCGCCGGTCCGCGGATGCGGCCGCTGCCCGTCTTGCCTGGCAGGGGAGCCCGCGTGGTGCGATCAGATGCTGCTGCAAGGGGGCGGGTACGCCGAGCTCGCGGTGGCCAAGGACCGCCAGTGTCAGAGGCTCCCGGCCTCGACGTCCGTCGAAGATGGCGCGCTCGCAGAACCGCTGGCCGTCGCCCTGCATGGCGTGATGCTCGCGGGCGTGACGCCCGGAGCGCGGGTCATGGTCATGGGCGCGGGCCCCATCGGGCTCGGCGTCGCGTACTGGGCGCGGCGGCTCGGCGCGACCCGAGTCGCGGTCACCGATCTCACGCTGCTGCAGGCGGAGCGTGCGATGGAGATGGGCGCGACCGCCTTCATCAAGGCCGACGAGGATGCCGTGCGAGCCGTGAACGCCGCGCTAGGCGGTGCGCCCGAGGTCGTCTTCGAATGCGTCGGCAGGCCGGGAATCCTGTCCAGCGCGATTGAGCACGTGCGCCCGCGCGGACTCATTGTCATGCTCGGTCTCTGCACGACGCTCGACAGCTTCGTACCGTTCCACGCCGTGTCGAAGGAGGTGCGCATCCTTACCTCCGCGTTCTTCAACATGGGCGAGTACCGCGCGGCGCTCGATGTGCTCGACGGCGGCCGCTCGTCGGCTCGGGCGATGGTGACCGACACGGTCGCTTTGCAGGAGCTGCCGGCGGTGTTCGAGGGTCTGCGGCAGCGCACCTCGCAGTGCAAGGTGCTGGTGCGGCCGGAATAGCGCAAAGCGCGGGCGCACTCCGCGTCGCGGTCCCGCATCTGCGGCTGGCACGCCCGACGACTTCAGCGCGCGGCCCCCTGTGCCGGAGAACGTCACGAGATCGCAAGAATCGGGCGATATCTTCCGGGTTGAGAACAAGTCTCGCTTCTCGACTCCGGAGATCCCCGATGACTCATCGCTTTCAAGCCCCCGCTCGACTCAAACTTCCGGCGGCCGCTCTCGGCTGTGCGGTCGGCGCGGCCGCGGCGCTCGCGCCGCTCGGGCTCGCGCATGCCGACGACGACTCCCGCGGTTCGATCCGGCACGTGCTGCTCATCAGCATCGACGGCATGCACTCGCTCGATTTCCAGAACTGCAAGGCCGCTGGCACCTGCCCGAATCTTGCAGCGCTCGCTGCAACCGGCGTCAACTACCCTCGAACTTCGACTTCGAAGCCTTCCGATTCGTTTCCGGGACTGATGTCGATCGTCAGCGGCGGCTCGCCGAAACTGCTCGGGGTCTACTACGACGTGGCCTACGACCGCGTGCTCGCGCCACCGGCCGCCGATACGGGCAACGGGCTGCTCCACGGCGATTGCATCGAGGGCCAGCCGAACGGCACCCGCACCGAATACGAGGAAGGTGACGACATCGATCAGTCGAAGCTCAATGGCGGCTCGCCCGCGTACGGAACCTACGACGGCGGATATCAATCGCTCGACCCCGCGAAGCTCGTGCGCGATCCCTTCCACGGCTGTGCGCCGGTGTACCCGTGGAACTTCGTGCGGGCGAATACGATCTTCGGCGTCATCCACCGCGCGGGGGGCTACACGGCGTGGTCGGACAAGCACGCAGCCTATGCTGCGGTCTCCGGTCCGACCGGCACGCCGATCCCGAGCAACGTCGACGACTATTACTCACCGGAGATCAACTCGAACGTCATCCCGCTTCCGGGCGTGCGGACGGCGACGGGGCTCGACTGCACGAACGCGCCGAACGCGAGTGCCGCGGACTGGACGAGCGACTTCGATGACATCAAGTGCTATGACCAGCTGAAGGTCAATGCCGTGCTTCATTGGATCGACGGCAAGACCCATCTCGGCGGTCCGAAGGGCATCGTGCCGGTGATCTTCGGCATGAACTTCCAGGCGGTGAGCGTGGGCCAGAAGCTGATCGAAGGCGGTGTGAAGGGCGGGTATTCCGACGCCCAGGGCACACCGACCCCGGCGATGCTGGGCGAGATCCGCTTCGTGGACGGCGCCATCGGACAGTTCATGAGCGAGCTCAAGCGGCGGCATCTGTATGAGTCCACGGCGATCGTCATCACGGCGAAGCACGGCCAATCGCCCGTGGATCCGAATCGATTCTTCCCCATCCCCGGGCATGCCGGGACGAACGGCATGCCGCCGTCAGCCGTGCTGGGATCCGCCTATCTGCCCGATTCGGAGCTCAACCAGATCGGCCCGACGGAGGATGATGTGTCGCTGCTCTGGCTGCGTCCCGGCGCCAGCGCTCAGGACGCGGTGAGTCTGCTGGAGGCGCCTCAAAACGCCGCCGCCGCGGGCATCGGCGAAATTCTCTACGGCCACTCGCTCGAGACGATGTTCGATGCACCGGGACTGCCGGCCGACGGCGGAGACCCCCGAACACCGGACATCATCGTTCTGCCGAACGTCGGCGTGGTCTATACGGGCAGCGCGAAGAAACAGGCTGAGCACGGCGGGTTCGCGCTCGATGACACGAACGTGATGCTGCTCGTCTCGCATCCCTCGCTCCACGAGCGCACAGCGTCGAGCTTCGTCGAAACGGCCCAGGTCGCACCGACGATCCTGCGCCTGCTCGGGCTCGACCCGCGCAGCCTGGACGCCGTTCGCGTGGAGGGAACCCCGGCGCTGCCAGGTCTCGGCGCGCTGCCCGGTCTCGGCGACTGAAGCCGCGGCTCGGACGGGCTCAGCAGGGGAGGAGGCCAGATACAATGGCCTCTTCCCACTCCGGCAGGAGCCTCTGATGAGCGCGACGAAGCTGGCGAGCCCATCAGGGCTCAGCGCGGAGATCAACGCAAACGGGTCGCTGCGCCGCCTGGACTGCGGTCCGATCACGCTGTCCCTGTACCTCGGCAATGAGCTCGAGGGCGGACCCGCCAATCTTTACCTCAGGCGGCGCCGGGAAGGGCAGCGCGGGGAAGAGGCGGCCGCAAGAGGGTGGCGCAGGGCAGAGGCCAGCGCCGGGGACGCGCGCGCAGGAGGGCCGGGCACGCAAGCGCCGGAGTGGACGCCGCTCCTCGGCCCCGGCAGCCCTACTCGTTTCCAGCCAGGCACGGTCGGGGATCGGCTCATCGGATCGGGCGAGTGGCTCGGCCTCGCGTACTCGATCGCGCTCGTGCTCGCCCGCGATGCAGCCGCCTGGTTCTGGCACGTGCGGCTTGAGAACACGACCTCGGCGCCGCAGGAGATCGATCTCACTTACGCGCAGGATCTCGCGCTCGCCCAGTACTGGGCAGTCCGCCTCAACGAGTACTACGTCAGCCAGTACATCGACCACACGCCGCTCCACGACGCCGTGCACGGGCACCTCGTCGCCTCACGGCAGAATCTCGCCGTCGACGGGCGCCATCCCTGGTGCTTGATCGGCTCGCTGCGGTCGGGCGCATCGTTCGCCACCGACGCGCTTCAGTTTTACGGGCTCGCGGCGCGGGCGGGACAGGCGCCGGCGGGTCTGACCGGCGATCTGCCGGCGCGGCGTCTGCAGCATGAGCACTCCATGACCGTGATCCGCGATTCGCCCTTGACGCTCGCGCCCGGCGTTCGCGCCGCCGCCGGCTTCTTCGGCCTCTTGATCGCCGATCACCCGGAGGCGACTTCAGACGCGGATCTCGAGCGGCTGAACGCGATCCGCGCGCTGCCGGAAGTCGCCGCGGCGATCGAACCCGCCTCGCCGGAGCGGCGCGTCGCGGGGACTGGCGCGGCGCCTGAGTCGCGCGCCGCGAACGTATCAGACGCCGCATTCGCGCCGGGGGCTGCGTCTGCCTCGGGTGCGCCGGGCACCGCCGGCGCTTCGAGCGCCACGACACCCGCCACGCTTTTCGGCACCGCCCCCGTGCTCGACGTGATCGACCTCGAGCCCCATGCGCTGCGAACCGCGTTTCCGCTACCGTGGCGGCACGAGGAGCGCGACGAGCAGGGCAATCTCCTCTCGTTCTTCCACGGCGAGGCGCAGCACGTGGTGCTGCGTGCGAAGGAGCTGCGAGTGCTGCGCCCACATGGCCAACTGCTGCGCACCGGAGGGCATCTGACGCCCGATGAGACCGCGCTTACCTCGACGTTCTGGATGCGGGGAGTCTTCCATTCCATGCTGACGCAGGGCCACGTCAGCATCAATCGACTGCTCTCGACCGTTCACAGCTACGTGGGCCTCTTCCGCTCGCACGGGCAGAGAGTCTTTGTCGATCTCGGGGACGGCTGGCGGCTGCTGGATCTGCCTTCCGCCTTCGAGATGTGCCCGGGGGGTGGCCGCTGGCTCTACGCCCATCGAGACGGGCTCATCGAGGTACGAACCGAGGCGTTGAGCGACCCGCATCGCCTCTCGCTCGCGATCGAAGTTCGATCGGGCGCCCCGACCCGGTTCCTCATCGCAAATCATCTCGCGCTCGATGGCGACGACGGCAGCGGGCCGAGCCGGCCGCGATGGTGGCGCGAGGGCGAAGGGATCGCCGCTGCACCGTCGCCCGGCACGGAGCTCGGGCGGCGCTTTCCCTACGGTCGATTCCTGTTTGAACCGGTCGCGGGCACCCGATGGGCGCAGGTGGGCGGCGATGAGCTGCTGTTTGCGGACGGGCGTTCGCGCGAGCAGCCGTACCTCTGCGTGGTGACGGTGCCGACCCGACTGGCGGGCCTGAGCATTCGCGGCGATCTCGTGCGGGCCGACACGGCATCTTCAGGCGACGAGGGCTGCCCCCGAATCGCCGCGCCGAGTGCCGTGGGTACACGGGGCACACGGTCGCCTCGCGGGAGCCCTGCGCTGCGCCTGGCGCTGACAGCCCCCGCCGGAAGCCCGCTCGCGGCATCAGTCTCGCGCCTGGCCGACATCGCGCCCTGGTTCATCCACGATGCGCTCGTCCACTATCTCTCTCCGCGCGGTCTCGAGCAGTACTCCGGAGGGGGCTGGGGCACGCGCGATGTGAGCCAGGGGCCGGTGGAACTACTGCTCGCGCTCGGGCGACCCGAGCCGGTCCGGGACATTCTGCTGCGCCTCATGCGGGCGCAGAATCCGGACGGAGACTGGCCGCAGTGGTTCATGTTCTTCGAGCGGGAGCGCGACATCCGCGCGGGCGACTCGCACGGCGACATCGTGTTCTGGCCGCTCGTGGTGCTCGGGCAATATCTCGCCGCTTCGGGGGATGCTGGGGTGCTCGATGAGCGCGTGCCGTTCTTCGATCGCCGCGGGCCGGATGCGGGCGACCTCGCGACGGTATGGGAGCATGCCGAGCGCGCGCTGTCGCTGATCGCGAAGCGCGTCATTCCTGGAACCGCGCTCGCGGCATACGGGCATGGCGATTGGAACGACTCATTGCAGCCGGCCGATCCGGCGATGCGCGAGCGCCTGTGCAGCGCGTGGACAGTGACGCTGCATTTCCAGATGTTGACGGCGCTCGCCCGCGCGCTGCGCGCCGTCGGGCGACGGGAAGCGGCGCGGCGCCTTGAAGCCTCTGCGGAGGCCGTCCGCCGGGACTTCCGCAGCCTGCTCATCGCCGACGGCGTGCTCGCAGGCTACGCGCTGTTCGAGGAGGGAGCGGTGCGCCACCTGCTCCATCCGCGCGACGACAGGACGGGAGTCCGCTACAGCGCGCTCGCGATGGTCCATGCGATCCTGGAAAATCTGCTGACGCCCGCCGAGGCTCGCGCGCATCTCGCGATCATCGATGCCCACTTGAGCGGCCCCGACGGACTGCGGCTGTTCGATCGGCCGATGTCCTATCACGGCGGCCCGCAGCGCCTGTTTCAGCGGGCGGAGAGCGCGGCGTTCTTCGGACGCGAGATCGGGCTCATGTACATGCATGCCCATCTGCGCTATGCGCAGGCGCTCGCGCACATGGGCGAGGCAGACCGCTTCTTCCATGCGCTCTGCCAGGCGAATCCGATCGGCATCCGTGAGATCGTGCCGGCCGCGGCGCTGCGCCAGGTGAACTGCTACTACTCGAGCTCCGATGCGGCGTTCGCGGATCGCTACGAGGCGAGCGCCGAATATGATCGCGTCGCGCGCGGGACGGTCGCGCTCGAGGGCGGGTGGAGGGTGTATTCGAGCGGGGCGGGCATCGCGCTCGGGCTGATCGTGCGGCGCTTTTTGGGGCTCGACGCGGAGGCGGACGTGTTGCGTGTCGATCCCGTCATGCCGCGTGCGCTCGATGGGCTGCACGCCGACATCGAGTGGCAGGGGCGTCCGTTCGACGTGCTCTACCGCGTCGGGCGCGCAGGATGCGGCGTGCGGCGGGTGGAGCTGAACGGCGGTCTTCTGCCGTTCACGTCCGAGGCGAATCCGCATCGCCAGGGCGCGGCGTTGATTCCGCGCGCCGCGCTCGCCGAGCGGCTGAAAGAAGAACGCAATCGGCTCGAGATCGAGATCGGGTAGCCCGCGGCGGCCGGGCGCCCGATGGACTCGGCTTCGACCCGCGGCGGCTTCTGCCGGGACTCGAAAGCGCGCGCCAGTCACCGCGCTGCGCCGAGCGAGGGGATCACCGGCGCAGCGCGGGTCGCATCACTGCTGGACGGACAGGTGATTCTGAACCTTGACGACGCCCGCGACACTCTCCGCGTCCTTGATGGCCTTGAGCGCCTGCTGCCCGGTGTACGCGGTGCCGCTCAGCGTCACCACGCCATCCTTCGCGGAGACCTGGATGCGCCGGGCGATCTCGGGATCGTCCACGGACAGCTTGCCCATCACACGACCCGTGAGCTGCGAGTCGCTGACCGCATCCGAGCCGTACGCGCTCACCGTGAAGCCGGCGCCGGCGAGGAGCGCCAGGCATCCGACCGCCGTCGAAACGAAAGTCTTGGTCCGAAACATTTGTCGCAATCCTCTCAAATGCCACGATACGCTTCCCGGCAGCTCAGCCGGCGAGCGACGCCGTGGAGAGCGCAAGTGCGCCGGCAAGGAAGCGTGCGCGCATTGCAGCAAGAACGGCCGCGCACGAACCGTAACTGCGTCTCAGCCGGCGCGAGAAATGTTGCGACGGATGGTTGAAGAAGCTTTTTCGGATCCGATGCTGCCGCGGCGGGGCCGGAATATGTCACGAACCCGTCGACACGACATATCCGATCGCGCGGCCGCCGAGCGCGACACACGCCCAGAGCGTCAGGGACGCAAGGGCGGCGAGCCTGCGCCAGCGCGGCGCGAGCGCGCCGTCGCTCGTCACCACCCGGCGATACAGCGTATAGGTGAAGAGGATCGCGAGAGCGAGGCACGCCATCTTGAACTGAAACGCCGGGCTGCCGTACATCTTCACCGCTTCGGTCGAGAAGAGGAGGAACCCCGAGATCAGCATCACGGCGAGACTCGCGCTCGTGAGCGGCTGAACGTCGCGCCACAGGCGGGAGGTGAGATAGGGGTTTGCAGCGGCGGGCGATGCGCGAAACCGCACCCCGAGCAGGCTCAGGTTCACCAGAATGACCGTGCCACCGAGCAGCCCGAGCGCGACGAGATGGAAGATCTCGACGCACGGGAACAGCCACACCGAATTGCGGATGCCCTCGCCGAAGAAGGAGCCGTTGCACCAGTGACAGAACGCAAGGAGCGCCCGGGCGATCGAATGCATGAGCCGGCCTCTCCTTACGGCGGCGGCAGCGCGTAAGCGATTGCGCGCCCCGCCGCGACGATGCCGATCCAGAGGACGAGCGAAGCGATGCCCGCGGCCTTTGCGCCCCAGGGCGTACGCGCGCCTCCATCCCATTCGGAGAGACGGCGCCCGACCGTCGCGTTGAAGACAAGCACGTTGCAGCCTGCGGCGAGGAGCATGATCATCTTCGCCTTGAAGAACCACGTGCCGTAGAAGGCGACGGGATCGCCGGAAAAGAGCAGCAACCCCGTCACGAGCATCACGGCGAAGCCGCCGAACAACCCGGGGTTGAGCTCGGAGAAGATCTCCGACACGCGCCGCTCGCGCATCGCGACGTCCAGCAGGCGCAGATCGAGCAGCAGGACGAAGCCGAGAAAGAGCGCCAGCGTCAGCACATGTACGGTCTCGACGATCGGCTCCGCCCAGACCGACTCGCGCATGACCGTGCTCAGGGGCGTATCATGCAGCCATTCGAGCACGGCGATCGGATGCCGCAGATCGGGCGCATTCAGCGCTGCCGCGAGGGCTCGCGCCCCGGCGAGGACCGGTCCACCAGGGAGGGCCGGCGCCCACGCCACGGCAGCGAAGCTCATCGCGCCTTGCACGGTGTGGGATGCCAGCGCGAGCCGTCGCGCTCCTTCTTGAATTGCGAGCTCGTGACGAACGGCTGCGTCAGGTACTCGGGATCGCTCACGATCGTCGTCACGATGAGCCAGACGTCGCCGTTCGGCTCGGCGAAGCTGTCGAAGTATTCTTCGACGCTCGTGTCAGCGCCATAGGGCACGCCGTTCTTGCGCAGATAGCCGGGGCGCAGCCGTGCCGTGATGACTCGCAGATAGCCCTCGGGCCGCTCGGCCTGCGCGCCGCCGATGCCTCGCACGACCGTCACGGGGCCGCCGCGCGGCCTCAGTCCTTCCCAGTCGGCAATCGAATAGCCCTGCCATGTCGGCGCGACGGGGGGAATGTGGCTCGCGAGCGAGGTTGTCGCCCAATCGGGGGAGGCCGCGGCGCCGTATGACTCGGCGAAATGGAAGAGTCTCTTCTGCTCGCCGACGTCGGTATCGACGCGCAGAGTATTCCCGTCCGCCCACGTGATGTGCAGCCGCGTGGGCACGCGCATGATCGCCGCGGCGCCGTAGGCCTTGCATTGATCGCCGCTCGCCTCATCGCGCGCCGGGTCCCAGCGATTGGCGAGATCGCGGCCCGCCGCATTGAGCGGGACGCCGGGAAAGTCTCCCTTGTCGGGCGTGAGCATCCGGAAGCGCCAGTCCTCCGTGACCACGGACACCCAGTACCCGGTGAGATCGAGCGGCGCTGCGGCGCGCGCATCCGCGGGGGGAGCAGCCATAGCCGCGCCCTCGAGAAGCACGGTCGCCGCGGCGAGAACGAGAAGCAGCATGACTGCGCGCTGCGGCATGACCTTGCGCAGCAGCGTGAGCCCGCGCAGCAGCGCGACTCTGCCCCTCATCTGATCACGCCTTCCCATTTCCAGCCATCGGCGGGGCGCACGATCTTGTGCAGGCGGATGCGATGTTCATGTGGGTCGCGGCCCGGATTGCCGCTGACGATGACCTTGTCGCCCGGCTTGAGCGTGAAGCGGGTGACGTGCGACTGCGAGAGTTGCGCGCCGCCGCCCCACTCGACCGACCACACCTGCATGTGGCCCTCGCTGTCGGGCGCAGCGACCTTCACGAACGAATGCGGATTGCGGAACAGGAACTGCGTGAGCGTCCCCTCGACCGTGACCTCCTGGTCCACGTAGTACGTCGCCGCGAACGAATGATGAGCCTCGCCGCGAGCGGCGGCGAGCGCGGCCGACAGCGCGATCAAGGCAGCGCAAGCTGGTCGATGCATCGAAGTCCTCCGCTCCCGGAAATTTGCCAACCTTCCCCCTCGGGCCGGACGCCGCCGCCTGGTCGCAGCAGAGCCGGCGCTCCGGCCGCGCTCAATGCTTCAAGCTCTGGTACACCGCCGCGACGAATTTTGCCGTTGTCCAGAAGCCGCGGTCGGACCCGTAGCGCGGATCGTAGTCGCGCGTCGGCCGGGCCGCCTGCACCTCATCGAGCGTCATCCCCTTGTCGATCAAATTCTTCACCCGGTCGCGGATGATCGTCACCATCTCTTGATAGAACACCACGTCGGCCACATCGCAGAGCCGGCCGTGGCCGGGAACGATCATCGTGCCGCCTTCCTGCTCGTCCGCCGGAACGGCAATGTGAATGATCCGGTTGAGGCCTGCGATGACACCCTGGATGTTGCCGCCGCGCGCGAGATCGACGGTCGGGTAGCGATTCGTCACGAAGATGTCCCCCGCGCTGATCACGTCCGATCGCCGGAAGAACACGATGGTGTCGCCGTCGGTATGCGCCGCCGGGATGTGCTGCAGGACGATGCCCTCGCCGTTGAAGAAGAGCTTGCGCTCCGGCGTCGTATAGGTTTCCGTCGGCCAATCGCCCTGCGGGAACGCGGCGCCTCCCGAGGCCGGCTCGCTCATCCGGTCGAGCACGGTCTGGAAAGCGATGATCGCCGCTTGGTTGCCGGCGCTCGCGCCGATGTCCCCGACCACGTTGCCGCCGGCGATGGTCACGCCCGCCTTCGCAATCGTCTCGTTGCCGCCGGTGTGGTCCGGGTGAACGTGCGTGTTGATGATGTAGCGGATCGGGCGGTCGGAGAGCTGCCGCACGGCCGCGAGCACTTTCTCGCTCGCCGCGGCAAGCCCGGTGTCGACGAGGAGCACGCCGTCGCTGCCGGTCTGCACGGTGATGTTGCCGCCTGCGCCGACGAGCATGTAGACGTTCCCTTGCACGTGGAGCGCGTGGATCTCCGCGCTTGCCGGAATCGGGACAGCCGCGCCGCGCCACATCTCATTGTTGGCGGGATCGGTCGCGCCGTGCACGGCATCCGCGAGCAGGATGCCGATCACGAGCGCCGCGAGCGCGGCGCCGCGCCGACATCGACTGACCTCACGCATGATTCGCTCCCCCTCGATCGGCGCGTCGAGCGGCGCGGCCGGTCGGATCGTCGATCGATCCCGCAGGGTGTATATCACAAAAGCCGCGGCGCTTGACAGATCAACCGGGGCGAGGGAGGCTCGGCGCCGGGTGCACCTGGGGAGGCGCCATGATCGATCGTCGGCGATTTTTGGGAGCGGGGGCGTTCACCGCGGGCGCATTCACCGCGGGCGCGTGGCTCCGGGGGAGCGGGGTCCTCGCGCAGGAATCTCGCGCCGGGGCCGTGGTCGAGACCACGGCCGGCAAAGTGCGCGGCACGCTCGTGCAGGGCGTTCACACCTTCAAAGGGGTGCCCTACGGCGATTCCACCGCCGGCGCGAATCGATTCATGCCGCCGCGCAAGCCCCGTCCCTGGACGGGCGTTCGCGACGCCACCCAGCTCGGGCACCGCGCGCCTCAGCTGCTCTCCGCCTTCCACGGGCAGGTGCCGCCGGAGGTCGAGGTCATGGACCGCAACGAGCCGATGGGCGAGGACTGCCTCGTGCTCAATGTGTGGACCGCCGGCTTGAGCGGACGCCGGCCAGTCATGGTCTGGCTGCACGGCGGCGGCTACACGAGCGGATCGGGCGGCTTCATCTGCTACGACGGCACCGAGCTCGCGCGCAAGCACGATGTGGTCGCGGTGACGCTCAATCACCGCCTCTCCGCGCTCGGCTATCTGTACCTCGCGGGGACCGGCGGCGAGCGCTACGCCGACTCGAGCAATCTCGGCAACCTCGACATCATCGCCGCGCTCGAATGGGTGCGGGACAACATCGGAGCGTTCGGCGGCGATCCGGCGAACGTGACGATCTTCGGCCAGTCGGGCGGCGGCGGCAAGGTGAGCTCGCTCATGGCGATGCCGGCGGCGAAGGGGCTGTTCCGGCGGGCGATCGTGCAGAGCGGCGCCGACGTGCGGGGCGTGTCGCGCGAGGCTGCGAATCGAACCGCGGAGATGTATCTCTCGCGCCTCGGCCTCACGCCGCAGCGGCTCGACGAGCTGCATCGGCTCCCGGTCGAGCGCCTGATCGCTGTGACCGCGCCGGAGGCCGGTCCACGGCTCGCTCTCGCGCCCGTGGTCGATGGCCGCTCACTGCCCGCCGATCCGTTCGATCCGGTCGCGCCGGCGCTCTCCGCGCGCGTTCCGCTCCTCATCGGCACGGTCGAAACCGAGGTGGCCTTCTTCCCGGGTCAGATGCTCGATCCGATGGATCGGCGCGAGCTGCACTCGCGCATCAAGCGGATCGTGCCCCGCGCGAGCGACGCCGAGGTGGACGAGGTGATCGCGGCCTATCGCCGCGGCCGGCCGCACGATTCCAACACCGATCTCTACCTCATCATCGCGTCCGACGCGACGTTCCGTGCCGGCGTGCTTACGGAAGCCGAGCGCAAGGCCGCGCAGGGCACGGCCCCCGTCTATCAGTACTACTTCACGTGGCGTTCGCCGGTGCGCGGTGGGAAGCTGCGTTCGTTCCACACTGTCGAGATCCCGTTCGTCTTCGACAATGTCGATGCGGCGCGGTCGATGACCGGGTCGGGACGCGATCGGTATCTCCTCGCGAGCCGGATGAGCGGCGCGTGGACGGCCTTCGCGCGCACTGGCGATCCAAACCATGCGCTGCTGCCGGCCTGGGCGCCGTTCGACGACATGCGGCGGGCGACGATGGTTTTCAACGACGAGTGCCGGCTGGTCGATGACCCGCACGGCGCCGAGCAGCGGTTGCTGCGGTCGCTGGTGGCTCGGACGTAAGGTGGGCGCGGAGGCTCGGACGTAAGACGGGCACGGGGCCGACGCGGAATGGGCGCGAGCGGAGGGGCCACCAGTGTGGCGGCCGCGCGCGCCATAATGCGCCGGTATGCCGAAGTGCCTCGCCGCCGTCTTGCTGCTCCTCTGCCTCGCCGCGCCCGCGTTCGCCGAGGAGGATCTCGACTTCCGCGCCCCCGCCGGTCCCGACGGCCCGCTGACCGCCGTCGCCATGCGAAGCCTCGCCGTGCGTGCGCTCCCGGTGTACAAGAACCCCGATCGCGCTCAGTTTCTTGCGAATCTGTCCGCCCTGCAGATGGTCGCGGGCGACTACGTCGCGGCGAACGCCACCCGCGAATCGCTCGACGAGGTGCGCCGCCGCTCGAAGTCGGCCCCGCAGGTCGATCTGTCGATCATTTATGACGTGTACGCGCGCGCCCGCGCGCTCGAAGTGAAGGATCGCGTCACCTTCGAGCGGGCGTTCGCGCAGGTCTTCCACCAGTCGGTCTCCCCCCTCGGCGATCTCGCGGCATTCACCGTCACCCGCTGGCTCGCAACGCCGGTCGAGGTGTTCGAGAGCAACTTCCAGCGCGAGCTCGACCGCATGCGGGGGCACGAGCGCATCACGTTGTCGCAGGCCGTGGACCTCGTGTGGGCGTATCTGTCGTTCGATGCGTTCCGCAGCTTTGCCCCGGTCGTCGGGCCGCTGATCGCGGAGGACGACCGCCGGCGCTACGTCATCGATCGCGACGTGCTGGTTCGCACGCCGCAGCGCGCCAGCATCTCGGCGGTGCTGGTGCGGCCGAGAAACGCGCCGGCGCGGCTTCCGGCGCTGCTCGAATTCACGACGTACGTCGGGTCCGACTACGACGCAATGGATTGCGCGGCGCATGGCTATGCAGGCGTCATCGCGTATGCGCGCGGCCGCGCGCGCAGCCCGGACGCCCTCGTCCCGTACGAGCACGACGGCGACGATGCGCGCGCCGTGATCGCCTGGATTGCGAGGCAGAAGTGGAGCAACGGGAGCGTCGGCATGTACGGCACCGGCTACAGCGGGTTCGCCGGGTGGGCGGCGGCGAAGCGGCCGGCACCGGCGCTGAAGGCGCTCGCGGTATCGAGCCCCTTCGCGCCCGGCCTCGACGCGCCGGCGAGCCTCCGCGTGCCCGGTATGTCCGCATCGATCTACCGCCGCTGGCTCCGGCATCCGACGTTCGACCGGTATTGGCAGAAGATGCTGCCCTACTCGGAGGACTTCGCAAACATCGACATCCCCGTGCTCACGACGACCGGCTACTACGATGCACGGGAGGCGGATGCGATGTATTACTTCACGCAGCATCTGCGGTACGACTCCCATGCTGACGAGACGTTGCTCGTCGGACCCTATGACGATGACGCGATGCGGCGCGGTCCGGTGAGCATGCTGGGCGGCTATGCCGTCGATCGTGCCGCCCTCGTCGATCTCAAGGCGCTGCGCTTCCAGTGGTTCGATCATGTGTTGAAGAACGGTCCGCAGCCCGACCTCATCGCAGCCCGCGTCAACTTCGAGGTGATGGGAGCGAACGAGTGGCGGCATGCGGCATCGCTCGAGCAGATGGCGAATGGCACCGTGCGCCTGTATCTCGATCCGGGCCGCGCGGGAGGGCACTTCCGGCTTTCCGGCCACGCGCCGTCGAGGAGGCGCTACATCGAGCTCGGCATCCCGCTCGCGGACCGAGACGAAGCGGCGGATGAGGGGAGCGGTCGCAGCGGCAAGGGCCGCAGCGCCGCCGGCAGCGGCGCCGCGGATGGTGGTGGCAGCGGTGGCGGGAATGGCGGCGGCAGCGACGGAGGAAGCGGCGACGATGGCGCCAATGGGACCAATGGCACGCCCGGCAGCGCGGAGGCGCCGCTCGAAATCCTGACGCGCGAGATCGCGCCCGCGGACAGTGTGACCTTCGTGAGCGGTCCGTTGCACCGGCCGATGGTGGCGAGCGGCAGTCTATCGGGTCTGCTCTCGTTCGCGACAAATCAGCGCCGGCTGGGCATCGCGCTCACCCTCTATGAGCTGCTGCCGAACGGGGATTATTTCAAGCTATTTGCTCCGCCCGACGATCAAGACGTGCTCGATGTCCCGGCACATGGCCGGCCTCACGCGCCGGTGCCGGGCCGGCGGCAGCGCTTCCCGTTCCACGGAGAGAGGCTTACGAGCGTCGAGCTGCAGACAGGCGCGCGGATCGTCCTCGTGCTCGCCGTGCCGCCGCCCGAGACGGGAGGGGAGACGGCCGCGGTGGATGCGTCCGTGCCGGCTGAGAAGTCGGAGATCGACACACGATGGTATGGCGGCAGCTACATCGAGCTGCCGGTCGAGCGGTCCGAAGCACAGGCGCCGGCTGGCGCGCCGGCGAATGCGCCTGCTAGGAAGCCGGATTCAGGGCGCCACGAAAGCGTGCGCTGAAGTCCTCATGAGCGCGCACTGAAGTCCTCAAGAGCGCGGCTCGCCGTGCCGCGACACACGTGATGAATGCGGCGTAGCTCCATGCGAGATGCTTCGCGGAGGTCTGCTCGCCGGAGCGCTGATCGAACTGCTCCGAGAGATCACCGCTTGGCGGCGTGAACGCGCGCACCGTCTCGAGATACGCGTCCCCGCTGGCAATCAAGGCGCGGACGTTCGTATCGCTCGTCTGCGTGGTGCCTGCGGCCCCCGGCGGCTCCGCAGCGCGTGCCCCGTTCGCGCCCGCCTGTGCCGCGGCCGCTGCGGCGCGGAAGCACAGCTCCGCCGCGCCGAGCGTCGAGAAGTAGTACGCGCCGCCCGAGTAGTACACGTCGCCCTTGTAGCGTCCGAGCGCCGGAGCGCGGGCGGCCGGGCGATTCCGATTGATCGGATACTCTGCCTCGAACAGCGCGTCGAGCCGCGCGAGCGTCGCGTGTATCCGCGGATCGCGGACGGAGTGCCGCGGCCCCGGCGCATCCGCATGGATCGCGGCGAGCACGACGGAGATGTCGAGCTCCTTCGAGGAGCGCTCGCCGGAGGCGAGCAGCCGCGAGCGATAGAACCCTTCCTCGGCCAGCCAGTAGCCGTCGAGCCGGTCGCGGATCGCCGCCGCATCGGCGCGGCAGGCCTGCGCTTCTGCGGCTGCGCCGCGCGCGTCCAGCCAGTCCGCGCCTTCGTCGAGCGCCGCGGCGGCGACGCACAGGGTGTAGTAGTGCGACCCCAGCTCCTCCTCCCAGACATCGAAGCACGGCTCGCGCCAGTGGGCGCGCGTGAATGCCAAGTCCTGCCGCAGGAGCGTCGCGGCGGCTTCGAACGCCGGATCAAGCGCCGGATCGGGCGCCGGCTCGCCGACTGAGCCGTCCACCGGCGTTTGCGGCGCCGAACGCTCGGGCGCCGACCCGGGCGGCTTTCGTGCCGACCCACGATCACCTGCCGCGCGCCACACCTCGCTGCGCAGCCACCGCACGAGGGCCAGCGCGCGCAGCGCCGGTCCGTCGTGTTGAGGTCGGGCCCAGCTCGAGATATCGAGCGTTCCGTCGGCATTGACGCGGGTATCGGCGGCAACGGCCTCGCCGTGCACCTGCGCGAGATCGGCATCCGTGCGGAGGAAACGCACGAAGTTTCGATGAACCTTCTCGCGCCAAGCAGGCGCCGCGACGAGCGCCCGACCGTCGAGCTCTCTTAGACCGAGGCTGAATGTCACGAAATCTGCGAGGTGGCGTAGGGCGCACCGCACAAACTCGCCGCTCGCAAATTCGCTACCCGCAAGATCGCCGCTCGCAACGTCGCCCCTCGCAACGCCGCCGCTCGCAGCATCTTTGCAAGCGCCGCTCGATCCCAGCGAGCCTTCCGCGAGCACGCGCAGCGCATCGACGATCACGGCGGAATCGCGATACCAGTGAAAGAAGTAATCCGGGTCCGGATCGTACGAAGCGAGGACCGGGGAGGCGACGATCGCGCCCGGCTTCGGGCGTATCACCTGGCCGAAGCCCGGCCGCTCCTTGATCACCTCGATCGGGGAGATGCTGCGCATCATCTGCGCCGCGGCGTGGCGGAGCTCGCGGGCGATCCAGGAATCGAGCGATTCGCTCATCGCCCGGGCGTGGTGGCCGCGGCCGGTGCGGCATCCCCGACCGGCGCTGCCCCTTCGAGCCACGGGCTCTCGAAGCCGAGCCGGCGCAGCCCTTCCTGCACCTCCGGCGCGCTCATGAAAAGCCGCCACGGCAAGCCGGTGCGATGGTTCTCGATCATCACGATGATCGGTCCCTGATCGATCGCCAGGAACGTCTCCGCGAACCAATCTCGCGCCTCGCAGAAGGCGTCGACGAAACCATATCGTCCCCATACGCGCTCGCCGTGGCGCGCCAGGAAGCCCCGAAGCGCCTGCATCGCCTCACGCGGCGCGTAAGGGAAGCTCGCGAGCGCCGCGGTCGGGGAGATCGTGCCGTTGTCGCGCGCCGGGGAATGGCCCGCATAGCCCGCGGGATCGTCGCTCGCCGTGAGCCCCCAGCAGTCCGGGCCGTAACCCCGAAACCCGCCGGGGTTCTCGAGGCAGTGCGCATGATGGATGCGGACGTGGCGCACGTTCTGCTCCCAGTAATCCGCGTAGCGGTCCTTCAGGCCGCGAGGGTCGAGGCCGCAGAAGGAATAATGCGCGAAGAACAGCGGGCCGCCGTAGGGCTGGCCGAGCGGCAGCTCGATCCCGTAATAGGACTTCCCGTTGAGGAAGTCGCGGCCGCTCGCGAAGCCCCGGTGATAGACGAGCGGATCGATGGCGTACCGCTTCGATCCGGCCGCGAGCACGTAGGTGATGAGACATTCGTTCCAGCCGTGGATCTCGTGGTCCATCGCCCAGCCGTTGTTCGGGCTCCAATGCCAGTAGAGAAGCTTTCGGCCCTGCGTGTACCAGCTCCACTCCACGTCCTCGACGAGGCTCGCGAGGCGCTGGCGCGCGCGCCGCTCGACCGGCGTGTCGCGATCGAAGTACTGCCGCGCCATGATGAGCCCCATGACGAGGAGCGAGGTCTCGACGATGTCGCCCCCGTCGTCCTTGCGGTTGATGAGCGGCACGGCGGCGCCCGTGCGCGCATCGAGGAAATGCGGGAACGCGCCGTGGTAGCAGACCGCGCGCCAGAGCGCATCGAGTATGCGGCCGAGCCGTTCGAGCGCGGCCTCGCGCGTCACCCAGCCGCGTTCCGCAGCGATGACGAGCGCCATGATGCCGAAGCCCGATCCGCCGATCGCGACCATGTCGTCGGGCGCGCGGCCGCCGGTTGCGGGCTCAACCGCCGCGTCATCGCGCCTCGTGCGCCGGTCGGGCGCGAGGCCGCTGTCGGGGTGAGCGCCGTCCCAAAAGAAGCGGAACGTCTGGCGCTGCACGAGCTCGAGCAGCTCGGCATCGGAGAGGTCGGCGCTCGGCAGCTCGACATCGGACAGAGCGGCACTCGGCCGCTCGGGGGAGGCAGGCAAGCGCGCCGGGGCGGCGCGCGACTCACGTGCGAAGCTCATCAGGCGGGGGTCCGGGCGGATTCGGCGTGGCGCTGCACGGCGTGGGGATCGTGCTCGGAGTGTACCGGAGGCGCCTTGACGAGGTGCACGATGCGCGAGAAGAGCGGATCGCGCGCCTGCGCGCTGCCGATGTGGATGACAGAGGTATGCTCGAGCTCGTTCGCGAAGACGTCGATGACCCGCTCGAGCGTGTCACCATCGAGCGAGCCGAAAGTGTTGTCGATCAGCACCCACGGCGGCGCCTGCAGAACGATACGCGCGAAGGCAAGGCTCAGCTGCTCATCGGCCGAAAGCTCGCGATCCCAGCGGCGCGTCTCATCGAGCAGCGGCGCTAGGCGCTCGAGGCCGAGTCGCCAGAGCGCGCGCGCGTAACTCTCCGGCGGAAATCCCCCGACCTCGAGCGGATACGCCAGCACTTCGCGCAGCGTGCCGCGCGGCAGGTAGGGCGTGCCGCGGGGGAAGTACAGGATCGGCTCGTCCTTCGGCAGCACGACGCGCCCCTCGCCCCAGGGCCACAGGCCCGCGAGGGCGCGAAAGAGCTGCGTGCGCCCTGTCCCCGGCTCGCACAGGATGAGCAGCCGCTCGCCGGCGCGCACTTCCACCCGCCGTTCGCGGATCGTGTCGCGTCCGCCCGGCGATACGACGGACAGATTCTCGATCAGGAATCGGCCGGGCTCTCCCTCGGCATAGGTGATACGGCTTTCCACGTGCTCGAGCAGCGCGTCCGTCGTGATCACGGCGCGGCGGAAGCTCGCAACCCTGAGAAGCGTCGCGCGCCAGTCGGCGATCTGGCTGAAGTTGTCCACGAACCAGCGGAGCGAGGACTGCGCCTGCGTGAATGCCGCGGCCGCCATCATGAGGCCGCCGAAGGAGATCTTGCCGGAGAAATAGAGGGGGGCCGCGACGAGGATCGGAGCGACCTGCGTCACCCAGCCGAAGCCCGCCGTGACCCAGGTGAGATTCGTGAGGCTCGCGACGATGCGCCGTGTCGCCCGCAGGGCATCCGCGAGATCGACTTCGACGCGCCGGATCTCGTCCGCCTCGCCTGCGGCGAGCGAGATGCCGTCGACGTGCTCGTTGACGCGCACGAGGGAGAAGCGCAGGTCCGCCTCGCGCGCGTAGCGCTCGGCATTGCGATGGATGAGGTTGCGCCCGACCCAGTACGAGAGCAGCGAGCCGGCGGCCGCGTAAAGGATCGCGGCCCACAGCATGAAGCCCGGCACCGCATGGTCGCGCCCGCCTATGTGAAACGCAAAGTTGCGCGAGATCACCCACAGGAGTCCCGCGAAGGTCACGAACAGGATGGAAGCCTGAAGCAGGCCGATGCCGAGATCGGCCGAGAGCTCGCAGAGGTGGCGCGCGTCCTCGTGCATGCGTTGGTCGGGGTTCACGCCGATCGGTCCGGCGTTTGCGAGCCAGAAGGCGCGCCGCGGCAGCAGCCAGTGCCGGATGAGGTCGGTCACCATGCCCTCGCGCAGCTTCACCTTCAGGGTCTCGCCGAGCCAGCGCTGTGCGACGTTGAGAACGAGGAGGCTTCCCGTGATGATGAAGAACACGCCGAGCTGGTACAGGAAGTCCTCGAAGTCGCGCCGGGAGAGCGCGTCGTAGAACGGCTGATTCCACCGGTTGAGCCGGATCTGCGCGTAGGCCGTGGCGATGATGACGAGAAAGATGATGGCGCAGAGCGCGAGGATCGGCTTGCCCGTCGCGGAGCGGACGAGCGCGCGCGCCATCATGCCGAGCTGCGGCACGAGCCTGGCGTGCGCGGCGTCCTCGATCTCCGGTGCGGCGCGGATGCTATCTTCCGGGCGTTCTGTCATCGTGAGGCGGACCGCCGCCGCGGTCGGCAACGGGTAGAGACGTGAAGATCGACGCGCTGCTGAAGGAGATGACGCTCGCCGAGAAGCTCGGGCAGCTCACCATGACGGCCGCCGGCCATGCGGTGACCGGGCCGGTGATCGCGGGGGACTCGCTGGACGCATTGAGGACCGGCACGGTCGGCAATGTACTCAATCTGATCGGGGCCGACCACGTGCACAGTTGGCAGAGATCGGCGGTGGAAGGCTCACGGCTGCACATTCCCGTCCTGTTCGCCCTGGACATCCTGCACGGCTACCGGACCCTCTTTCCCATCCCGCTCGCCGAGGCCGGACTGTTTGATCCGGCCGTCTGGGCCGCCACGGCGCGCGAGACTGCGCGGGAGGCGGCTGCAGACGGCATTGCGCTCACGTTCGCGCCCATGCTCGACATCTCCCGCGATCCGCGATGGGGCCGAACGGCGGAAGGGCCGGGCGAGGACCCTCTCGTCGGGCGTCGTATGGCCGAGGCGAAGGTGCGCGGCTTCCAGGGCGAGAGCTTGGCCCGTCCCGATACGCTCGCGGCAACGGCGAAGCACTTCGTCGGCTACGCGGCCGTCACTGCGGGCCGCGAATACGCCGCGGTGGACATCTCGGAGCGTACGCTGCTCGAGGTACATCTGCCGCCCTTCGCCGCCGCAGCCGAGGCGGGAGTGGCGGCGATCATGCCGGCGTTCACCGACCTCGCCGGCATTCCCCTTACCGCTCACAAAGGCTTGCTGCGCGACACTCTCCGCGAACGACTCGGGTTCGATGGAGTGCTGGTGAGCGATTACAACGCCATCGCCGAGCTCGTGCAGCATGGCATCGCCGCTGATGCCGTGGAAGCGGCCGCCATCGCGCTCAAAGCCGGCATCGACATCGACATGATGGCCGGCGCATACCGTCGCGGGCTGCCGGCTGCCTTGCAGCGCGGCCTCGTGACGATGGCCGACATCGACGAGTCCGTCCGCCGGGTATTGAGGCTCAAGGAGCGCTTGGGCCTGTTCGATGATCCCTACCGCCGCGGCGCGCAGCCGGAGCTTGCCGCCGCCATCGCAGAGCGGCGGCGGCTCGCGCGCGAGACGGCGCGGCGGGCGATCGTGATGTTGACCAATACGCGCGATACGCTTCCCTTGGATCCCGCTCCAAGGCGAATCGCCGTGCTCGGTCCGCTCGCCGACGCCTCCGCGGAGATGCGCGGACCCTGGTGGGCCGCGGCGCCGCCCGAAGGCCACGTGACCGTTGCGCAAGGGCTTCGCGCTGCCCTCGCCGGCACCGAGATCCGGTACGCGCCGGGCGTGCCCATCGAGGAAACCGATTCGAGCGGTATCGCATCTGCGCTCTCGCTCTGTGACGGCGTCGATGCGGTCGTGCTCTGTCTCGGCGAGTCCGCCGTCATGTGCGGCGAGGCCGCGAGCCGCGCGCATCTCGACCTGCCGGGGGCGCAGCGTGCGTTCGCGGAGGCAGTCCTCGATCGCGCGCACGAGCGCGGCACGCGCGTCATCGCCGTTCTTTTCAGCGGCCGGCCGCTCGTCGTGCCGTGGCTCACGGCACGCGCCGATGCGGCGCTCGCCGCCTGGTTCCTCGGCAGCGAAGCGGGGAGCGCAATCGCCGATGTGCTGACCGGCAGGGTCTCGCCGAGCGGCCGCACGGCGATGACTTGGCCGCGCGCGATCGGGCAGATCCCGATCTTCCATGCCGAGCGCCCGAGCGGGCGCCCCTTTGCGGGCGACAATCGCTATACGACGAGGTACATCGACGAATCGAACGAGCCGCTGTTCCCGTTCGGACACGGCCTGACCTACGGCCGCCTCACGCTGTCGAATCTCAGGGTGAAGCCGGACGCCGCGACCGAGCGGGATACGATCGAGGCGCAGATCGATGTCCGCAACGACGGCAAGCGGCGCGCCGAGGAAACGGTCTTCCTTTTCATCCGCGACAAATTGGCGAGCGTGACCCGACCGCTGCTCGAGCTGAAGGCGTTTGGCCGTGTCGACCTCGGGCCGGGCGAGCACGCCACGGTCTCCCTCACGGTGCCCGCGCGCGAGCTGCGCTTCCTGGGCGCCGATTTGGAGCCGACGTTCGAGCCGGGCGAGATCGAAGTGCTGGTCGGGTCCGCAGCAGACCGGCAGCGGCTGCTCTCGGCGACCGTGCGGCTCGAGAGTAGATAAAGAATGGTTACGGCTCGATTCCCGCGCGACCGCCGCTCGAGGCCGCTCCGGAACCGTGGCGCCTCGGATACGTTGGGTGCAGTCGAGGAGCGCACGACATGAGTACGACACCTCCGCGCAGAGTCCTGCAAGGCCAGAAGGCGCTCGTCACCGGCGCGAACTCCGGTATCGGCCGCGCTGTGGCGCTCGCGCTCGGCGCAGCGGGCGCGGACGTGGTGGTGAACTACATCGAGGGTGATCCGGCAGCGGACGAGGTTGCCGCAGGTATCCGGGCGGCGGGAAGCCGCGCGCTGACGCATCGAGCCGATGTCTCCAACGAGTCCCAGGTCGAGGAGATGTTCGCCCGCGCGATCCGCGAGCTCGGCACGATCGACATCCTCGTCGCCAACGCGGGCCTGCAGCGCGATGCCGCCTTCCACGAGATGACGCTTGCGCAGTGGAACACCGTGATCGGCGTCAATCTCACCGGCCAGTTCCTCTGCGCGCGCGCCGCCGTGCGCGAGTTCCTGCGCCGGGGCGTCGTTGAATCGGTATCCAGGTCCGCCGGCAAGATCATCTGCATGAGCTCCGTGCATCAGATGATCCCGTGGGCGGGCCATGCGAACTATGCGGCCTCGAAGGGCGGCATCATGATGCTGATGGAGAGCCTGGCGCAGGAGCTCGCGCCGCACCGCATCCGCGTGAACGGCATCGCCCCCGGCGCGATCCGCACGCCGATCAATCGGCCGGCCTGGGCGATGCCCGAAGCTTACGCGCGGCTCATGACGCTGATCCCCTACGGCCGCATCGGCGAGCCCGAAGACATTGCGCGCGCCGCGGTGTGGCTCGTCTCGGACGAGGCGGACTATGTGGTCGGCGCGACGCTGTTCGTGGACGGCGGCATGACGCTGTTCCCGGGCTTCGCGACGGGCGGCTGAGCGTCCCCCGAGCGTCATGCCCGACGGGCGCTACGACATCATCATCATCGGCACGGGCGCGGGCGGCGGCACGCTCGCGCACCGGCTCGCCCCTAGCGGCAAGCGCATCCTGCTCCTCGAGCGCGGGGAGTTCCTGCCGCGCGAGCGGGACAACTGGAATGCGGCGACGGTGTTCGTGCACGCCAAGTACCAGGCGAAGGAGACTTGGTACGACCGCTACGGCCGCGACTTCCACCCCGGCATTTATTACTGGGTGGGCGGCAACACGAAGATGTACGGCGCCGCGCTCTTTCGCCTGCGCAAGGAGGACTTCGGCGAAATCAAGCATCACGACGGCATCTCGCCGGCCTGGCCGCTCTCGTACGAGGAATTCGAGCCGTACTACAGCGAGGCCGAGCAGCTGTATCAGGTGCACGGGCAGCATGGCGTCGATCCGACGGATCCGCCGGCGAGCAAGCCGTACCCGCATCCGCCGATCTCGAACGAGCCGCGCATCGAGGAGCTCGCCGAGGCCTTGCGGCGCGAGGGCTATCATCCCTTTCCACTGCCGGTCGGCGCGCTGTTGAAAGAGGAGGGCGGCAAGCCCAGGTTCGACAGCGCGTGCGTGCGGTGCGATGCCTTCGACGGCTTTCCCTGTCTCGTGAACGGCAAAGCCGACGCGCAGATCATCTGCGTGGAGCCCGCGCTCGCCCATCGCAACGTCGAGCTGCTCACCGGCGCCTACGTCGAGCGGTTGGAGACCGACGCTTCAGGACGCACTGTGACACGCGTGCACGTCGATCGCGGCGAGGCGAAAGAGACTTATGCCGCCGACATCGTCGTCGTCTCTTGCGGAGCGCTCAACTCTGCTCTGCTGCTGCTGCGTTCCGCCAGCGACCGGCACCCGAAAGGGCTCGCGAACGGCTCGGGTGTCATCGGCCGCTACTACATGCGGCACAACAACTCCGCGTTCATGGCGATCTCGCGCCGCGAGAATCCCACGAAGTTCCAGAAAACGCTCGCCGTCAACGACTTCTACTTCCGCTCGCCCGACTGGGAGTATCCGCTCGGACACATCCAGATGCTCGGCAAGTCCCACGGAGAGACGATCGCCGCGGAGGCGGGCACCTGGGCGCTCAAGCTGCCGCAGATGCCGTTCGACATGCTCGCCCGGCATGCCGTCGATTTCTGGCTCACATCGGAGGATCTGCCGGCCGCCGAGAACCGCATCTACTACGAGTCGGACGGACGTGTGGTCCTCGACCTCACGGAGAACAATATGGAGGGGCACCACCGCCTGAAGAATGAGCTCAAGAAGATGCTCGAGGCTATGGACTGCCACCCGCACCTGCTGCCGCGCTCCCTCTATCTCGGCAAGGATATTCCGATCGGCGGGACGGCGCACCAGGCGGGCACCGTGCGTTTCGGACGCGATGCGCGGTCGTCCGCGCTCGACCTTCATTGCAAGGCGCACGAGCTCGACAATCTCTACGTCGTCGACGGCGGCTTCTTCGTGTCGATCGGCGCCGTCAATCCGTCGCTCACGATCATCGCGAACGCGCTGCGCGTCGGCGACCATCTGCTCGAGCGGGTGAGATGAGCCGACGCGAGCCGGCGGCGGCTCTCACCGGCGCCGGCTCGCGCCGGCGACAGATCGGGCGCGAGCGCCCTGCGTGATGCGAGCAGCCCATGACCGCAAGCCTCGCATTGACCGTCGCGTTCCGCTACCTGCTGGTCGCGCTGTTCTTCCCGTTCAGCGCACTCGACAAGATATTGAACTTCCGGTGCGCGGTCGCGCAGGCAAAGGAGATCGTGCCGGTCGAAGGGCTCGCACGGCTGCTGATCCTCGGCGGCCTCGGCCTCGAGATCGTGATGCCGATTGGGATCCTCACCGGATACGGCGACCGGCTGGCTGCAATCATCATGGCGGCGTACTGCTGCCTCACGGCCCTCCTCTGGAAGCGCTTCTGGCAGCCGGGCGACTTCTGGCAATCGGGCGCCAGCAAGGGGCGCGATCTGTTCTGGGATTTCCTGAAGAACTTCGCGGTCGCCGCGGGATTCCTGTTCATCACCTTCGGCACGACGGCGCGCGACATCCATCCGGTGCTGGACCGGCCCGTGCTGTCGACGCACCCGTATGCCGTGCCGGGAGGGCAACATGTCCGACCCTGACAAGCCCCAGGTCGCCTACTGGCACCTCTACACGGACGCGGAGGGCGTGAGCCGCCAGAGGCGCTGCATCTTCACCGACTTCGAGCGCCGCTCAATCAGCGGGCGCGCGAGCCCGCAGTGGATAGGCCGGCAGACCCGCGGCGCAACGGCGACGCTCCTGACAGTGCTGCCGGCCGGCTGGATCGGCGAGTGGCACGAGAATCCGCACCCGCAATGGATCATTCCGCTCTCAGGCCGCTGGTTCGTCGAGTCGATGGACGGGCAGCGCGTCGAGTTGGGCCCCGGCGAAATTTCCTTCGGAGCGGACCAGGGCACGCGCGAGGTGAACGGCCGCAAGGGCCATCGCTCGGGAGCAGTCGGTGCAGAGCCGGCAGTGTTGTGGCTCATCCAGCTCGATGAGGCGCCCGCGCCGCGCCTGCCGTGTCCTTTCGCATGAGCGCCGATTTCCCGCTCGGAATCGAGATCCGCGACCGGCAGTTCGCGCGTTGCGTGCTCGCCAACGCGCCGCTCGAGGAGCTGGCGAGTGGCTTCCGCTGGACCGAAGGGCCGGTGTGGCTCGGCGATGCAAATTGCCTGCTGTTCCAGGACCTGCCGCGGAACCGGACGATGCGCTGGACGGAGGAGGCCGGCGTCACCGTGTTCCGCTATCCCTCGAAATACGCGAACGGGCAGACGCGCGACCGCCAGGGACGGCTCATCGTTTGCTCGCATCACGGGCGCTGTCTCTATCGCACGGAGTACGACGGGCAGATCACGACGCTCGTCACCCATCACGCCGGCAAGCGGCTCAACGCGCCGAACGATGTCGTCGTGAAATCCGACGGCACGATCTGGTTCACCGATCCGCTCTATGGCATCTCAAACGACTACGAGGGCGGCCGGCAGCAGTCGGAGCAACCGCCGGGACTTTACCGCTACGATCCCGAGACCGGTGAGATCAGACTGATGGCGGACGACTTCGATGGGCCGAACGGGCTCGCATTCTCGCCCGACGAGCGGCGGCTCTATGTGGCCGAGACCGGCAACCCGGCGGACGACGAGCCACGCCGTCACATCCGCGTGTTCGACGTATCGGCGGACGGGGCGCACCTCAGCGGCGGGGAAGTCTTTCATCGTATCGAGCCCGGCTACTGCGACGGCCTGCGGGTGGATGAAGCGGGCCGGATCTGGAGCAGCGCGGGCGACGGCGTGCATTGCCTCGATCCGAGCGGCAGGCTTCTCGGCAAGTGCCTCGTGCCCCATGTCGTCTCGAACGTCGAATTCGGCGGTGTCGCGAAGAACAGGCTGTTCATCACGGCCTCGCAGAGGCTCTACGCGATCTATCTCAATGTCCGTGGCGCGGAGTGGCCGTGAGCGCGGCGGCGAGGCGCGTCGCGGGGGCAGGGTGCATCGCGGCGGCGGGGCGCATCGCGGCGGTGAGCCTCACGTGCGCCGATGCCAGTGCGCTTGCAGAGTTCTACGTGACGCTCGGGTTCCAGCGCTCCGGCGTCGAGCTGCGCGGCGGCCCGGCGTTCGCCCGGCTCATGCTTCTGCCGCGTGCCGAAGCTCGTGTGATCCTGCTCCGGCTCGGAGCGGAGTGGCTGGAGCTCGTGTCGTTCGCGCAGCCGGGGCGCCCGTACCCGGGCGGAGGCTCGAGCAACGATCCCTGGTTCCAGCATTTCGCGATCGTTGTCGCGAGCATGGAGGACGCGCTCGCGCGCCTCAATGATCGGACGGGATGGACTCCCATCACGCGTCCGGCGCCGCAGCGTCTGCCCGCAAGCTCGGGCGGCGTGACCGCATTCAAATTCCGCGATCCGGAGGGTCACCCCCTCGAGCTGCTGGAATTCCCGCAGGATCGCATGCCTCCCGTGTGGCGAGCCCGGCGGGAGGCTTTGCCGACCTGGCGCGGCGCCTCCACCCGGCCGTCTGCTGCTCCGAGCCCGTTTCTCGGCATCGACCACTCGGCGATCGTCGTCGCGAGCACCGCGCGGAGCCTGGAATTCTACGAGCGCCGCCTCGGTTTCGAGCGTACCGGCGCCTCCATCAATCGAGGTCCGGAGCAGGCGCGGCTCGATGGTCTGGCGGAGCCCGAGATCGAAGTGACGGCGCTCGCCGCGCCTGTGCCGCGGCCCCCTCACCTGGAGTTGCTGTGCTACCGGGCGCCGCCGAGCCGGGCAGCGTTTGCCGGGCCGCTCGCGAGCCATGACATCGCGGCGACGCGGCTGGCGCTCGATGTCGAACAGTGGGAGCCCACGGACGGAGCGCTCTGCGGCGCGCTGATTCACGACCCTGACGGGCATGCACTGCTGCTCGAGCGCCGGACCCGTGTCGCCGGGTCCTGAATTTGCGAGGCTTGCCGCGGCAGGAGTCGAGCGGGTCGTCGTCTCGAGCAACGGTCAGGAGATCACCGGCTGCCTCAAGAAGCCGCTGAAGAACGGCCGGCGCTGGTTCCAGACGACGACTGTGCCCGAAGGCATCGCGAGCAACCTGGAACGCCGCGGCGCGCAGTACACCGGGCAGGCGCCGAGCCTGGCGTGGTCGAGCGTTCTCTCGTGGATCGTGCCCACGCTGCCGTTCTCCGGCCTGTGGGCGCTGCTCTTCCGGCGCGTCGGCGCGCAGACCGGGTCGAACGGCTTCATGTCGATCGGCAAGTCGAAGCCGAGGCTCTACGTCGAGTCGAACACGAAAGCGACGTTCGCCGACGTGGCCGGATCGCACGAGGCGAAGGAGGAGCTGCAGGAGGTCATCGGATTTCTGAAGAACCCGGAGCGGTACGCGCGCTTCGGCGGTCAGGTGCCCAAGGGTGTGCTGCTCGTCGGGCCGCCGGGCACCGGCAAGACGCTGCGCGCGTGCGGTCGCCGGCGAGGCGGGCGTTCCATTCCTGTCGATCTCCGGCTCCGAGTTCATCCAGATGTTCGTCGGGGTCGGCGCGGGGCGCGTCCGCCAGCTGTGCTGAGGCCCGGCCGGTTCGATCGACAGATCCTGGTCGATCGGCCCGACAAGAAGGACCGTGTCGAGATCGCGGCAGTGCACATGAGGCGCGTGCGCACCGCCCCCGATGCGAGTCCGGAGAAGATCGCCGAGCTTACGGTGGGATTTACCGGCGCCGACATCGCGAACCTCGTCAACGAGGCGGCGCTGATTGCAACACGGCGCGGCGCCGAGGCGGTGGAGGTGCAGGACCTCACGGCCGCCTCCGAGCGCATCATCGCCGGCTTCGAGAACCGCAACCGGGTGCTGAGTCCGGCCGAACGCAAGATCGTGGCCTACCACGAGATGGGCCACGCGCTCGTCGACCTCTCGCTGCCCGGCACCGACCGCGTGCACAAGGTGTCCATCATCCCGCGCGGCCTTGGCGCGCTCGGCTATACGATCCGGCGTCCGACGGAAGACCCCCGTGCAGCGCGTCGTGGAGGATGCGCTAGAGCGCGCGATCTCGATCCTGCGCGAGCGGCGCGAAGCGCTGGAGAAGGGCGCCGCGCGGCTCCTCGAGCACGAAACGCTCGATGAGGACGAGCTGCTGGCGCTCGCTGGCTTGCGCGCCGCCCCGCGCCGGCTGGAACGCGGCGAAGCCGCGGAGGGATGAGGACACAGCGGCTACTTGGCCGCTTGCCTCCAGCCCTCAGAACGAATACCCCGCCGATACCACGAGCGCGCGCGGGCCGAAGTTGATGTGTGTCGTGCGGATTTCGCCGGCTGTGTCCGCCGTGAGGCGGCTTGCGACGTACGACCACGAATAGGACATGTACACGCTGAGCCGATCCAGCACTCGGTAGCTCAGCCCGAAGTCCGCCGCGGGCCCCACGGAGGCGGGCAGCTCGATGGAGGTTGGCCCGCCCGCCGCCGCGTTGCCCGCGGCGGTCGATTGCCGGCTGTAGAACTTCGTGTAGTTGACGCCGACGCCGAGATACGGGCGGAACCGGTGCGAGTCGTCGAAGAACTTGTAGTTGAGCAGCAGCGTCGGCCCGAACCAACGCGCCGTGGAAATCACTTGGTTGTTGTAGGGGACCGAGCCGAGATAGGCAGGACCGCGGCCGACCGTCTTCGCAAGCGGTGGCCAGCCGCCGGCGAGCTCGACCTCGAAATGCGTGGACAGCCGCCGCACGTATGCGGCATAGAGCGTCTCCATGTCGTCGACGCGGAGATTCAAACCCGGCGGCACGAACGGGCCGCTCAGATCGTCGGCGCTCGCGGCGGAGTGGATGTAGTAGAACCCCAGGCGAAACTGGTTGGGATGCGCAGCGGCATCCCACGAGCCCGCATCGTCCGCCCGGACGGCCCAGGGAGCGGTGGCAAGCAGCGCAGCCGTCGCGGCGATCGAGGCGGTGCGCAGGGAAACAACGCCGCGCAAGCAGACAACGCTGCGCAGGGACGGATGACCGTTGAGCATGTCGAGAACCCCTCGCGAGCTCTTGAGCGGCAGCCCTCGAGCTCGCTCGATCAGAGCTGGCTCTGGAAGAAACCGCGCGCGGCGACGGCGCAGAACGGCGCGACCGTGCCGTGATAGGACGCGATCGCGGATTGCAGGCCGCCCGAGGCGATCTGACTCTGGAGCGCCTGCTGGAATCCCAGCTTCACGGCCGCGAAGGGATCCCCGGGGCCGGGCGGCGCGTTCACGTCGAGCACCGTGACGAGCCCGGCCGGCAGCCCGGTCCAGTAGGCCGCCATCGTGAACGTGTTGAGCCCGAAGAACACCGTCGGGTCCTCATCGCCTCCGCACAGGAGCATCGGACTGCTCGGCGCCCAGAACGGGCCGTTGCGCATGTCGTTCAGCTTGAGGTCGGCCCGCAGCGTGTTCTCGGGATTCGCGGCGAGCTGCACGCTCGAAGGCGGCGGAACCTGCGGCGGCTGCATGGCGAGCTGCGGCGCCTGAGCGGCGCCGTCCGGGTTTACCGCGGCGTCGATGGTGTAGCTCACCCTGTAATCGTTGGTGATCAGATTGTTCGGGCCGAAGCCGAGCGCTCCGATCGGATTTCCCACCGGGATCGCGAGGGCTTGCGTCAATGCGGGATTGCCCGGCACGACCGGCGTCGTGCTGCTGAAGAGCGCAGTCTGCGGGAGCTTGCCCTCTTGGAACAGCGTCGTTATGGGCGTCGTGCTCGGCAGGAGCGAGCCGATGTTCGTTGCGTACTGCGGCTCATAGAGATCCGTCGTGTAGTGATAGACGTTCCCGTACGCGTGCTGGTAGCTCGTGCTGATGAGGGGCGCGAAGACCGTGGAGCCGATGTTCACGTTGCCGAAGAAAACGGCATCGCCGAACGCCTCGAGCGCGTAGGGTCCGGACATCGGCGCCGAAGCGGTCACGGGGGACGGGTGCGCCGGGCAGGGCACGCCGGAGGGACACGTGTTCAGCGCGCGTACTGTCGCCATCGCGACGTAGCCGCCTTCCGAGTATCCGGTCACGAACAACTGCCCGCCGTCCGTCGTCTGCGGCGTGAACGAATGCGGCAGCGCCGCGCGCGCGGCCGCGAGCGCGTCGATCATGTCCTTCGACTGCTGGTCGGCGTTGAGGAAGGGGTGATAGGGGAGCGAGGAGATGTCGTAGCCCGCGTAGTTCGGCGCGACGACGATGTAGCCCTGCGCGGCGAAGACGGCCGCGATCAATGCCCCCTCGGAGTTCTCCGGGTTCGTGATGTCTGCGATGTTGTAGGTCTTGTCGGGCGTCGTCCCGTGCGCATAAAGCACGATCGGGCGCGCGCCCGAGCACTGGGCTGCGGCTCCCGTCGGCACCATGAGCGCGCCGGATGCGGTCGCGGGTTCGCTCTGCGCGCCGACCGTCCAGTACTCGAAGTAATAGAAATCGACGCCGCAGGCCGGCGTGCCGGCGAGGGTGAGGAGCTGCTGTCCCGTTGAGGAGGCCCCGAGCTGCGCCGAGAAGGCGGCCGCATCGAGCGAGGCGATGCGAAGCGGAGGGTCCTCGATCAGGGTGCCGCGCGCGTCGCCCGTCGCCGTGGTCGCCGTGGGTGAATCCGAGCCGCACCCCCCGGCGAGCGCCGCGGCGAGCGCCGCACAGAACGCGGCCGCTCTCGCGCTGCCGAGCACGTCCAATCTTCTGACCATGCCCGCCTCCCCTCGTTTCGAGCCGCCGCGGAGGCCCTGAGCGGCTCCCCGGCCTGGTGCTCAAGCATAGCATTCCGTCCCGGCAGGTGCCCACGCCATCCGGACGGTGATGCACTGCGTGGACGGGTGCGCGTCGAGCGGCTTATCCTCGCGTCGTCATGAAAGTCCCGGAGATATTGCAGATCGAGACTTCCCAGACGCCGGGCAGCCTCGCGAGCGTCCTCAATGTGATCGCCGAGATGGGGCTCGTTCTCGAGCACGTGACCACGGTTCGCAGGGAGCAGGGGCGCACGCTGTGGGAGATCACGCTCGAGATCGAGGAGTCGCAGCAGGAGAGCCTGCTCGAGCGGTTGTCGGCGCTGCCGGCAGCGCGCTTCGTCGGGTGGTCGGATCGCGCGTTCGAGCGCCACCGCGGCGGCAAGGTGGAGATGCGCTCGCGCGTCGCCATCTCCACGCAGCAGATCCTCCGCGACATCTACGTCCCCGGCGTGGCGCGCGTCTGTCTCGCCATCCAGAAAGACCCCGCGAAAGTCTTCGAGTACACCTACGTCTCGCGCGCCGTCGCGGTGGTGTCGGACGGCTCCGCCATTCCGGGCGTCGGCCACGTCGGCGCTCGCGCGAGCCTGCCGGTGGTGGAAGGGCGGGCTGCGCTTCTGTGCTCTCTCGTGGGCCTCTCCGGCGTGCCGATTCTGGTGGAGAGCACGTCGGTCGAGCACTTCGTCGAGGCGGTGCGCGCCATCGCGCCGTCGTTCGGCGCGATCCTACTCGCCAACATCAGCTCGCCCCGCAGCTTCGAGATCGAACGGAAGCTGCGCGCGCAGCTCGACATGCCCGTGCTGCTCGATGATCAGCATGGCACGGCCGTCGTAGCGCTCGCCGCGCTCATGAACGCCGCGCGGATCGCGAACATCCAGCTTGCCGAGACAGACGTGGGACTCATCGGGCTCGGCAAGGCGGGGATCGGCATCGCGCGGCTCCTGCGCACGCATGGCGTGGCGCGCATGTTCGGCACGGACATCCGTCCGGAGGCGATGGGCCGGCTCGCGGAGCTGCGCGGGCAAGGCGCGACGCTCGAGCAGGTGATGGCTCGCACGCGCATCATCATCGCAACGACGGGCAAGCGTGGCGTCATCGAGCCGCGCCTCGTCAAGCGCGGGCAGATCATCCTCGCGCTGTCGCAGCCCGACCCGGAGATCGAGTCCGTCGCGGCGCTCGGAGCCGGCGCGGCCATCGCCGCGGATGCCAAGAGCATCAGCAGCGTGCTCGCCTTCCCCGGCCTCTTTGCGGGGGCGCTGCGCGCGGGAGCGCGCGACATCGACGATCGCATGCTGCTGGCCGCCGCACGGGCGATCGCCGATGCGGCGCCGGAGGGGCAGCTCGCGCCCGATCCGCTCAATCCGGCGCTGCACGAGGCCGTGACCGTCGCGGTGGCCGCCGCCGCTCGATGAGTCCGTGATGAGCGCGCCGAGCCCGCGATGAGCATGAGCCCGCGACGAGCATGAGCCCGCGACGAGCGCCGAGCCTGCGATGAGCGCCGAGCCTGCGACGAACGCGGAGTCTGCGATGAGCGCGCCGGGCGAACCGAGGCACGGCGAGGTGCCTGCCGATCTGCTCTCGCAGCTGCTGCGCCTGTCGCACGATGCAATCTTCGTGTGGCGCCAGGGCGGGGCAATCGAATTCTGGAATCAAGGCGCGGAGGAGCTTTATGGCTACGAGGCGCGCGAAGCGCTCGGCCGCCGGCCCGTCGAGCTGCTCGCCGCGGAGCCGTTCGCGCATCGCGACGAGATCGTGGAGTCGCTGCGCGATGCGGGCGTGTGGGCCGGCGAGCTCGAGCATCGCCGCCGCGATGGCGCGCGGGTGATCGTATCCTCGCGAATGCAGCTGGTGCGCGATGCCGTCGGCATCGAGCGCGTGCTCGAGACGAACCGCGACATCACCGCCGCGAAGCAGGCCGAGCGCGCTCGCGCGGAGACGGAGCAGCGCTTGAGGATTGCGCTCGACTCCTCGGAGGTCTGCTTCTCCATTTTCACCGCCGTCCGCGACGGCGCCGGGCGCATCGTCGATTTCCGTTGGACCTATGTGAACGGCGCCACCTGCCGCCGGCTCGCACGGCCGCCGGAGGCGCTGGTCGGACGCGCGGTGCTCGAAGTGCTGCCCCGCGCGTGGGAGCCCGTCGGCCTGTTCGATGCACTCTGCCGGGCCGTGGAAACGGGCGAGCCGCAGGAAGTCGAGGTCGCCCCGGGACCGTACGGAGTGCGGCACTGGTATCACAACATCATCACGAAGCTCGGCGACGGCGTCGCCGTGTGGTTCGCGGACATCTCGGAGCGCAAGCGCTCCGAGCAGGCGCTGCGCGATGCCGACCGGCGTAAGGACGAATTCCTCGCGACCCTCGCGCACGAGCTGAGAAATCCGCTCGCTCCGATCCGCAACGGGCTTGCGATCCTCAAGCTCTCCGTGCCGATGCAGGGCACCGCCAGGCGCACGACCGAGATGATGGAGCGGCAGCTCACGCATCTCGTGCGGCTGATCGACGATCTGCTCGACGTGAGCCGCATCACGCGGGGAAAGTTGGCGCTGCGGCTGCGTCCCGTGAAGATTCACGAGGTGCTGGCCGGCTCGCTCGAATCCTGCCGCGGCGCGCTCGAGGCCAAGGGACTGCTGCTCGACACGCGCATCGCCCGCGAGCCGCTCGTCGTCCACGGCGATCCCGACCGGCTGATGCAGGTTTTCTCGAACCTGCTCACGAATGCGATCACCTACACCGAGAGCGGTGGCCGCATCGCGATCGAGGCGAAGCGGGAGGATGGCGAGGCCGTGATCCGCGTCGAGGACACCGGGATCGGCATTCCGCCGGGCGCGCTCGCGGGCGTGTTCGAGATGTTCTCGCAGGTGAATCCGGGCGGCCACGGAGAGTCGGGGCTCGGCATCGGGCTCGCGCTCGTCCGCCAGCTCACGCAGATGCACGGCGGCAGCATCGAAGCCGCGAGCGAAGGTGTGGGCCGCGGCAGCATCTTCACGGTACGCCTGCCGCTCGCCGAGATCGGCCTCTCGCACGCCGCGGCGAGCGGTTGAGGCGAGTCGCGCCGACCGCGCCCGGTGCGGGAGCACCGATCAGCGCACCCGCCACGCGAGTCACCGCACGAGCCACGCGAGCGGCCCGAGCGGGCTGTGGCTCACGGCGATCGTCACGATGAGCGCAAACGTCGCAAGCGCGCCGGCGAAGGCGCGGCGCTTCCCGGTCCGCGTGCGCGCGCGTTTGAGCGCAAACGTTCCGAGCAGGATGTACGCCACGACCAGGACCAGCTTCACATCGAGCCAGCCGTTTGCAAACATGGCGCGCGGCAGGATCGTCGCGAGCGTCACGCCGGCGGCGAGCAGCACGGTGTCCACGATGTAGCTCAGATACCGCGCGGACGCCGCGTGCGGCCAGCGGCCGCCGAGCTGCACGGCGAGCCCGCGCAGCAGGAAGTACCCGCCGCTCGCGGCGACGGCGGTCACATGGACCAGCTTCACGAGGGGGTAGAGGGACATGCGTCAATCCTGCCGCCGGGACACGGTCTGCGGGCCGATCCTGGGCGGGTCGCCGCGGGCGGACGGCCTCACCGCCGCGGCCTCGCCGGTGAAGCGCGCCCGCCCCTCGCAAGGGCTTGATTTCCGCCGTGCCGACCCCACGGTGCGGGTAGGCGCGGCCAGGGTTACAATACGCCACCTTTGGAGGAGTATCATGCCCAATCCCGATCCTTACCCGTACTTCCGCCCGCGCGCCGCGACTGCGGCGGCCGCCGACGCGGGCCTGCGCCGCTATCTCATTCAGGTCTACAACTACATGGCGGGCGGCCTGGTCGTCACGGGTGCCACCGCCTACGCCGGTGCGGCGAGCGGATTCTACGCTTCGCTGATCGGCACGCCGTGGTACTGGGTCGTACTCTTTGCGCCGCTTGCGCTCGTCTTCCTGCTCGGCTTCCGGGTCGATCGCTTGAGCCTGCCGGCGGCGCAGCTCGCCTTCTGGGGCTACGCGGCGCTCGTCGGACTGTCGCTGTCGGGCATCTTCCTCGTCTACACGGGCGAGAGCATCGCGCGCGTGTTCTTCGTGACCGGCGCGACGTTCGCCGCGACGAGCGTGTACGCCTACACCACGCAGACCGATCTCTCGCGCTTCTCCTCGTTCCTGTTCATGGGGCTGATCGGCATCATCATCGCTGCGGTCGTCAACATCTTCCTGCACTCGACCGCCTTGCAGATGACGATCTCGGTGATGGGCGTGATCGTTTTCGTCGGGCTCGCCGCGTACGACACGCAGCGGATCCGCGCGATCTACGTGTACGGGGAGGACGGTGCGATCGCCGCCAAGAAGTCGATCCTCGGCGCGCTCGCCCTCTATCTCGACTTCCTGAACCTGTTCCTGTCGCTCCTGCAGTTGCTCGGCGACCGGCGGCGCTGAGACGGCGCCGTCGAGCGCGCCTCACCTATCGACTCTCGAGGCGGCGGCCGCGCAGCAGCGCTTCCGGGTGCTGATCGAGGTAGTCGGCAAGCTCGCGCACGGACCGCGCGGCGTCCCCTAGCTGGCGCATGAGGCGGGGCAGGTCGACGCTCTGCGGCCCGTTCGCTCCGAGCACGCCGCTCGCCGCCTCGGCCGCTTGCTGCAAAGATTCGGAGGTCGCCTGAAGGCTCGCGACGAGCGCGTGCACCTGCGGCTCGAGGCTCGCCGTCAGCTCATCGAGCCGCGACAGCGTCGAGTCGAGCGATTTCAGCGCGTGGGCGAGCTCGGGACCCGCCGTGGCGCGGTCGATGTGCCGCACGGTCGATTGCACGCTCGCGAGGATGTCGTCGATGTCGGCCGCGGGCGCTGTGGGGATCTGCGTCATGCCCGCAATCTCGCGCGTGCGGACCGGCGGCGCGCCCGGCACCACATCGAGCGCGATCAACTTCTGTCCCGTGAGCAGGCTCGAGGAGACGAGGCGGGCGCGCAGGCCGCCGGCGATGAGACTGTCGAGTCCCCTCGTGAGCGCTCTGCGGCGCGCGGCCACTTCCGAGCGCGGCACCCCCGTCACCTCCACGACGCTCGGATCGAGCGCGAGCGTCGCGACGGTGCGCAGCTCCCGGCGCTGCGGATCGAAGATGAGGCGAGCCTCGGTCACCTCGCCGATCGCCGTGCCCTCGAGCTCGACCGGCGTTCCGGCAGCAACGCCGCGCGCATTGCGGGCGAACTCGACGCGGTAGAAGACCGGCGGCCGGCGCGGATAGCGCAGCGCCTCCCCGCGGGTGTCGAACAGCGTGAACTCCGCATCCTGCGGGCTCGGCTCGCCGGGAAGCGCCCACTCCGGCGTGTCGAAAGCGACGCCCCCGGCGATCAGCTGCTGCCAGGAGCTCATCCGGACCCGGATGCCCTGCGCTCCGGCATTCACGACGATGCCGCCCTCGTTCCAGAAGCGCGACTCGGGATGCACGAGCCGGTCGAACGGCGCGCGCACGAACGCATAGATCTCGACCTGCTGCCCGGACGTGGCGAGCGTGGCGCCTTCGATCTCGCCGACCGAGAGGCCGCGGTACGTGATCGGCGATCCGGGGATGAGCGTGCCCATGTCGGGCGCCAGGAGCGTGAAGAAGCGGCCGGGCGTCTCAGGCTTCAGCACGGGCGGCTCCTCGAGCCCGACGAAGTCCCGCTGCGACTCGCCGCGCCCCGGATACATCTCGATGTAGGCGCCGGAGACGAGCGTCGTCAGGCCGGAGATGCCCTGTGCGCCGACGCGCGGCTGTACGATCCAGAAGCGCGCGCCGGTCGCGAGGTAGGGCGCGATCGAGCGCGTCATGCGGGCATGGACCAGCACACGCGACACATCCGACGCGAGCTCGACGGACTCGACGAGACCGACGTTGACGCCCTTGTATTTGATCGTGGTCTGGCCGGGCTGCAGCGTCCCAGCATCGTTGAAAGCGATGGTGATGTCAGGTCCGCGGGCGGCGAGCGCGCGCCATGCGAGCCACGCCACCACGCCCGCCGCGATGATCGGCGCGAGCCAGAACCAGGAGAGCCCCGCGCGTCGGCGCACGACGGCGGCTTCCGGCGGCGGAGCGTCGTTCGGGTCGAGGCGCGCTCCGCTCCGCTCATCCGCCGCGCCGCGCTCGTGCGGCGCGCCCCCGCCCGCCTCGCCGTTCGTCACACGCGCTCTCCCGCCGCTGCCCCGCCGCGCTCCACGGCGTCCCACATCAGTCGGCTGTCGAAGCACTTCGCAGCAATCATCGTCACGATCACGACCGCCGCGAACGCGATCATCCCAGGCTCCACCCGCACGCGAGTGAGCGCGCCGAACTGCACGAGGGCGACGAGGATGGAGACCATGAACACGTCGATATTGGACCAGCGGCCGATGATGTCGATTGCGCGGTGCAGATGCGTGCGCGCGACGAGGAAGCGCGCCGACCGGCGGCGCGTCAGCAGGAGATTCCAGCTCAAGGCCGCGAGCTTCGCAAGCGGAATGGCGATGCTCGCCGTGAACACGATCACCGCCAGCGGCCAGAGCCCATCGCGTGCGAGCTCGATCACGCCTCCGAGGATCGTGCTCGCCTCGATGTGTCCGAAGCGCTCGATGGTGAGGACCGGGAGCAGATTCGCGGGGAGGAGCAGCAGGAAGCCGCACACGACGAGAGCGGTGGTGCGTTCGAGCGAGGCTCGTTTGCGCGCGGCGACCCGCGCGCCGCAGCGCGGACAGCGATCGCCATCACGCTCTCCGGGGGCCGCAAGCTCGCAGACGCTGCACGCGGCAGGTCCCGCCGGGGCGGCTACTGAGCGCCGCACGCCAAAGCGCCGTGCGGCCGCCATCGCCGCGCGGCGGCCTGCGCCGGAACCGCGTGCGACGGTGGCTGCGGCAGGTCTCGCCATCCCCGCGGCGTGCGCGGCGCGATCCCGAACGCCGGGGCCGGCGATCGGCAGCGCCTCCCACACGGCGCTCTCATCGACCGTCGCATCGGCGAGGAGCAGCAGGATCGCGGTGGCGGTGAGACACCAGCCTCCAGCACCGATGGTCACGAATGCGACTTTCTCCATGCGGCTATACGCGACGCACGCGCCGAGCAGATAGACCTCGATCATCGTCCAAGGCCTGAGCTCGAGCGCCCAGCGATAGAGCGCGCCGAGCGTCGGGGCGCGGGATGGGAGGAGCACCGCGCCGAAGCGCCTGCCCGCGTCATGGCCGGCCTGGCGGCCGGCGTGCACCCCGAACAGCACGATGGTCACGAGTAGCAGATAGATCCAGGGCGCGGCGATGCTGAACGCGGCGACGACGATCGCAAGCGACGGGAATCCTTCCCGCCATAGGGCCGCGACACCGCTCGCGAGGCCGCTCTCACGCGTCGATCCCTCCGCGACGACCCTCATGAGCGGAGCGATGCAGGCCGGCACCCACATGAGCAGCGCAGCGCCGATGAGCGCGAGCCCGACATCGAGCCGCCGCGACGGCGCGCGGGCGAGCGGCCTCCCGCAGCGCCGGCACTGCACGCGGCACCCCGTGGGCAGTTGAGAGGGGAGCCGCTGGCGCAGCCCACAATCGGGGCAGGCGAGGGTTTCCTCCCAAGCGCCCGACACGCGATGTGCCTCCGCAGGCGGGGTTCTCTGTCCGTTCTCCGTCACGTCGGGAGCCAAGGATACCCGCCGGCGTCAGGCAAAGTCTCGCGCTCCCGGCGCCCGGCGTCGCCCCGGCGTCTCGCGCCTTCGGCTGGCGCAGTCTCGCGCTTCGGTACAGCCCTTGCTACGCTTGAGCGGATGCCGCTGCGCCTCGCTGCCGCGCTTCTTCTCACCGTGCCGCTCCTTGCCTCGTGCGCCGCGCCGCGCAACGCCTCGCGCACGGCCTCCGCGCCGCTCAGCATGCAGGGGGCGGGCGCGCCCTCCTATGGGCTCGAGCTCGAAGGCTTCTCCTATCCCTATCCCGTCGAACTCTATGACTTCAAAACCCAGGCGCAGAGCTACTTCATGGCCTACATGGACATCGGGCCGGACCGGACCGGCATCGGGACCGGCCGCACCGCTGTGCTGCTGCACGGCCGGCGCTTCTGCGGCGCGACGTGGGAAGCGACAATCGCGGCGCTGCACGAGGCGGGCTTCCGCGTCGTCGTGCCGGATCAGCTCGGTTTCTGCAAATCCTCCAAGCCGATCAACTATCAATACAGTTTCGAGCAGCTGGCCGTGAACACGCATGGGCTGCTCGGACACATTCAGGCAGGCAGGATCGTCCTCGTCGGCCACGACCTCGGGGGCATGCTCGCGGCGCGCTACGCGCTCATGTTCCCGAACGAAGTCGAGGAGCTGGTGCTGGTCGACCCGCTCGGGCTCGAGGACTGGCGGGCCGAGGGGGTTCTTTACCGCACGCTCGACGAGCGCTACGCGCTCGAGCTCCTGACCACGGCGCAGAGCATCGCGAGCGAGGAGCGCCAGTACTACTTCGGTGGACACTGGGAGCCGCAGTTCGATATCTGGGTGAACCTGTTCGCCTCGCTCTACTCCGGCAGTGGGCGCGAGCGCTTCGCGTGGAATCAGGCGCTCATCTCCGACATGCTCTACGCGCAGCCCGTGCTCTACGACCTCGGCCGGCTCGCGATGCCGACCATCCTCGTCGTGGGCAGCCTCGATCGGGCATCGCCCTTCAGAGACTCCGCGCCTCCAGCGGTCGCCGCGCGGCTCGGCAATTATCCCGAGCTCGCCCGCCGCGCCGAGACCCGCATTCCGCGCGTGAGCCTCGTCGAGCTCGCGGGCGTCGGGCACGCACCGCAGATCGAGGCACCGGACCGCTTCAACCAGGTCCTCCTGCGCGCGCTCGCGAGTCCTCCCGAGCATCCGCCCCCGCGCCGCTGACGCCGAGGCGCCTCTGCAGGAGGGGGCTGGTCGTGGTGTATTGCAGATGCACCTTCTCTCCCGGCGCGAGGTATTCGCGCACGCCGAAGGCGGCGAGCGCCGCCTCGTGGAAGCCCGAGAGAATGAGCTTCTTCTTGCCGGGATAGTCGTTGATGTCGCCCACCGCGAAGATGCCCGGCACGCTCGTTTGAAAGCGCGCCGTATCGACGCGGACGGTGCGGCGATGGAGCTCGAGGCCCCACTCGGCGATCGGCCCCAGCTTCGGATGCAATCCCCAGAAGACGAGGAGGTGATCGAGCGAGACGGTGCGCGTGACCCCATCGCGAGCGAGCACCCGGACTGCCTGCAGCCGATCGCCCTCGACGACGAGCGACTGCACCTGGCCCTCGATGTGATCGAGACGCCCCTCGTCGCGGAGCTGGAACATCCGCTGCACCGAAGCCGGCGCGGCGCGGAACTCGGCGCGCCGATGGATGAGCACGATGCTGCGCGCCTTCTCGACGAGCTCGAGCGTCCAGTCGAGCGCCGAGTCGCCGCCGCCCAGGATCACGAGGTCCTGATCGGCAAACTGCGCCGCGTCCTTCACCCGGTAGTGGATGCGGCTCCCTTCGTGGCGCTCCGCGCCCTCGATCCCGAGCCGGCGCGGCTGGAACGAGCCGACGCCGCCCGCGATGATCACCGCCCCTGCATCGAAACGCAGCCCGCGGCTCGTCACGACATCGAAGCGCCGGTCGGGACGCGGGATGACCTCGGTCACCTCCTGGCCGAGATGAAAGCCCGCGTTGAAGGGCCGGATCTGCTCGAGGAGCCGGTCGATTAGCTCCTTCGCCGTGCACACCGGCACCGCCGGGATGTCGTAGATCGGCTTGTCCGGATAGAGCTCGATGCACTGGCCCCCGATCTGCGGAAGCGAATCGACGACCTCGGCGCGCAGCCCCAGGAGGCCGAGCTCGAAGACCTGGAACAGACCCACGGGACCCGCTCCGACGATCACGACATCCGTGACCGTCGCGAGCTTGGAGCGCTCAAGCGACAAGGACGTTCTCCAGTTGGATGCGCTCGCCGCGGCGGGGTTCGCCGGCTGCCGCCGCGAGTCCCTTCTGGGCGAGCCATTCGGGATTGAAAAGCCGCGATTGATACTTCGCGCCGCCGTCACAGAGCACCGTGACGACCATGTGTCCGGGGCCGAGCTCGCGCGCGACGCGCACGGCGGCGGCGACGTTGATGCCACTCGTGCTGCCGAGGAAGAGGCCCTCCTCGTGAAGCAGGCGGTACACGTAGCGGACGGTATCCGGATCCTCGACGTGCACGGCGTCATCGAGCGGCGCATCCGCGAAGTTCGCGGTGATGCGGCCGATGCCGATGCCCTCCGTGATGGAGCCGCTGCCAGTCGCCTTCAGCACACCGTTGCGGACGAATTCATAGAGACTGCTGCCGGGCGGGTCCGCGAGCACGCACCGCACCGACTTGCGGCGCGATTTCAAATACTCGGAGACGCCCGCGATGGTTCCACCCGTGCCTGCCGCCGCGACGAACGCATCGATGCGCCCGTCCGTCTGCTCCCAAATCTCCGGTCCCGTCGTCTCGACGTGCGCGCGGCGGTTCGCGATGTTGTCGAACTGGTTGGACCAGATCGCGTTGCGGAGCGAGGCGGCGACGCGCTGCGCGACCTTCTGGTACTGGTTCGGATTGCTGTAAGGGACCGCGGGGACCTTGTACAGCTCGGCGCCCAGCATCTCGAGCAGGCGATACTTCTCGGGGGACTGATTGTCGGGCATCACGATGATGCAGCGATAGCCGCGCGCGCTGCACACGTGAGCGAGCCCGATGCCGGTATTGCCGGCGGTGCCCTCAACGACGATGCCGCCGGGCCGCAGCTCGCCGCGCCGTTCGGCATCCTCGATGATCGCAAGCGCCGCGCGATCCTTGACTGAGCCGCCGGGATTCATGAACTCGGCCTTGCCGAGGATCTCGCAGCCAGTCTCCTCACTCAGCCGCCTGAGCTTGATGAGCGGCGTCCGGCCGACCGTTCCCGCGAAGCCGTTTCGCACGTTCATGTCACGCCATGCCTCTCACGCCACGCCCCGCAGAGTCTCCACGACGGCATCGATCGCCGCTGCACCCTCCACTGCGGCGACCTCGCCGATGATGAGCAGCGCCGGTGCCGACACGTTCCGCGCCCGCGCGAGCCGGGGCAGCTCGCCGAGCGGGGCGCGCAGCACGCGCTCGCCCGGCAGTGCCGCCCGTTCGATGAGCGCGGCCGGCCGGTCGGCTGGAGCGCCGGCTTCGCCGAGCCGCGCGGCGATGCGCTCGAGCTGCCCAACACCCATGTAGAACACGACGGTGTGGCGCGGCCGCGCGAGCGCTTGCCAGTCGAGCGCGTCGTCCTCCGCGAAATGCCCCGTCGCGAAGGTTACCGCCTGCGCAAGCCGCCGCTCGGTGAGCGGGATGCCTGCCGCCGCCGCCGCCGCGAGCCCCGCCGTGATGCCAGGTACGACGGTGACGGGGATGCCGTGGCGCGCGAGCACGCGGATCTCCTCTCCGCCGCGGCCGAAGACGAACGGGTCGCCGCCCTTCAGGCGCGCCACGCGCAGCCCGCGCCGCGCATGGTCGATCAGCAGCTCGTGGATGCGCTCCTGGGCGCCGCGGCAGCCGCCGGCGCTCTTGCCGACGAACACCCGCTCGGCCTCACGCCGCGCCCGCTCGAGCACCGCCTCCGGGACGAGGCGGTCGTAGAGGACCACGTCCGCCTGCTGCAGATAATGCAGCGCCCGCAGTGTCAAGAGATCCGGATCGCCCGGCCCGGCGCCGATGAGGTAGACCTCGCCGCGACGCGGCCCGCGCGAGCGGCAGGCCGCGAGATCGGCATCGAACGCGGCCGCCGCTCCGGCTTCATCGCCCGTGAGCACTTGCGCGGCGATGCGGCCTCCGAGAATGCGCTCCCAGAACGGGCGGCGCTCGCTCGGCCGCAAGGTCTGCTGGACCCTGCGCCGCCGTGCGCCGGCGAAGTGGGCTAGCGCGCCGAGCCGCGCAGGGAGCAGCGCTTCCAGCTGCTCGCGCAGGCGCCGCGCGAGTACCGGCGCTGCGCCGTGCGAGCCGACCGCCACGATGATCGGCGAGCGGTCCACGATCGCTGGCAGGATGAACGTCGAGAGCTCCGGGTCGTCGGCCACATTGACCGGGATACGCCGCTCGCGGGCGGCCGCCGACACGGCCGCGTTCGTCTCACGCGAGTCGGTGGCGGCGATGGCGAGGGTGGCCTGATCGAGGTGCGCGGGGCGGAATTCCTCCGCGACGTGGCGCACGCGGCCGCGCAGCTCCGCCGCCGTCCGGCCGAGTGCCTCCGCTGCCCGGCCGAGCGCCGGTGCGACGAGCGTGACGCGCGCCCCGCACTTGAGGAGCAGCTCCGCCTTGCGAGCCGCGACAGCGCCGCCGCCGACGACGACGGCTTCACGGTCTTCAATGCGCAGAAAGATCGGCAGATGGTCCATTGCAAAGGTCGAAAGGTCGTCCGCGTCCGAAGTGAGTCGGCGCTGCTCGAGGCGCGCTCAAGGGTCTGCGCCAACGGCCCGAGCGGCGTGACGGCAGCCCGCACGGAACGTTCCGTCCCGCGTGTCAGCCGCGTTCGAGGGTTCGCAGCCTTCTCAGCTCTGGGCAGCCGCCGTGCGGACGCGGGGATGCAGGCCGCACTCCCGGGCGTCGGGGTTCTCCCACCACCAGCGGCCGGCGCGGCTGTCCTCGCCCGGCTGCACGGCCCGCGTGCACGGCGCACAGCCGATGCTCGGGTACTGCCGGTCGTGCAGGATATTGTACGGGAGCCGGCGGGTGCGGATATAGGACCAAACCTCCCCCTCGCTCCAGTCGAGGAGCGGGCTCACCTTGTAAAGGCCATGCTGGGCGTCCCACTCGATCGGAGCGCCCTGGGAGCGGGTCTTCGACTGCTCGCGCCGCACGCCGGTCACCCAGGCGCCGTATCCCGCGACGAAGCGCTGGAACGGCACGACCTTGCGGACGTGGCAGCAGGCGACGCGCGCCTCGGGGCTGTGGAAGAAGCCGTTGATGCCCTGCTTCGCCACGAGGTCCGAGAGCTCTCCGGCATCCGGGTAGATCACGCGGATGCGGTTACCGTAGCGGCGCTGCAGCTTCTCGAGCAGCTCGTAGGTCTCCTCGTGCAGCCGGCCGGTATCGATGCTGACGATATCGATGTCGCGGACCTCGGTGCAGATGATGTCCGTGAGCACCATTGCCTCCGCCCCGAGGCTGTTCGCGTACACCACCCGTCCGAAGCGGCGCACGGCCTCGGCGAGCAGCTCCCGGATCGCCGCGGCTTTGGACTCGAGCTCGAGTGTGAGGACTTGGCCCATGATGCGTGGACGGTACTGTATCGGTGACAATGCGGTAACAGAACGAACGTTTTCTTCTCAAGGTCTGCGGGGCGGTTATGAGCGCTCCCCAGGGGATCCAAGCCCATGAAACTGCACCAGTTACGGTATCTCGCGGCGGTCGCCCAGAACGGGCTCAACATCACCGCGGCCGCGCAGAAGCTGCATACGTCGCAGCCGGGGGTGAGCAAGCAGATCAAGCTGCTCGAGGACGAGCTCGGCTTCCAGATCTTCATGCGCGAGGGGCGCAACCTCACCCGCATCACGCCGGCCGGCCAGCAGGTCATCGAGCGCGCGATCCGGATCCTGCAGGAGACGCAGGCCATCCGGGACCTCGCCAGTGAGCTGCGCGACGAGGGGAGGGGGAACCTGTCGATCGGCACGACGCACACGCAGGCGCGCTATGTCCTCCCCGAGGTCATCCGCGACTTCCGCGCGCGCTACCCGCACGTGCGGCTCAATCTGCATCAGGGGACGACCGAGCAGATTGCGGAGATGGTGGCGCAGGATCGCATCGACTGCGCGATCGCGACGGGGTCGGAGCATTTGTTTGCGGATATGACGCTGCTGCCGTGCTATCGCTGGCACCGCGTGATCGTCGTGCCGCGGGAGCATCCGCTCGCCTCGGTCGAGCGGCCGACGCTCAAGCAGCTCGCCGCATACCCGCTCGTCACCTACACGTTTAGCTTCACCGGGCCTTCGTCTCTTCCGCAGGCCTTCGCGAAGGCCGGGCTCACGCCCGACGTCGCCATCACCGCTCGCGATGCCGACGTGATCAAAGCCTATGTGCGGCTCGGCCTCGGCGTGGGCATCGTGGCGGAGATGGCCGTTGACCCGAAGGACGATGTGGATCTCGTCGCGATCGACGCCTCGCATCTCTTTCCCGCGCACGTCACCTGGATCGGCTTTCGCCGAGGCGTGCTGCTCAGGCGCTACATGTACGAGTTCGTCCAACTCCTCGCGCCGCATCTCGATCGGCGGCTCGTCGAGCGCGCGCATCGCACGTCGAACGCGGCCGAGGTCGCGCAGCTGTTCGCGGACATCCAATTGCCGGAGCGGTGATCGGCGGCGGGCGCATCGCCGATGGGCCCGGATGGTGTCACGCCACGGGCGTGCCCCCGCTGTGCCCGATGGGCGCCGTTGCACCGCGCGTCCGCGATGCGCCCGAACGGACGCCATTGCGCCGGGCGGGCCGATCCACCATGATCGGCGTTCATGGCGGGCCTGTATTTCGAGCAGTTCGAGGTGGGGCAGCGGTTCGAGCACGCTCCGCGCCGGACCGTGACCGAGACAGACAATCTGCTCATCAGCGCGCTCACGATGAACCCCGCCCCGCTGCATCTCGATGTCGAGTACTGCAAGGGCACCGAGTTCGGCGCGCCGCTCGTGAACAGCGTCTTCACGCTCGGGCTCATGGTCGGGATGTCCATTCACGACACCACGCTCGGCACGACCGTCGCGAACCTCGGCTGGGAGAAGGTCGCGTTCACCCGCCCGGTGTTCGTCGGCGACACGCTGCGCGTCGAGACGACCGTCGTTGCGAAGCGTGAGAGCCGGTCGCGGCCCGATTCCGGCATCGTGACGTTCCAGCACCGCGCGTTCAATCAACGCAACGAGGAAGTCGCCTCCTGCCTGCGCGCAGCGTTGATGCTGAAGCAGCCCGCGGGATGAGCGCACGCGGGCGATGAACACAGGTGCAGCTGCCGGGAGCGCGCGCTCGTGGCTGTTCGTGCCGGGCGACAGCGAGCGCAAGCAGGCGCGCGCGCTCGAGAGCGCCGCGGATGCGCTGATCCTCGACCTCGAGGACTCGGTCGCGCCGGCAAAGCGGCAGGAGGCTCGCGAGCGGGTCGCGGCGCTGCTCGCGGCACGGCGCGGGAAGCGCGGCGCGCAGCGGCTCTGGGTCCGCACCAATGCGCCGTCGAGCGGCGAGCTGCTCGATGATCTGATCGCCGTGATGCCGGGCGCGCCCGACGGGATCGTGCTCCCGAAGGTCTCGGCCGCCGACGAGATCATCGAGGCGCATCACTTCCTCTCGGCGCTCGAAAGACGCGAGTCGCTGCGGTCCGGCGCGACGGGCGTCGTGGTCATTGCGACGGAGACGCCGCGGGCTGTGCTCGGGATCGAGCGCTTCACCGCGGATACCGCGCGCCTCGGCGCCGCCGGCTCGCGTCTCGCCGGGCTCACGTGGGGTGCGGAGGATCTGGGCGCCGCGCTCGGCGCGCGGGGAAGGCTCGAAGCTGACGGATCGCTGGCCCCTGTCTTCGATCTCGCCCGGACACTCTGTCTACTCGCTGCCGCTGCCGCCGGCGTGCCCGCGATCGACGGCGTGCATGCGGACTTCCGCGATCGGGACGGGTTGGCGCGCGAGCTCGCGCGGGCGAGGCGCGATGGCTTCAGCGGCAAGCTCGCGATCCACCCGGATCAAGTCGAGCCGATCAACGCAGCCTTCACCCCGAGCGAGAGCGAGATCGCCCATGCGCGCCGCGTGGTCGCCGCCTTCGCCGCCGCGCCCGACGTGGGCGTCACGAGCCTCGACGGGCGCATGATCGACCGGCCGCACCTCAAGCAGGCGGAGCGCCTGCTCGCGGCGGCCGAGCGGCTGGGGCGCCGGTGAGGCCGCGCATCCGAGGGCAGCACCTTCGCCGAGATTTTCCGCAGGGGATGTCGGACTTCGAGGCGGCACTTGGCGGATTCGTACCGGAAAGCGGGCAAGGCGTAACTCGTGACGCAGTAAGACGAGGCTCTGGCGCCAACTTCCCCGGCCCCGACGGCCGCCTCCACGGCAAGGGCGGTCGTTTTTGCGGCACCGGCGCCGGATCCCGCCGCGCGCGGCGCGCCGGCCTCCGCGGCGCCCGCAGCCTGCGAACTCAAACGGCGGTGGCCGGCGGCAGAAAGCGCGGTCGCGGCTGCGGCTCGGGCACACGGCGGCGGGCGAGCCGGCGCCGGCTCGGATCGTTCACCAGATGTAGGACTCGCGAGAAGAAGCTGCCCCGCGGCTCCGCGCAGCCGACGTAGCCCATGTAAAGGAGTGCCGAGCGAGCGAGCTCGCGGCCGAACAGCTCAAACACCCGCTCGCGCGTGCCCACATCGAGCGAGTCGAGCGCGCCGTCCACGATCATCCAGGACGGCCTGTGCAGCAGCAGGCGCGCGAAGGCAAGGCCCTGCTGCTCGTCCTCGTTGAGCTCCCGATCCCAGCGCCGCGCCTCATCGAGTCGGGCAGCGAGGCGCCGCATGCCGAGCCGATCCAGCGCCTCGATATAAGCCCGGTCCTCGAACCGCCGCACGTCGTTCGGATAGGCGAGCACCTCTCTGAGCGTGCCGGGCGGCAGATACGGCGTGCGCGGCATGCAGTACAGCTCCGACGCCCGAGGTCGCACGATCCGTCCCGCGCCCCAGGGCCACAAGCCGGTGAGCGCCCGAAAGAGCAGAGTCTTGCCGGCGCCGGGCTCGCCGGTGATCAGCACCCGCTCGCCCGGTCTCACTTCCACGTGCTCCTCCTGCAGCTTGATGCAGCCGGACGGGGAGGCGATCTCGAGGTGGTCCATGACGATGAGCGCGTCGCCGGGAAGCTCGCCAGCTGTACCCGCCGTGGGAGCGCGCTCCAAGATCGTGATGCGGCTCTCCACGCGATGGGCGACCTCCGCTTCCGCGACCGCGCGCCGGAAGCTCGCGACGCGCAGCAGCGTCGCGCGCCAGTCTGCGATGGTGCTGAAGTTGTCGACGAACCAGCGGAGCGAGGACTGCAGCTGCGTGAAGGCGGCCGCCGCCATCATCAGACCGCCGAAGGTGAGGCTCCCCTGGAAGTAGAGCGGCGCGGCGACCAGGATCGGGGCGATGATCGTGAACCAGCCGTATCCCGCCGTGACCCAGGTGAGCCGGGTGAGCCCGGTGACGAGGCGGCGCATGGCCGCGAGGACCGCCGCGAGGTCGAGCTCGATGCGCCGCGCCTCGTCGGCCTCGCCGCCGGCGAGCGTGATCGCATCGATGTGCTCGCTCACGCGTACCAGCGTGTGGCGCAGCTCGGCCTCCCGGGCATAGCGGGCCGCGTTGTCGGGGATGAGTCCACGTCCGGTCCAATACGTGAGTAGCGACGCGGAGACGGCGTACACTACGGCCGCCCAGACCATGTAGCCCGGCAGCGCGAGCATCGTCCCGCCGATCCTCAGCACGAACCCGCTCGAGACGCGCCACAACACGCTGAGGAAGCTCACGAGTAGGGCGGAGGCTTGCACGAGGCCCAGCGCCAGATCGCCGGAGAGCTCGGTGAGGTGTCGGGCGTCCTCGTGCATGCGCTGGTCGGGGTTGACCCCGATCGGTCCGGAGCTCGCGAGATGGAAGGCGCGCCGCGGTTGCATCCAGCCCTCGACGAGGTCGTGGACCAGGCCTTCGCGCAGCTTCAGCTTCAGCATCTCCCCTAGCCAGCGCTGCGCGACGTTGAGCACCAGCAGTGCGCCCGCGATGGCCGCGAAGACGCCCAGCTGCACGGCGAATTCGCGGAAGCGGCGCTGAGCCAGCGCATCGTAGAAGGGCTGATTCCAGCGGTTCAGGCGCACCTGCCCATAAGCGGTCGCCACGATGACGGCAGTCGCCGCCGCGCCGAGGGCGAGGATCACGTTGCGGACGGGCGAGGCCCACAGCGCCCGCGTCATCATGTCGAGCTGCGCCGCAAGGCTGGCCTGCGCGACATCCGCGGCTTGCGCCGCATCACCCGAGCTCGGCGCGCTGCCTGGGATCGGGGCACCGCTTGGGAGGGGTGCCTCGCCTGGGGTGGGTGCGTCGCCTGGAATGCGTGCCTCGCTTGGGATCGGTGCGCCGCCTCCCGCCTTCGCTCCCCGTCTCTCGGTCATCTTCGTTGCTCCGGTGTCGTTCGTGCGGCGGACGTCGGCGATCCGCACAAGTACCCATGTCCCGCGTCCCCCGGTGGGATGCCGGCTTACCGCTCATCGCCGAGGGGGTTCGAGCACCAGACGAACAGGATGCGCGGAACGTTCGCCGGTGCGTCGAGGTCCTCGAGGCCATGCGGAGCTCGCCGCCGCGGGGCCCTTGCGCGACGTCCAGTCCCGCGGCCTGCGCGGCCGCGTCCGTGCCGGCTCGCACCGCTGATCGAGGACGGCAAGGCCGCGATGTTCGGCGGCGCGGGTGTCCGCAAGACGGTCCTCATCATGGAGCTCGTCCGCGCGACCGTCGAGCAGCACGCCGTCATCTCCTTACTTCTCCGGAATCCGCGGTCCGATGTCATCGCCCGCGGCAAGCGCGAGCGCACCCGGTGCTGCACAAGCTCGTGCAGCGGGCGGATCCATGGCGTGTCTCGCCGGGGCAGCACGCCCACGATCGAGCGCCGCCGCGTGCAAAGCGGCGCGGAGCGGTGCCGTGCGAGCACAATGGCGGCTGCGGCAGCGTACGCGGGCGACACGCTGCGCACCGCGGCCGATCTACGGGTGCCGCTCGTGGGCGTGAAGCTCCTCAGCCGCCAGGGGCACTTCCGGCGGGTGCTCGACGGCGCCGGCCGGCAGAGCGCGCATCCGGCCGAGGACGTGCGCCCCGGAGAGTCCCCGTACGATCCGCCGTTCTTCTACGGCCGCGGGGGCTATGATGACGGGGTACGAGTCCTGCCCGAGGAGGCCGCACCATGAGCAAGTCCGTCTATCCGCCTTCCTCTTGCGCAGATCGCCGAGCGGCGCCACGCCCTCGCCGCGGAGACGGAGAAGGCGTTCCAGGCATTCAGCCGACAGGTGTTCGCCGACGGCGCATTCCCCGCCAAAGTGAAGCAGATCATCGCCGTCGCTGTCGCGCACGTGACGCAGGACCCTTACGGCATCCCGGGACACACGAAGGCCGCGCTGCGGCATGGCGCGACCCCGCAGGAGCTGATGGAGGTGATCTGGGTCGCGGCGGAGATGTGCGCGGGCGGGGCGTACGCGCATTCGGCGATCGCGCTCACATCCATCGGCCCGGGAGCGACCAATGAGTGATAAGTCGCAGCCGAGCGGACCTGATCTGGGCGCCGGGATCGCGGAAGAGAGCCTCGCCGACGGCAGCATGCTCGTCGGACACGTGGAGCAGGCCCCCGTTCTCCTTGCGCGCCGCGGCTGCGATCTGTTCGCGATCGACGCCGTGTGCACGCACTACGGCGGACCACTCGGGGAAGGCCTGATGGTCGGCGATACGGTGCGCTGTCCCTGGCATCACGCCTGCTTCAGCCTGCGCACTGGAGAAGCGTTGGCGGCGCCCGCGACGGCGCCCGTGCACTGCTGGCGGATCGAGCGTGAGAACGGCCGAATCATCGTGCGCGAGAAGCTCCACGCCCCGCCTGCGGCGGCCGTCCAGCCTTCTGCCGCTGCCCAGCCTTCCGGGACCGAGCAGTCTTCCGCGACCGCGCAGTCTGCCGCAGCCAGCCGGATTGCGGCGCGAGCGCGGCGTGCGGGCCGGACAGGCGCCGCGGAGCGCATCGTGATCGTCGGCGGCGGCGCCGCCGCCTTCGCGGCCGCGGAGATGCTGCGGCGCGAAGGCTTCGCGGGGAAGCTCACGATGATCAGTGCGGACGAGTCCGCGCCGTACGATCGGCCGAACTTGTCGAAGGACTATCTCGCCGGCACGGCGCCGGAGGAGTGGATTCCCTTGCGCCCGGCCGATTTCTACGTGGATCACGACATCAATCTACGCTTGCACACCGAAGTCGTCGCGATCGATCCGGCCGGCCGCCGTTTGACGCTCGCCGGCGGCGAGTCGATCGGATTCAGCCAGCTGCTGATCGCGACCGGTGCCGAGCCGATCCGGCTCGAATCCCCCGGCGCCGATCTGCCTCACGTGAGGACGCTGCGCTCGCTGGCCGACAGCCGCGCAATCGTCGAGCGCGCCCAGCCCGGCTGCCGTGCCGTGATCGTCGGGGCGAGTTTCATCGGTCTGGAAGCGGCCGCGGCCCTGCGGCACAGGCAGGTGGACGTTCATGTCGTGGCACCCGAGGCGCGCCCCATGGAGCGCGTGCTCGGCCCGACACTGGGCGATTTCATCCGCTCGCTGCACGAGTCGAACGGCGTCGTCTTCCATCTCGGTCGCACGGTCGCGGCGATCGAGCCGCGGCGCGTGCGGCTCGACGACGGCGCATGGGTCGACGCCGAGCTGGTGGTCGTCGGCATCGGTGTGCGCCCCCGTACCGCCCTCGCCGAGCGGGCCGGGCTCGCGACCGACCGCGGTGTCCTTGTCGATGAGCATCTCAGGACGAGCGCGCCCGGCATCTTCGCGGCAGGCGATATCGCCCGCTGGCCGGACCCACACGGCGGGGAGCGGCTGCGCATCGAGCATTGGGTCGTCGCCGAGCGGCAGGGTCAGACGGCGGCGCGCAACATGCTCGGGCGCCGGGAGCGCTTCGCTGCCGTCCCGTTCTTCTGGACGCAGCAGTATGACGTCTCGATCGACTACGTAGGGTATGCACCGACGTGGGATCGAATCGATCAGGAGGGCGACCCGAATGCTCGGGACCTCTTGCTGCGATTCCGCCGGGGCGAGCGCATTGCGGCCGTCGCGACGATCTTCCGCGGCCTCGACAGCCTGAAGGCCGAACTCGAGATGGAGGAAGGCCGAGCCTCCTAGCCCGACTTCGCGGATTCGCCCCCGGATTTGAGCGTGGCGGGCCGCCCTGGTGACGGCGATTCAGGCACTTGCGAGCGCGCCCGGGCCGGAAGTGGCTGGAGTGAAGACCTTGGTTCTGGTCAGGGAGGCGCGGGTGCGCGTGATGGGCAGCCGTTATGTTCCTGCGCGCCACAGTCCGCAAGAAGGACGGCAAGGAACACACGTACTACAGCGCGGTGGAGAACAAGCGCCTGGCCGACGGGCGCCTGGTGCAGCGGCACGTGCTGTACCTCGGGGAGATCAACTCCTCGCGGCAGTTGGCGTGGCGCAAATCGATCGAGGTGCTCGATGAGGGGCGAGGAGATGCGCCGCGCACGATTGCGCTGTTTCCCGAGGATCGGAGGCGGTGGTCGGCGAAGGAGATGTCGTGCGGCTGCGATTGTCGCAGCTGCGGCTCGAGCACAAGAGGGCGCTGTTTGATCACCTGGTGTGCCGGTGGCGGGAGCTGTTCGACGTCTGCGGCAAGGCGCGCAGGGTCTGGCTGATGGATCGCGGGGTCCCCACCGAGGAGGTGCTCGAGCCGATGCGCGAGAGCGATCCGCCGCTGCAGTACCTGGTTGGCACGTCCAAGGGACGCCTCACGGCGCTCGAGCGCCCGCTGCTGCAGAAGCCGTGGAAGCAGGCGCGGCCGGACGTGCGCGAGAAGCTGCTCGCCCAGGATGCCGAGCTCTACGTCTTCGCCGAGAGCCGGGACCGGATCGCCAAGGAGCGCGGGATGCGCCGGCGACAGATGAAGTGGCTGTGGGCGCGCCTCAAGCAACGCTCGACGACGAAGCTCACGCCAGATGCGTTGCTGATGAAGCTCGGCGCCGCGCAGAACAAGACCCCTGCGGCCTGGCGACCGGTCACCGTCGAGCTCGGCTCGCCGTGGGCGGGGGCGCCTCCTTCGGCCTCTGGCTCAACCGCAAGCGATTACGCGAGGTGCGCCGCCGTGCAGGCCGCTATCTGCTACGCACGAACCTGACCGAGTCCGATCCGGCCAAGCTCGGGGAATGTTACCTACGGCTGGTCGCCGTCGAGGAAGCGTTCAAGACGCTCAAGGGCGATCCTTCCATCCGGCCGATCTATCACCAACACGAGCATCGCATCGAGGCGTACATCTTCATCGCCTTCCTCGCTTACTGCCTGCGCATCACCCGCGGCCATCGACTCAAACACCTGGCCCCCGGCCTGACCACGCGCAGCGTGTTGGCGAAGTTCTCCGCCGTGCAGATGATCGACGTACGCATCCCGACCAGCGACGGACGCGAACTTGCCCTCACGCGCTACCCCCGGCCGGAGCCGGACCTGAAGCTGCTGCTCGAGCAGCTTGGGCTCACATTGCCCGCCCAGCCGCCGCCGAAAATCACCGTCGCCCAGGCTGCTACGGCCACCTCCCTGTAGTGCAGACCTCCGGGGGTCGGTCCCTGGACAATCAATGCCTTACCCTCCGCTACCCCGCGAATCCGGGAAGTCGGGCTAGCGTGCCCGAGGCGTGCCGCTGCATCAGCGAGGTCGCCCTGTCGCGCGGCGACGTGGCCGGCGCCGAGGAAGAACGGCCGGAATCCGTATCGAAGGAGTGCCGTCATGCGGTGTCTGCGGGAAAGCGGATCTGGAAGCAGGCTCCGCGAGGCCTATTCGGCCGATAGTCGAGCGACCCGCCATGAGCGCGCACGGCCATGTTGCCTATCGCGAGTCCGAACCCGGTGCCCTCGGGCGAGGCAGCGCCCGACGACGACATCGTAATCGTATTCCGAAGGGGCTCGCGCGCCTCGTATCCGCTCGACTGGACATGGCCGCAAGTATCGTCCAACGTGCCGGGAGTCCCTACGTCTGTTCCGCACCCGCCGGCGGGGGCGGGACGCATACCAGCCCACCTCGCCCCATCCCGGCACGCGCATGCCTGCGCGCACTGTGTATCGCGAGAAGCGTCCTTCCCACGCGGCGCGGCGGTACTGCCCGTCGAATCGGCCCCAGTGGCCGGCAGTGAAGACGCCGAGCGGTGCCCAGGACAGTCCCGATCTCGGCAGCAGCGCCGGCGGATACCGCGGCGCCTCGGCCAGGTAGCGATGTAATGCGCCTTCGTTGAGCTCCGGTCGGCCGCGATCGCTCGACAAGCGGATACCGAGCGGGCTCACGATCCCCGCACCGTCCGGCCGCTCGTAGCGGCCCTGGTTCACTGTCGTACAGTCGAGCGCCTCAGCTGCCTCGGCAGGCGCCGCGAGGCGTACCCCGGCCGGCGACGACGGCACGGGCGGCATGCCGAAGGGAACAAGCAGCTCATCGAGCCTCGCGCGGTCGACGACTCCCTATCGACTCGGGATGTCAACACTCACACCAATTCGAATCGGACGTGTCCAGTTGATTTCGGAGCCAAAACAGCGACCGGGCGTACCGAGGACGACGTGTCGGTACTCCGGCCATGAGGTAACCTACCTCATTGGAGGGCTGATGAATACGAAGCACTTTGGTTTCGACCTCTTCTTCGAAGTCAGGCCCAGTTCCATCGCTGGCGGCATCGTTGCGCGATGGGGGCGCCGGTGAAGCTGCGCATCCGAGGGCAGCACCTTCGCATCCGGACCGATCCGGATGAGATGCAGGACCTTGCGGCGGCGGGCTGCATCGAGGATCGCATTCAGCTGACCCCGCAGCGCGCGCTCGTTTACCGACTCTCCGTGGCCCCTGAGGCACGCGAGGTCGGCGTCGTGTTCGACGGCGACGTAATCGACGTGCGGCTGCCGGAGGCGCGGGCAAAGGAGTGGTGCTCGACCGATCTCGTCGGCCTATCGGGTACGCAGCGGAACGGCGACGTGGAATTGCGGATCTCCGTCGAGAAGGACTTCGACCCGAGCGAGTAGGGAGATCACGGGCCCTCGTGACGGGATCACGGGCGCTCGTCAGGGGAGCACGCGCGCTCGTCACCGGAACCCAGGCGCTCGCGACCGCCCGGTCAGCCTCGATCGGTGTCGGAGACCCGCAGCAAATCCTCAGGCGTATCGATGTCGAGGGCCGCGTTCGCGATCTCGACGCCGATCACGCGATCGCGGCTGCGCCGCAGGATGTCGCGGGCGCCACGGTCGCCGCGGAGGCTCGCGAGTGAGGGGAAGTCTGCGCGCGGGAAGATGGCGGGCACGCCGAGTGTCGCGTCGTACCGCGCGGCCACGATCTGCCGCGGCTCGCGGCGCCACGCCGCGGCGAGGCGTCTCAAATCATCGACCGTCACCGCGGCCTGATCCGCAAGCGTGAGCAGCACGCCGTCACAGCTTGCGGGAAGCATCTGAACGCCGGCGCGGATGGAGCTTGCGATGCCTTCGGCCCAGCCGCGATTGACGACGATCGAGGCGGGAGCATGGCGCAGCAGGGGCGAGAGGTCGGCTGCGTGCGCGCCGAGCACGACTATGACGGCATGGCCGGCCAGCTCCAGGGCATTGGCGACTGCACGATGCAGCAGCGGCCGCCCCTGGATGCGGACGAGCTGCTTGGGCGAGCCGAAGCGCGAGGAAGCCCCGGCCGCGAGCACGATCACGTGCAGCGCAGGCAGCGTGGGCGCGGGCGGCGCGGGCGAGGGGCTCTCAGCCGGCGGAGAGGGGGGCATGCTCAATCACCCGTTCGCGCAGCCGGCGCTCTTCCTGAATGAGAAAGGACTTCATGTCATCCACATAAGCATTTGTCACCGAAGTAAGATCACGTGCGCGACCGTCGTGCGTGGCGATGCCTCCGCGGGAGGCGGACTCAGCGTGACGCCTGCTTCACAACCGCTCCCGGCCAACGCCGCTGCGCCTCGAATGCGCCTCCGCTGCGCCCGTGCAGCCACGCGTGAATCTCCGCGACGATCGCGAGCGCGATCGACTCCGGCGTGCGGCCGCCCAGGTCGAGGCCGACAGGCGCGCGGAGGCGGCCGTGCAACCGGTCGGCTTGCGCACCGATATCGCCGAGCAGCTTCTCTCTGCGGTGCGGGGGGCCGAGCAGGCCGATATAGGGGATCTGCACCGACGCAAGCGCGCGCAAATAGTCCAGATCCGAGGGCAGATGGTGGCTCATGACGACCGCCGCCTCGAATGCCGAGAGGTCGAGCACGCGCTCGAGCTCCTCGGGGCGCGCCAGCACCACGCGCGCGGCCGAGGGAAAGCGGGCGGCCTGCGCATAGGACGGGCGGTGATCGTAGACGGTGACCTTCCAGGAGAGCCGCGCGGCGAAATCGACGATCGGCGCGGCATCGGGGCCCCCGCCGAGCAGCAGCAGCCGCGGCGGCAGCGCGAGCGGAAACGCAAAGATGCGGGTTGCGCCCGATTCGAGCCAGTCCGGCTGATCGGCGCGCGCGACGCGGTCGAGCAGTGCTTCAATCTCCGCAGCAAGCTGAATGGTCTCGGGGAGCGCGCTCGCATCGGCGAGCGGGCTCGCCTCGGCACGCGGGGCATGCCTCTCGCCGGCGAGAGCGTCTCGGACGGCGCCTGGCAGCAGCGCCCGGCCCCGGGCAAGCGAGGAAATCTTCGACTCGACCACCACGGCGACGGCGGTGCGCCGATGCGCGGCAAGCGCGCGGGCGAGATGATCGAACGGCTGCCAGCGCTCCTCGGGGCCGACCCTCGCCAGCAGGATCTGCATGGCGCCCTCGCAGCCGACGCCGAGGCCCCACAGCGCATCGTCCGAGCCGCCTGTCTCGTAGCGGACGCTCTGCGCGATGCCGGTCTCGATGACTCGTGCGGCGTGCTCGCGCAGGTCCGATTCCAGGCAGCCGCCGGAGAGCAGCCCCGCATACGAGCCGTCCGCGGCGATCGCCATTAGTGCGCCGGGCTTGCGGTAGGTCGACCCGCTCGTCGCGACGACGGCCGCCAGCGCGAAGGCTCGCGAGGCGGCACGCTCGCGCTCGCAGAGCGGCAGCAGCGGGGTGAGCTCGGCTTCCACGGGGGAATTATGCGCGAAGTTGCGCCGTGCGGACCGTCTCAGTATGCGCGAGGTTGCGCCCCGGGGACCGCGTCAGTAGAGTCGCACGGCTTTTCCCGGGGCAATATCCGTTCAATGACCAGCGCTACCGCAGATCCATCAGAGAAGTCCGTGACGGACTCCTGGGTCGTTCACAAATTCGGCGGATCGAGCGTCGCCGATGCCGACTGCTTCGCGCGCGTCGCCGCCATCCTGGAGGCGGCGCCGCAGCCGCGGCTCGCGGTGGTGCTCTCGGCGTGCCGCGGCGTCACGGACGCGCTGCTGCGGCTCGTCACGCTCGCCGAGCGGCAGGATTCGAGCTATCAGGGCGAGCTTGTGCAGCTTCGTGAGCGCCACGCCGCCATCGCCCGCGCGCTGCTCGCGGCAGGCCCCGCTCAGCTCTATATTGCCTCGCTCGATCGGGACTGCCACGACATCGAGGGCATCCTGCACACGGTCGAGCTCACGCGCTCGGCCGCCCATCACATCACCGATCTCATCGCCGGGTACGGCGAGATCTGGTCGACGAAGCTGTTCCACCGCTACTTTGAGGCCCGCGGCAGGCGGTCCGGTCCCGTGCAATGGCTCGACGCCCGGCGCGCGATCGTCGCGGAGTGGGGACCGCTCGGTCCTTCGATCCTCTGGCAGGAGTCGGAGCGGAACCTGGCCCGTCTCGTCGACCGCGACTTTCGCGGTACGCTCATCATCACCGGCTTCATCGCCGCGAATCGGCGTGGGGTGCAGACGACGCTCGGGCGCAACGGCAGCGACTTCTCGGCTTCGATCTTCGGCGCGCTGCTCGAGGCGGCGGAGATCCACATCTGGACCGACGTGGACGGCGTGCTCTCCGCCGACCCGCGCCGGGTTCCGGATGCGAAAGTGATCGATTCTCTGTCCTATCTCGAAGCGATGGAGCTCGCCTATTTCGGCGCCAAGGTCATCCATCCGCAGACGATGGCGCCTGCGGTGCGCCGTGGCATCCCGATCTGGATCCGCAACACGTTTGCTCCGGAGAAGCCGGGAACGCTCATCTGCGCCCGCCCCGGCTCGGAGCTGCCGGTCAAGGGCATCACGACGATCGAGCACATCGCGCTCATCAATCTCGAAGGCGCCGGGATGATCGGCGTGCCCGGCACCGCGCACCGTCTCTTCGGCGCACTGCGCGAGGAGCGGATCTCGGTCATCCTCATCTCCCAGGGCAGCTCCGAGCATTCGATCTGCTGCGCAGTGCCGAGCGCCGAGGCCGACCGCGCGGCCGCCGTGGTGCGCGCCGCATTCGAGCGGGAGCTGAAGGAAGGGCAGATCCAGAGCGTCGATTTGGACACCGAGCTCGCGATCATGGCCGTTGTGGGCGACGGCATGGCCGGCACGCCGGGCATTGCGGCGAAGGTCTTCAATGCGCTCGGCAATGCGGGTGTCAACGTCCGCGCAATCGCGCAAGGCGCCTCGGAGCGCAACATCTCCGTGGTGGTCTCCGGCAAGGATGCGACGCGGGCGCTGCGGGCGGTGCACGCGGGCTACTATCTCTCGCCGCATACGCTTTCGATCGGCATCATCGGTCCCGGCACCGTCGGGCGCGTGCTGCTCGATCAGCTCGCCTCCCAGAGCGCGCGGCTGCGGCGCGAGTTCCAGCTCGACCTGCGCGTGCGCGGCATTCTCTCCTCGCGGCGGATGCTGTTGTCGGAAGCGGGGGTCGATCTAGCCGATTGGCGTCGCGCCTACGATCGCTGCGAGGCGCCCGCCGATCTCGAACGTTTCGTCCAGCACGTGCGCGTCGATTACCTGCCGCACACCGTGATCATCGACTGCACGGCCTCGGAGGAGATTGCGCGGCGGTATCGCGACTGGCTCGCCGCCGGCATCCACATCGTGACGCCCAACAAGAAGGCGAACAGCGCGAGCTGGGAGTCCTATCGCGGCCTGCACGAGGCGCGCCGGTCGAGCCGCGCACACTATCTCTACGAGACGACGGTCGGGGCGGGTTTGCCGGTCATTCAAACATTGCGCGACCTGCGCGAGACCGGCGACGACATCGTGAGCATCGAGGGCATCTTCTCGGGAACGCTCGCGTATCTGTTCAACGTCTATGACGGGGAGCGGTCCTTCTCGGACATCGTGCGCGACGCCAAGCAGCGCGGCTACACCGAGCCCGATCCGCGCGACGATCTTTCGGGCATGGACGTGGCGCGCAAGCTCATCATTCTCGGGCGGGAGATGGGCCTCGCGCTCGAGCTCAACGACGTGAGCGTCGAGAGCCTGGTGCCAGCAGGCCTTTCGGACGGCTCGATCGAGGAGTTCATGAGCCGCCTGCCGCGCCACGACGGAGCGATGCTCGAACGGCTTCAGGCCGCGCGCTCCCGGGGCAAGGTCCTGCGCTACGTGGGCCGGCTCACGGCCGACGGCCGCGCGACGGTGGGGCTCACCGAGCTCGATGCGAAGCATCCGTTTGCGAACATTGCGCTCACCGACAACGTCGTGCGGTTCGCGACCGGCCGCTACTGCGACAACCCCCTCATCGTGCAGGGCCCCGGGGCGGGACCGGCCGTCACGGCGGGCGGTGTGTTTGCAGACTTGCTCCGCCTCGCGGCATATCTCGGGGCGAGAATGTGAGCGCGCAGGCCGGCAAGCGCGCCACGGCGTTCGCGCCCGCCTCGGTGGGCAATGTCGCTATCGGCTTCGACATTCTCGGCTTTGCCGTGACGGCGCTCGGCGATCGCGTGACCGTCACGCGCCGGCTCGATCGCGCGATCACGATCAGCGCGATCCGTGGCGTGCAGGCGGACCTGCCTGCGGAACCGGAGCGCAATACCGCGGGACGCGCGCTGCTCGCCATGCACGCCGCACTCGGGCTCGATTTCGGGCTCGATATGCAAATTGAGAAGGGTATTCCCCTCGGCTCCGGGCTCGGCGGCTCGGCCGCTTCCGCGGTCGGCGCCGTGGTCGCGGCGAATGCGCTGCTCGAGACGCCGCGCTCGAAGCTCGAGCTGTTGAAGTTTGCGATGGAGGGCGAGGCGGTCGCGAGCGGATCGCTGCACGTCGACAACATCGCCCCGTCGCTCTACGGCGGGCTCGTCCTGACTGTCGGCATCGATCATCCGCGCGTCAAGCAGATCCCGGTGCCCTCCGGTGTGCGCGCGGTAATCGTGCATCCGCACATGTTCCTTTCGACGAAGCAGGCGCGCGCGATCCTGCGGCGCAGCGTCGACCTGTCGGACTTCGTTTGGCAGACCGCGAACCTCGCGGGCTTCATCTCCGGCTGCTACACCGACGATCTCGACATGATCCGCGCCTCATTCGAGGACGTCGTGATCGAGCCGCAGCGCCAGGCGCTGATCCCGGGCTTCGCCGATGTCCGCCACGCCGCGATGCAGGCGGGCGCGCTCGGCTGCTCGATCTCGGGCGCGGGGCCGGCGATGTTCGCCTGGGCGCTCGAGCCGCGCGCGGAAGTCGTGCGGGACGCCATGCGGGGGGAGCTGATGCGGCGGCAGATCGAGAGCGACGACTGGATCGTCGAGATCGGCGGGGAGGGTGCGCGCGTGGTGGCGGCGGAATGAGGAGCGTACGTGAGGTGCGCGGCTCGTGAGTGCCGTGCGCTTTGTCAGCACGCGTGATCCGTCGCGTTCGGCGGGATTTGCCGGCTTCGCTGCCGCCCTCGCGCAAGGCCTCGCGCCCGACGGCGGGCTCTACGTGCCTGCAGAATGGCCGGCATTCACGCCGGAAGCGCTCGCGGGCGAGTTGGATCGAGCCTTCGGTCGAGTCGCTGGCCTGGCCGGGGGAGATGCGACCTCTGCGCGCGGTCGGAGCGCCGGCGATTGGACCTCCGCGCACGCCCTGGCGCATCTCGCCGCCATCCTGCTCGAGCCCTTCGCCGCGGGCAGTCCCCTAGCGCCGCACCTGAAGGCGATCGCCGCCGAGGCGTTCAGCTTCGACGCGCCGCTCGTGCCGCTCGAGCCGGACGGCTCGCTCGCGGTGCTCGAGCTGTTCCACGGACCGACGGCGGCATTCAAAGATTTCGGCGCGCGTTTCCTCGCGGCCAGCCTCGCGCGGCTGCCTGCGGTGACGAGCCCGGCGCTGGTCCCTGTCACCGCGAGCCTCGCGCGGCTGCGGGGGCCGCTCACGATCCTCGTCGCGACCTCGGGCGATACCGGCGGCGCCGTGGCCGCCGCATTCCATCAGCGCCCAGGAATCGAAGTCGCGGTGCTCTATCCGAAGGGGCTCGTGTCCCCGACACAGGAGCGGCAGCTCACGTGCTGGGGAGGGAACGTGCGTTCGTTCGCGGTTCGAGGCACGTTCGACGACTGCCAGCGGCTCGTCAAGGAAGCGTTCCTCGACAAGGGGCTCGCCGCGACGCGCACGCTCACCTCCGCGAACAGTATCAATCTCGGCCGCCTGCTTCCGCAGGCGGTCTATTACGCCGCAGCGAGCCTCGCGATCTGGCGAACGCACGGCGAGCCCGCCTCGTTCGTCATTCCGAGCGGCAACCTCGGCAACTCGCTCGCCTGCATCTGGGCGCGCCGGCTCGGGCTCCCGATAGCCGACATCGTGCTCGCGCACAATGCGAACCGCACCGTTCCTGATTTTCTGCGAACCGGTACGTGGTCGCCGCGGCCGAGCGTCGCTACGCTCGCCTCCGCGATGGATGTGGGCAACCCGAGCAATATGGAGCGGCTGCGCTCGCTGTACCCCGATCTCGACGCGCTGCGCGGCGCCGTGAGCGCCGACTCGGTGGATGACGAGCAGATCCGCGCGCGCATCCGCTCGGCGTTCGCCTGCTACGGCCGAGCCTGGTGCCCGCACACGGCGACGGCGGCCGAAGTCTACGAACGGCTCCCGGCCGAGCGGCGGCGTGGCGCCCGCTGGGTCCTCGTGGCAACGGCCCACGCCGCCAAGTTCAAAGAAATCGTCGAGCCGCTGATCGGCCGGCCCGTGGAAACGCCGACAGCGCTCGCCGAGCTGTTTGCACGTCCGACCTCGTGCACGGAGATCGGCCCCGATCTCGGGGCGCTGGCGGCAGCGCTCGTCTCATGAGGCTTGCAGCATGAATCGCCTCAGTCTCGCCGCATGAATCGCCTCACGCTTGCCGCATGAATCTCCTCGCCGAGCTGCCGCCGCTCACCTGGGCGCTGGTCGCTTGCGCCGTCGCCGTCGGCTGGGCGCTCTCCTGGCTGTGGCGCTGGTACCTCAAACGCAGCGCCCGCAAGGCGCTCGTCGCCGCCATCACCTCCGTCGCCCTCGATCATCTGATCGACGTGCTCGTCCCGGACGGCATGGGCAGCTCGTACCACGTCGACTTCCTGCTGCTCACGACACGCGGCGTCGTCGTGATCGACCTGCGCGATGTGGGGGGCAATGTGTTCGGCGGGGATCAGATGAACGAGTGGACCGTGATGGACGGCGCGCATCGCTTCACGTTCGTCAATCCGCAGGGCGCGCTCTATGACCGGGTCGCCGCCGTCAAGGCGCTCGCCGGCGAGATGCCTGTCGAAGGCCGCATCGTCTTCACGCGCCGCGCGCGCTTCCCCAAGGGCCTGCCGAAGTGGACGCTCATGCTCGATTCACTGCGCACGGAGTTCCCGCCGGCGGACCCGTCTACGCTTGCGAGCGTCACGGGCCGCTTCGGCGAGAGCTGGGAGCACATCAAGCGCTCGACCTCGCCGAGCTCGCTCGCTCAGCCCCGGCCCGTTGCGGTGACGTGAAGCCGTCGTGAGGCCCGGCGCGAGGGCCGCCCGAGCCGCCCGCGGTCCCGCTCAGTCCCTCGCGCCGTGGTCCGCGAGCACGAGCGCGATGCAGGCGGTGAGCTTCTTCGCGTAATCGACGTGCAGGAATTCGTTCGGACCGTGTGCGTTCGAGTGGGGCCCGAGAACGCCCGTCACGAGGAACTGGGTGGCGGGAAAGCGCTCGCCAAGCATCGCCATGAACGGGATCGTGCCGCCCGAGCCAACGTGGATGGCCTCGCGCCCGAAGACGGCGCGTGAGGCGCGCTGCAGCGACTCCTCGAGCCAGGGCGCGAAGGGCGGCGCGTTCCAACCGCTCGTCGGCGGGTCCGCATCGAAGCGAATCTCGGCTCCATAGGGCGGATCGCTCGTGAGTGCGGCGCGCAGCGCTTCGGCCGCCAGCGCGGGGTCGCACGTCGGCGGCAGGCGCAGGGAGAGCTTCAGAGCAATCTGCGGCAGCAGCACGTTGCCGGCCGACTGCACCGGAGGCAATCCATCGGCGCCCGTGACGGCGAGCGTCGGCCGCCATGTGCTCCCTACCAGCAGCTCGACGGGATCGTCCGAGAGCGGCTGTGTGCCGGCGGCGAAGGGAATCTTTGCGGCGATGCCGTCCCCGAGCACCCGCGCCGCGGCAGTGAGCTGCGCGAACCGGTCCTTCGGGATGCGCACGTGCAGCTCGTCGAGCAGCAGATCGCCCGTGACCGGGTTCTCGATGCGCGCCAGCAGCTCGACGAGAATGCGGAACGGCGTAGGCGCGATGCCTGTCGCGAGGCCCGAGTGCACCCCCTCCGTGAGCACCCGCACGGAGAGCCGCCCGGTGAGATTGCCGCGCAGGGACGTTGTGCACCAGAGCTGGTCGTAGTTGCCGCATTCGGCATCGAGACAGACCACGAGCGAGGGCGTGCCGAGGCGGGATTCGAGCGCGGCGAGATGCTGAGGTAGGTGGATGCTTCCGCTTTCTTCCGAGGCCTCGATGAGCAGCAGGCAGCGCGGCAGAGGCACGCGCTGAGATTTCAATGCAGCGATCGCCGCGAGCGCGCTGAACGCGGCATAGCCGTCATCCGCCGCGCCTCGGCCATAGAGCTTGCCGTCGCGCAGGACCGGCTCCCACGGAGAGAGGCCGGGGAGCCAACCCGTGAACTCCGGCTGCTTGTCGAGGTGGCCGTAGAGGAGCACGCCCCGCGGGCGCTCGCGATCCAGCCGCCCGCCATTTGGCGACGCGCCGTCCGGCCGATCACCGGGAATGTCGACGAGCAGCAGCGGCGTCAGGCCGGGTAGGCGGCGTACTTCGACCTCAAGTCCCTCGATCGGCTGCGCGCGGCACCAATCCGCGATGAGTTCGACGGCCCGTTCCATGTGCCCGTGCGCTTCCCACTCAGGATCGAACGCAGGGGAGCGGTTGGGGATGCGGACGAACGCTTCCAGGCGCTCGAGGATCGACTCGTCCCAGATGCGGTGGATATGATTAATAAGATCATTTAAATTAATAACTTGCATATTTTATCTCATCTAATTTCTCGCGCACAGGCATCATCGGGTGCGCCGGCATCGGATACGCTGTCAGTCGGGCACTCGGGCAGCCGGAAGAAGGCTCGCGCGGCAGTCGTCGTGGTCTCGCACAGCGCCTCGAACGAGACGCCGCGGGCGCGGGCCACGACAGAAGCGATGTGCGGCAGGAACGCGGGCTCATTGCGGCGCGAGGCGGGCTTGCGCTCGAGATCCCGCGGCAGCAGATACGGCGCGTCGGTCTCCACCATCAAGCGGTCCGCAGGGATGTCGCGCATGAGCGGCAGCAGATGCGCGCCGCGCCGCTCGTCGCAGATCCAGCCCGTGATGCCGATCGCGAGGTCGAGGCTCAGATACTCCTCTAGCTCGGAGCCCGTTCCCGTGAAGCAATGCGCGACGGCGCCGGCAAGGCCGCGGCGATGCTCGCGCACGATGGCGAGGAAGTCGTGGTGCGCGTCGCGCTGATGCAGGAACACGGGCTTGCCCACGCGCGCAGCGATCGCGAGCTGGCGAGCGAAGGCCCGGCGCTGCACGTCGCGCGGGGAGAAGTCGCGGTAATAGTCGAGCCCGCACTCACCGATCGCCACGAAGGCGGGATGCGCTGCGAGCCGTTCCAGCTCAACGGCGAGCTCGTCCGTCAATTCCGTGGCATGGTGAGGATGGACGCCCGCGGTCGCGAACAGCCGGCCCGGGTGCGCTTCGGCCAGCTCGAGCGCGCGGTGCGTGCTCTCGCCGCTCGCGCCGGTCACGATCATTTGTACGACGCCGGCGGCGCGCGCGCGGGCGATGACCTGCGCCCGGTCGCGATCGAAGCTGTCGTGCGCGAGATTGACGCCGATGTCGATGAGAGACATCTCGGCATTCTGGGGCGTGCGGGGTATGCTGGCAAAATGCTTCGCAGGTGGACGATGCACGCAAGGCTCGCCCTGGCGGCTGCGGCGGTCGCGGCAATCGACGGCGCCGCGGCCGCGGGCGGCGCTGCGGCGATCTCGCGCTGGCTCGATCTCGAGAGCCGTATCCAGTACGCCTATTACACCGAGGATCGCCGCGCGCTCGATGAGATCGCGGCTTCGCTCGCAGACACTCCTTCCGGCGAGCCCGAGCACTCCTACTATCTCGCGCTCGCGAGCTATCGCCAGGCGGATCTCGCGGATCCGCAGCGCCCTGCCGATGCGAAACAGCCGGTCGAACGCTGCGTCTCGACCCTCGACCACAATTCGGGGAACGCGCCGGGCGCCGCCGAGCGACTTGCGCTGCAATCGACTTGTTTGCGGCTGCTCGCGGGGCTCGAGCCGCTGCGTGCGCCTTATCTCCTGGTGAAGAGCGGCGGCGCGTTGCGCCGCGCGCTCGCGCTCGCCCCGCGGAACCCCCGCGTGCTGTTGCTGCGCGCGCTCGCGGACCGCGATGGGCAAAGCGATCCGGCGCAGGTCATCCGCGAGCTCGAGCAGACGACTGCGGCGTTCGAGCTCGAACGGCAGGACATCGAGCGTGTGCCGGAATGGGGCGCGGCCGAAGCGTACGCCTTCCTCGGGCGTGCGTTCCTCGAGCAGGGGCAGGCACTTGCCGCGCGCGGAGCGCTCGAGCACGCGCTGCTCCTTGCGCCGGACTTCGCGCTCGCGCACCGGCTCATGGCGCGCATCACGGCGGGGTGACGGATGGCCGCGACTGAAGGGCCGGGAGACCGCGAGCCGCCGATTTCACCGCCAGTGCCGGCGGCGCAGCCGTCGCTCGCGCTCAGGGCGTTGTACATGCTGCTGTTTGCGCTGGTATTCTGGATGGTGTGCTGGACGCTCGCGATCACCGCAATGACGCAGCTCGTGCTCGCTCTGCTCGCCGGGCGCCCAAATCCGGATGTCGCGCGCTTCGGCGCCGGGTTGGCCGGCTATTCGCGCCAGATCATCGAGTTCCTGACCTTCGTGACCGAACGCATTCCTTATCCCTTTGGCGAGTGGCCCGCGCTATGACTGCGGGGCCGCGCACCGTTGCTCCGGCAGCGGGGCCGCGCGCCATCCCACGGCCGCGCATCACCGTTCTGCTCGGGGCCGGGCTGCTCGCGGCGCAGCTGCTGCTCGGGGAGGCCCCGCGGGTGATGGCCGACGAGGCGGCACCTGCGGCCGCATCCGACGCCACCGCCAAGGCATCCGCTCCGGCGCGGGCATCCGCCCCTGCGCGATCACCGGCACCCGCGCATCCCACCCGTCCGCTCGATCTGAGCCCCCCTCCAATCGATCACGTCCTGACGCGCGAGCAGGTGCGTGCGCTCACCTCGGATGACGAAAATCAAGCCGCGCAGCAGCCCGAGGACGTGACGGTCGAGATCCAGCGCTACCAGGCGCCCGTGCCGCGCGGCCAGATCCGAGCCCTCGCCTGGGCGCTCATGCATCCGCTGCAAGCCTGGCGCATCTTCGCGCCGGTGACCGATCAGTAGTTTCCCATCACGCTTCGCGCAACCCCGGCGAGCGCCGGGAGCCACGCGAGCGGCGGACGGAGAACGCCGCGGGGAACCCGCGTGCCGGTCGAGAGCGCGCCGGCGCGTCAGGTCGTGACGACGATCTTGCCGATCTGCTGATTCGACTCGAGATAGCGGTGCGCCTCGACGATCTCGCCGAGCGCGAACGTCTTCGCGATCACCGGCTTCAAATGCCCCTCGGTGAGGCCGCGCACGATGAGCTCGCGGGCCCGCGCGAAGCGCTCGGGCTTGTTCCAGATGGAGGAAGCCACCCAGCCGCGCAGAGACAGACCCTTCAGCGCCGCGGGCCAGTGCGGATAGGGCGTCGGCTGTCCGCTCAAGCTGCCGTAGATGAACAGGATCCCTTCCTCGGACATGGCGTTCGCCAGCTTCTCGACGAACGGGCCGCCCACCGGGTCGAACACGACGCGCACGCCCTTGCCGCCAGTGATCCGCATCACTTCCTGCACCACATCCGTCTCGGCGGTCGCGACGACATGCTTCGCTCCCTGCTCGCGGAGCGCGGCCGCCTTCATGCTGTGGCGCGTGGCCGCGATCGGCACCGCGCCGGCCCAGTTCGCAAGCTGGATTGCGGCGAGCCCGACGCTGCTCGACGCCGCAGGGATGAGCACATAGTCCCCGATACCGACCTTCGCCACCTCGATGATGGCGAAGGCGGTGAGGTACTGCATCCAGATCGACGCGGCCTGGACCGGCGAGAGCTGCGGCGGGGCGGGGATCACGCTGCGCGCGGGCACGATCGCCTTCTCGCCGTAGACTCCGTACTCGCCGAGGCGGTATGACGGCACGACACAGACGCGATCGCCGGCTTTGAAGCCCTGGACGCCTTCCCCGACGGCCTCGACGATCCCGGCCGCTTCATAGCCGATCAGCGCTGGCAGCTTCGGCGGCACGAGATAGGCGCCGGCACGGAACAGCGCCTCGGAGCGGTTGAGCCCGATCGCTTCCACCCGGATGCGGACCTCTCCCGGTCCGGGCTCGCCGACCTCGGTGTCCTCGAGCTCGAGAACCTCGGGTCCACCGGTCTTGTGAATGCGAACGACCTGCGTCATAGCGGCTCCGCCTCGATGTCGCGATGGAGAGAGACCGGAGTTTGCCTCGACGACTGCGGCGCCGCAAATGCATAGCCGAGTATGGCTTTCACGACGAGCCGATCGGAAGAAGCGGTGAGGCCGTACCCGAGACCGAGCTCCACATCGACCGCGCCGATACGGAAATCACCGACACCGAACAGCGTGTGCTGCTGCTGCGGCGTCGGAGGCAGCGCGGCGAGCCGGCCCCAATCGCCGTAGTACTCGACTGCGACATAGGTATCCGACGCCAGCCTGCGCGCGACCCGCATCGCGGGCGCGAAGTCCGCCTCGCCGTGCGAGCCGAAGCCGACATCCACGATCGGATTGAAGATCGCTTCCCAGCGATCGCCACGAACACCGAGGATCGGGCGGATCTCGAGGCCGAACCGCGTCTCAGAGAAGCGCGGCGTCTCGTAGCTGCACTCGAAGTTGATCCCGCCGAAGAGCGGGCGATCGGCGGCATGCGGGGTGACGAACAGCGTCCTCACCTTGAAGCCGTCGCCGTAATACCGCCCGCCGCTTTGAATGGAGAACGGCGCATAGAAGCCGATCTCCCACCAGTCAGCGAGCCCGTAGGCCGGCTCCGGCGTGCCGTTCAGCGTATGGTTCGAAGGCAGGCCGCCGGGAAAGGCCGGCTGGTCGTGGCCCTCGACGACATAGTTCAAATGTTGATCGAGCGTCCACTGGCCCACCGCCGCGATCGTGGCGTCGTAGACCTGGATCTCGTCGGTCGCCCGCGCCGGCTTCGACAAGAGAGCGGACAGCAGCAGCAGCCCGCAGAGCAGCCGGGCGGGCGTGGAAAGCGCCGGGCCTGGTGAGCGCGTCGCAAGGTGCGGCCGCGCCTGACGGTAGGGGCGCACCGCAGGCCGGGGGCGCGCCGATTGCGCAGGAGCCATGCGTCCGCATTTGTATCACGGGCGTGGCGTTCGCGATATCGGCGCGCCCGCTCCGGCCGTGCGCTGGTCAGCCGGGCGGGCACCCGCATGCACATGGTCGATGCCGCGGACATCGAGCTCATCGAGGGCGACCGCGATTGCGTGCGGCTCACCGTCGGCCGCCAGGTGCTCCACGCGCGCAGCAGGCTGCAGCAGACGGAGCGGTCGCTGCAAACGCAGCCGGTGCTGCGCATCAGCCGCTCGTGCCTGATCAACGTCAGGCACGTCCGCGAAGTGAGTCGCACACCGCGGGAAGATTTCATTTTCGTCCTGGCGGGCGGGACGACCGTCACGAGCAGCGAAGGTCATCGCGAAGCCATGCGCGAATGCTTCGCGCGGCTCGAGGTTGGGGAGGGCTGAACGAGCCTGTCGATCCGCCGCCGGCCTCGCGCTTCGGCGCCGGCCTGGTGCTCAGCCGCTGGCCGAGCGCTCAGCCGCCGGCACGCGCATCCTGCACGCGTCCTTTCCACTCGCCACCGCGGCCGCGGCGGTATTGCGCCGCCGACCAGAGCGTCGCGCCGGCATAGAACGCCGCAATCGCAGGCAGCGCGGGCGCCCAGAGCGGAGAGAGCCCGTAGAAGCGCACCATCGGCAGATACGCGACGCTCATGAGCGCCCAGGCGGCTGCCCCGAGCGCCATGTCCGTCGGGTCGCCCGTGACGAGGAGGAGTGGCGGCAACAGATAGGTCAGCCCGAGGCCGAGCAGCGTCGCGCCGAGCAGCAGGTACGAATGCCGCAGTTGATGAAAGGCCGTGCGCGCGATCATGCGGCCGATCTCGGCGAACGAGCCGTACACTCTGAGGCTTCGCGCCAGCCGGGTGAGCCCGAGTGAGACCGAGCCGCCCGCCGCCTTGACGGTCGCGGCGAGCGCGCAGTCGTCGATGATCGTCGAGCGGATCGTCGCAAGGCCGCCGATGCGGGCGAGAGCGGCGCGGCGGATCAGCATGCATCCGCCGGCGGCGCCGGCGGCCTGCGAGCGTTTCGACGCGATCCATGCAGGCGGATAGAGCTTGAAGAAGAAGAATACGAACGCCGGGATGAGGCATTTCTCGGCGAACGTCGCCGTCGACAGCCGCACCATCGAGGAGACGAGATCCCACCCCTGGGACTCGGCGCTTGCGACGAGCGCGGCGACGTTGCCCTGCTCGTGTTGAATGTCGGCATCGGTGAGCAGCAGATAGTCGGGATTCAAAGATGCCGCCGCGGCGACGCCTTGGGACATCGCCCAGAGCTTGCCGCTCCATCCTGGCGGGAGCGGCGCGCCGCGGAGGACGGTGAGCCGTCGCGTGGCGGCAGAAGAATCGGCGGCGCGCGCCTGCGCCGCCGCAGCGAGCGCCGCCTCGGCCGTGCCGTCGGTGCTTCCGTCATCGACGACGATCAAGTGGACCGGGCCGGTGAAGTCCTGTGCGAGGAGCGAGCGCACCGCCTCGCCGATGACGGGCGCTTCATTGCGCGCGGGAATGATGGCGACGACGCGCCGGGGCGGCGCCGGCCCGCTTTGGCACTCCGGCCCGCCGATCCGCGCCGGCGCACCGCTCCCGGAAGGCCCGCCGGTCCCGAAAGACCCGAGGCGGCCCGACGGTCCGAGGCGGCCCGACAACCTGGTGCGTCGCGGCCCGAGGCTGCCCGGCGCCTCCCGCGACAGATGGCGCGACACGCGCCAGAACCCGCCGCGCGCGCCGAGCAGGTAGAGCCAGATGAGAAGCGGCAGCGCCGCCGCGACGTGAGCGGCGGTCTCAACGGCGATATGCGCAGCAGCCGGCACGGCGCCCCAACCAGCGCTCATGAGACCGCCACCTCTGCGAGCGCCCGGCAGAGTGCGTCCACATCCGTCTCGGGCTGATTCCATGAGACGACGAAACGCGCTTCGCCGCTTGCGGCCGCGCCCCAATCATAGAACTCGAAACCCGCGGCGCGCAGCCGCGCCTTGCCGTCATCGCCGAGCCGCACGAAAACTTCGTTCGCCTCGACGGGCTCCATGAGCCGAGCTCCCGCCGCGCGGCCGATCCGCTGCGCAAAGGCATTTGCGCGCTCGGCATTGCGCCGCCAAGCGCCGGTCTCGATGTAAGCGCTCAACTGCACGGAGATGAAGCGCGACTTGCTGATGAGGTGTCCCGCTCGCTTACGGCGCAGCTCGAAGTCTGCCGCCCGCCGAGGCTCGAAGAACACAACCGCCTCGGCGGCGAGCGCGCCGTTCTTCGTCGCGCCGAACGACAGCACATCGACCCCGGCGCGCCAGGTGATCTCGCTTGGATGGCAGCCGAGGAACACGAGCGAGTTCGCGAAGCGTGCGCCGTCGACGTGCACGCCGAGGCCGCGCCGGTGCGCCGCCTCCGCGATGGCCGCAAGCTCCTGCGGGCGATAGCTCGTGCCGAGCTCCGTCGCCTGGGTGAGCGACACCGCGGCAGGCTGCATCGTGTGAACCGAGGTCGGCGCAGCATCGAGCGCCGCTTCGAGGGCGGCCGGCGTGAGCTTGCCGTGCGCGCCGGCGAGCGGCACGAGCCGCGCGCCGCCGGTCGCGTGCTCGGGCGCGCCGCATTCATCGCGCACGATGTGCGCCTCCTCGTGCGCGAAGATCGCGCCGTAAGGAGGCGAGAGGACCGCGAGACTCAACGCATTCGCGGCGGTGCCGGTCGCAAGCGGATACGCGCGCAGCCGACAGCCGAAGAATTCGCCGAGCACCTCGGAGAGGCGCGCAGTCCAGGGATCATCGCCATAAGCTCGTTCGAGACCGTGATTGGCGGCGTGGATCGCATCGAGGACTTCGGGGCAGATCGGCGCGGTGTTGTCGCTGAGGAAACGCATGAGGACGGTCCCTGACTCGCTTCGGTGGCGAGGGCTGCTATGATGCCAGGTGCCGGCGGCAGGCTCCCAACTCCCGCGCATGCGACCTTCGATGCTCGATGCTCCGACACCGCAGCTGCCCCTGTGGTCCGACGAGGATCCGCGGGAGTCCTGGGTGGTGCGCGAGAGCCGCCGCGCGCGGCGTCTCGCGGTGCGCGTGTTCCAGACCGGCCGCGTCGAGATCGTCGTGCCGGTCAGAACCTCGCGCGGCGCGGTAGAGCGGTTCGTCGCGCGCCATCGCCGCTGGATCGAGCGCAAGCGCGCCGAAGCACTCGACCGCTCGGCCGCCTGCGAGCCTTTCCCGCCGGCCGTCATCGAGCTCGCGGGATGCGGCGAGAGCTGGCGCGTTCATCTCGCCGGCGGCCCCGGCAGGCTGAGGCTCGAGACTGCCCCCGGTTTCCTCATCGTGAGCGGCGACTGCCGCAACGGCCGCGCCCTGCGGCAGCTGCTGCGCCGCTGGCTGATCGGCCGCGCCCGAGCCGTGCTCGGGATTGAGCTCGAGCGTTGCGCGCGCGATCTCGGCTTCTCCTACGAGCGAGTCATCGTCCGGCGCCAGCGCACCCGCTGGGGCAGCTGCTCGGCGCGCGGGACGGTGAGCCTCAACTGCTGCCTGCTGTTCCAGCGGCCCGAGGTCGTGCGCTACCTGCTCATCCACGAGCTCGCCCACACGCGGCACATGAACCATTCGCGGCGCTTCTGGCAATGCGTCGCGGATCACTGCCCCGATCACCGCGCGCTCGACCGCGAGCTGCTCGACGGGTGGCGGCGCGTCCCGGTGTGGGTGTTCGGCGACTCATGAGCCGGGTACCGAAGCCTTCGGAGCATCCCGGCCGCGTCGATCTCTCCGACGAGCAGGTCCATTGGGACCTCGGCTCCTCGCTCTCCTACGGCGAGTACTTGCGGCTCGACCGCCTCCTCGACGCTCAGAAGCCGCTCACGTCGGAGCACGACGAGATGATGTTCATCATCATCCATCAGGTCTCGGAGCTCTGGATGCGGCTCTTCTTGCACGAGCTCAAAGGCGTGCTCGAATGCGTGCGGCGCGATGACATCGGACCGTCGTTCAAGATGCTCGGGCGCATCTCGCACGTGCAGACGCAGCTCACCGCCGCGTGGGATGTGCTCTCGACGATGACGCCTTCGGACTACTCGGCGTTCCGCAACTCCCTCGGCCGCTCCTCCGGCTTTCAGTCCGTGCAGTACAGGCTGCTCGAGTTCACGATCGGCAACAAGAACGCCGATGTGATCGAGGTGCATCGCCGCGACTCCGAGGCGTACGCCACGCTGAAGCGGGCGCTCGAAGCGCCGTCGCTCTACGACGAAGTGCTCGCGCTGCTCTCGCGGCGCGGCTACGGCATTCCCGAGGACTACCTCGCCCGCGACTTCAGCCAGCCGTATCGGCCGAGCAAGCAGGTGGCGGGCGCGTGGCTCGCCGTCTATCACAACGCCGAGGAGGACTGGGACCTCTACGAGCTCGCGGAGCGCCTGATCGATCTCGACCACAAGTTCCAGCTCTGGCGCTTCTATCACCTGAAGACGGTCGAGCGCATCATCGGCTACAAGCGCGGCACCGGCGGCACGAGCGGTGTTGCCTATCTCGCCAAGGCGCTGGAGCTCAAATTCTTTCCGGAGCTGTGGCAGATCCGGACTTCGATGTGAGCCGGCGCTTCACCTGCCACTGCCTCACCGCGCGGTAGCCGAGCAGCAGCGCGAGCATGAAGGCATAGAGCACGGGCAGGCGCACGTCGCGCTTGACCTGCCAGTAGTAGTGCCACACGCCGAGGATTGCGGCGACGTAGATGAGCCGGTGGAGCTTCTGCCAGCGCCGCCCGAGCCGGCGCATCATCTTGTTGGTGGATGTGACCGCGAGCGGAATCAGGATGAGGAGCGCCGTGAAGCCGATGGTGATGTAGGGGCGCTTCGCGATGTCGGTGACGATGCTGTGCCAGTCCATCCCGCGGTCGAGGACGATGTAGATGACGAAGTGCATCGCCGCGTAGAAGAACGCAAACAGCCCCAGCATGCGACGCAGACGCACGACGTGCGTGTAGCCCGTGAGCTGCCGCACCGGCGTGACGAGAAGCGTGATGAGGAGGAGATTGAGCGCGGTCTTGCCGCAGGAGTGCAGGAGCTTCGCGACCGGGTCGGGGCCTAGGAGGGAGGCGAGAGCGCTCACGACCGCCGCGCCGCTGCCGGATGATTGCAGCACGACGCCGATCGTGCCCATCGCGAGGAGCACCGCCGGCGTGAGGCAGGCGGCGAAGACGACGGGCTTGTAGAGATAGCGGTAGCGCTGCTCGACGTTCAAGCGCTGCTCGATGCTCGAAAGTGCTCGCTGCTCAGAAGTATCGCCGCAGGTCCATGCCCTGGTAGAGATGGGCGACCTCGTTCGCGTAGCCGTTGAACATCAGCGTCGGCTGGCGCGCGAAAAGTCCCTTGCCGATGACTCGCTCCGTGGCCTGACTCCAGCGAGGATGGTCCACGTGAGGGTTCACGTTCGCGTAGAAGCCATATTCGTCGGGGGCGACCACGTTCCAGGTGTTGCGCGGCTGCTGCTCGGTGAAGCCGATCTTGACGATGGACTTGACGCTCTTGAACCCGTACTTCCATGGCACGATGAGCCGCAGCGGGGCGCCGTCCTGATTCGGCAGCACCGAGCCGTAGAGCCCGACGACGAGGAGCGTGAGCGGATGCATGGCCTCGTCCATCCGCAGGCCCTCGACGTACGGCCAGGGGAGGATCGGGTAGCGCTCGCCAGGCATTTGATTCACGTCGTAAAGGGTCGTGAACTCCACGTATTTCGCGCGCGAGGTGGGCTGGAAGCGCTTGATGAGATCGGCGAGGGGGAAGCCCACCCACGGAATCACCATCGACCACGCCTCCACACAGCGGAAGCGATAGATCCGCTCCTCGAGCGGATGAGGGCGCAGGATGTCCTCGAGGTGGAAGGTGCCGGTCTTCTCTGCCTCGCCCGTGACCGTGACGCTCCAGGGCCGCGGGCGCAGCGTGTGGGCGTTCTGCTTGGGGTCCGACTTGTCCGTGCCGAACTCGTAGAAGTTGTTGTAGCTCGTGATGTCCGCGTAGCTCGTGGGCTGCTCGCGCACGGAGTACTGCGAGTTGACCGTGTACTGAAGTCTCGGCAGAGGAGAGCCGTCCGCGGCATGCGCCTCGGGGAGGACGGCGGACGCGCCGCCGGCGAGCGCACCGGCGAGCAGCGAGCGGCGGCTCAGGAAGACCTCACGCGGCGTGATCTCGGACGGGAGGATGCCGCCCGGCAGTCGTTTCATGATTCCCTCGCGCGTCTTGGCGGCCGCTCCGCAGCCTTGAACCCGCGCGCCCGCGCGGAAGCGTCCGGCCGCGCCGCCACGTCAAGTGGGGCACCCGCGGCGCGGATAAGTTCCCGGCCGCCTTCGTAATATAGCGCCGGCTGCGCTGTCGGGGGAGGATGCGGCCGGCTACCGCCACCGCGCGGTTGGGATGCCGGCTTTCGCAGCGCGGCGCCGCGCGGACCAGGAGCCGCAGACGAGCAGCGGCTCATCCACCAGCGCGAGATGCTCGAGGTCGGCCGCCGCGTTCCCATAGGCTGCGGTGGGAAGGCCGGGATAGCGGCTCTCGAGCTCCTTCACGCAACGCGCCTTCTCGGCGCCGCGCCTGTTGGGCGTCGCGAGCTCTCCGTCGAAGCGATCGCCGTGCCATTTGAGCTCGGTGCAGATCACCTCGTCGAAGGCCAGGCGCGCTGCGATTTCCGGTACGTACAGGTCGGGGCTCGCGCTGAGCAGCACCAGCCGGTCGCCGCGGCGGCGGCGCTGCTCGATCGCGCGGAGCGCATCCGCGCGCAGGCCGTGCGCGATGAGCGCCGGCACGAACCGCGCGGTCCACGCCGCAAGCTCGGCGCGTCGATAGCCGCGAAGAGTCGCCTGAAGAAGCCTCGCCTTCAGCACACCGCGGTCGGCTCGCCCGAGCGCGTAGGCCGCGAGCACCGGCGCCACCCGTACGACCCGCAGCCAGCGCCAAGGGCGGCGCGCGAGGAGGCGTATGACGTAGGGCGCGAGCGTCCCCCGGCGGGTGATCGTGCCGTCGAGGTCGAAGATCGCGAGCCCCGATGGCACGGCAGAGGAGGCGCTGGGCATCCGGCCTGCACGCGCCTCGGCGGCTGGAGCCGCGATGCTCGCGCCGCCGCCTGCGCTCCCGCTGGACGAGCTCACGTGCGGCAGCTCGGTCGCCTGGGCCGCGGGTCCGTTGCCCGGCTCAAGCAGCGCGGCTGGGCGCGGCGAGCTGCCGGAGCACGTACTGCAGGATGCCGCCGTGACGGAAGTACTCCTGCTCCTTCGGCGTGTCGATGCGCACGCGGACGTCGAACTCGATGGGCTTGCCGCCTCCGCCCGGCGTCGCCTTCACCCGGACCGTTCGCGGAACCCGCGCCTGCTGCGCGCCTCGCATGGCTTGGTTCGCGAGCCCGGTGATGTCGAACGCTTCGCGTCCCGACAGGCCGAGACTTTGCGCGTTCTGACCGGGCGCGAACTGCAGCGGCAACAAGCCCATGCCGATTAGATTCGACCTGTGGATGCGCTCGAAGCTCTCGGCGATGACGGCCTTCACGCCGAGCAGCATCGTGCCCTTCGCGGCCCAATCGCGCGAGGAGCCGGTGCCGTACTCGCGGCCGGCGAGCACGATGAGCGGCGTGCCCTCCGATTTGTACCGCATCGCCGCGTCGTAGATCGACATCTGCTCCCCGCTCGGCACATGGACCGTGACGCCGCCCTCCGTGCCAGGGGCCAAGAGATTGCGCAGGCGGATGTTCGCGAAAGTGCCGCGCACCATCACCTCGTGGTTGCCGCGGCGTGAGCCGTAGGAGTTGAAGTCGGGCGGCTGCACGCCCTGCTCCATGAGGTACTTCGCCGCCGGGCTCGAGCGCGCGATGCTGCCGGCGGGCGAGATGTGGTCCGTGGTGACCGAATCCCCGAGCAGCGCGAGCACTCGCGCGCCGCGGATGTCGTCGATGCCGGGCGGCTCCATCGTCATCCCGTCGAAGTACGGCGGGTTCTTGACGTAGGTCGAGCGCTCGTCCCAGCGGTAGAGATTGCCCTCGGGAATTTGAATGCTGCGCCAGTTGGCGTCGCCCTCGAACACGCTCGCATAGCTCGCTCTGAACATTCCCGGATCGACCGAGCGCGCGATCTCTCCTGCCACCTCCTGCGGCGCCGGCCAGATGTCGCGCAGATAGACGGGCTTGCCGTCGCGGCCGTGGCCGAGCGGTTCGTTCGCAAGGTCGATGTCCATCGTTCCCGCGAGCGCGTACGCGACGACGAGCGGCGGGGAGGCAAGGAAGTTCATCCGTACCTCGGGATGGATGCGGCCCTCGAAGTTGCGGTTGCCGGAGAGCACCGCGCAGCCGATGAGGTCGCCCGCTTTGACGGCAGCCGAAATCTCGGGACGCAGCGGGCCAGAATTACCGATGCACGTAGTACATCCGTAGCCGACGAGATTGAAGCCCACAGCCGCCAGCTCATCGAGCAGGCCCGCCTTGCGGTAGTAATCGGTGACCACGCGCGAGCCGGGCGCGAGGCTCGCCTTCACCCAGGGCTTCGCCTTCAAGCCGGCGCGGTGCGCGTTGCGCGCGAGCAGGCCGGCCCCGAGCATCACGGAGGGATTCGAAGTATTGGTGCAGCTCGTGATCGCGGCGATCAGCACCGCGCCATCGGCGAGCTCGACAGACTCACCGGCAAGCGTGACGCGAGCGCGACCCGTCTGCGCTGTCATGGTTGCCCTCGGCCCCGCGGCAGTGCTCGCCCCGGTGGCAGCGCTCGCCTCCTTGGCAGCGCTCGTGGCGGCCGCAACACCGGCGCCTGCTGCGCCCGGCGCTCTCTTGGCGGCGCGCTGCGCGCGCTCCTCCGACATCTTCGCAAGGCTCGAGCGGTAGGCGCTCTTTGACTCGCGCAGCGGAATGCGATCCTGCGGCCGGCGCGGCCCGGCGAGGCTCGGCTCGACCGTGGCGAGGTCGAGCTCGAGGACATCGGAGTATTGAGGCGCGGCCCCCGGAAGGCGCCAGAGGCCTTGCGCCCGCGCATACGTGGCGACGAGATCGATCTGCTCGCGCGGCCGGCCGGTGAGCTCGAGATAACGGATCGTCTCCTCGTCGATCGGAAAGATGCCGCACGTGCTGCCGTACTCCGGCGCCATGTTGGCGATCGTCGCGCGGTCGGCGAGCGGCAGGCTCCCGAGACCGTCGCCGAAGTACTCGACGAACTTGTCCACCACGCCCTTCTTGCGCAGCATCTCGGTGACGGTGAGCACCAGGTCGGTCGCAGTGGCGCCCGGCTGCAGGCTCCCGCTCAGGCGTACGCCGATGACCTGCGGGATGAGCATCGTGATGGGCTGGCCGAGCATCGCGGCCTCAGCCTCGATGCCGCCGACGCCCCAGCCGAGCACGCCGAGGCCATTGACCATCGTCGTATGGGAGTCGGTGCCGACCAGCGTGTCGGGATAGGCCCAGCGGGAGCCGCCGTCCTCTCTATCAAAGACGACGCGCGCCAGGTACTCGAGATTCACCTGGTGCACGATGCCGGTGCTCGGCGGCACGACGCGGAAATTGCGGAAGGCCTTCTGCCCCCAGCGCAGGAACGCGTAGCGCTCGCCGTTGCGCCGAAACTCGATCGCCGTGTTCGCCGCGAGCGCGGCCGGCGAGCCGTATTCGTCGACCTGCACCGAATGGTCGATGACGAGCTCCGCGGGTGCGAGCGGGTTCACGCGCTCCGGATTGCCGCCGAGCCGGCGGATCGCCTCGCGCATGGCGGCGAGATCGACCACGCAAGGCACGCCGGTGAAATCCTGCAGGATCACGCGCGCCGGCGTGAACGCGATCTCGTGCGACGGCGTCGCGTGCGGGTCCCAGTCGATGAGCGCCTCGATGTCCGCGCGCGTCACATTGACGCCGTCCTCGAAGCGCAGCAGGTTCTCGAGCAGCACCTTCAACGAGTACGGCAGCCGCGAGACCTTTCCCTTGGGGAGCGCCGCGAGGCTCGCGATCTGATACGTACGGTCGCCGGCGCGGAGCGTCGCGCGCGCTTTGAAGCTGTCCGTCATGAAATCCTCCGCAGCCACTCGCCGCACCCGAGGCCGTTCCGCGGTGCCGGTGCCGCGCGCGAAATTATATCGGACTCTGCTCGCGGACGGCAGCGGCCGTGCGACGCACGGCGCTGAATGTCTCGGCCGGCGGGAGCCGGCCAAACCGTGACGCGATGGTTGGTCCGCAAAGCGGAGGTGCCCGAAATCTGACCTGCGGAGAGCGTCCTTGCTTTGTGCTTCGGGTCCTAGCGGATCGAAGCTGTAGGCGAATGTCGGGCGAGGCGCGCTTCGTCGACATCGGTGGCCGAAGTCTCTACACACGAATCAGCCGCGCGCGGCCGGTGGTCATGCTCAACGGCGGCGCCGGACGTGAAGGCGTGAGAAGTTGGACTCCGGTCGAGACGCGGCTGGCCGAATTTACGATGGTAGTGACTTACGATCGGGCGGGGCTCGGTCGTGGTGCGCCTACGTCGGGACCGCCCACAGCGCTTGATATGGCCGAAGACCTTGAACGATTACGCTGATCCGATGGCCTGTGACGTTCCTGCTCTGGTGGCTCGGGCTGTTTGGAACGCTCCGGTTGTCCATCGCGCCGTCCCGCAGAGAAGCAATGGGCAGTCAGATACGCGGAGCCCTGGTAATGTCTCGGGCGGGCATCGTTGCCGTTGCATTGCTCGCGCTCGAGGCGTCCGAAAGCCCGACTCCACGCTTCATTCCCAACATTCCTCGAAACTGTGCCGTCTCTGGCTCTGCTAGCCCCGGGACCAGCGTTGCGATCGACCTCCGATTTTCGTTCGCGCAGACCGTGAAGCAGAGCAGCGGGACTCGCTGGCCGAGGGGGTCCCAGCGGCAGCCCCCCTGCGCCTTGAGCCCCTCCGGGACGTCCGCGTCCAGAAATCCGTCCGCGATCTTCTCGAAATAGGATGGTCGTTTCATGTGTCGGCGGCCATCACCTGCTCGATCACGCCGCCGCCGAGGCAGCGCGTCCCGTCGTAGAGGACGGCGTACTGACCCGGCGTGACGGCGCGCTGCGGCTCATCGAAATGGATGCGGACCGCGCCGCCCGGCCTGGGCTCGGCGAGCGCGGGCTCGACCGGCTGGCGATGGCGCACTCTCACGCCGCAGCGCCGCGCCGCATCGAGGGGCCGTGCGAGCCAATGGAAGGGCCCCGTCGCAAGACCGGTGCGCGCGAGCAGCGGGTGATCGCGTCCCTGCACGACGATCAAAGCATTGCGCGCGGGGTCCTTCGCCGCGACGTACCAGGGCTGCTGCGCGGCGTCGCGCCGGCCGCCGATCGCCAGTCCCGTGCGCTGGCCGATCGTGTAGAACGCGAGGCCGCGGTGCTGCCCCAGCTGCTCGCCGTCGCTCGATTCGATCGAGCCGGGCGCCTCGGGCAGGAATCGCGAGAGGAATTCGCGGAAGGGCCGCTCGCCGATGAAGCAGATCCCCGTGCTGTCGGGCTTGTCGAAGACCGGAAGCCCTGCGCGGCGGGCGCGCTCGCGGACCTCCTCCTTGACCAGATCGCCGAGCGGCATCAGCACGCGCTCGAGCTGCCGCCGCTCCACGGCGCAGAGGAAATAGGTCTGATCCTTCGCGGCGTCGCGCGCCCGGTGCAGCTCCATGCCCTCCGGTCCGTGCGCCAGCCGCGCATAGTGCCCTGTCGCGAACCACTCGGCGCCCAGCCGCCGCGCGTGGCGCAAGGCGACGCCGAACTTCACTTCGCGATTGCAGAGTACGTCGGGGTTTGGCGTGCGCCCGGCACGGTGCTCCGCGAGAAAATGCTCGAAGACGCGCGCGCGGTACTCGGCCGCGAAGCTCACCCGGTGCAGCGGGATCGCGAGCTCGCGCGCGACGGCGCGGGCGTCCTGGAAGTCCTGCGCGGCCGTGCAGTAGGCATCGTCCTCCTCCCAGTTGCTCATGAAGAGGCCCTGCACGTCGAAACCCTGCTCCTTGAGGATGAGCGCGGCAACGGCGGAGTCGACTCCGCCGGAGAGGCCCACGATGACGCAGGGGGCGGACTTGGGGCTCATCCGCATATGGTATCGGACCGCGTGGTATCGGATGGCGGCCGCGAGCTCGCCGGCTCGTGGTGCCCGGTGTTCCCAGCTTGGCGCAGCTGCGGGCGTGAACGGCGGGCGGAAGCGTGATGCGGCCGCGGGCTCGCCGCCCCATTCAGACGTTGACGGCTTCCACGTTCGGCGCCGACTCGACGCCGAGATGAGCCACGAGATCGAGCGGGTGCCGGCGGCCGGCGAGATAGTCGTCGATGCAGCGCAGGACGAGCGGGCTGCGCAGGCGCGGCTGCCGCTCGATGAGCTCTGCGCGGGTGAGCCAGTGCGTGCCCAGGATGCCGCGGTCGAGCGGCCGGGCGGCGTCGTGATCATCGACCGTTCCGGTGAATGCGAACCGAAGCGTCGAGCGCCCGCCGACCGGATGACGCCAGAGATAGATGCCGAGCAGCGATTCGGGCGTGAATCGCCATGCCGTCTCCTCCCGCGCCTCGCGCGCGACCGCTTCGAGCAGAGTTTCGCCATCCTCGACGTGGCCGGCCGGCTGATTGAACACCGTGCGGCCTTTGATCCGCTCCTCGACGAGGAGGAAGCGGCCGTCCCGCTCGGTGAGCGCGGCGACGGTCACCTCGGGCTTGAGCGGCATGAGGAAGATTATAGCCTCAGCTGCGGCCCCGGGCGGCGCGGAGCGCGTCCTCGGGCGTGCTGAGCGCCCAGAGAGCGTCGAATTCCGCGAGATAGAGGCGCGCGGCAGCCGGATTGTTGAAATCGGCGATGCCGTTCCAAGTGTCCGCGCGCAGCCGATACACGATGGCTCGCTCGTCCGCGACCAGGAACGCTCCGCATCCCTGCGTGGCCGCTCCCCATTGGGGGGTCGCCGCGCCGCTTTGGCTTAGCGCCGTCCCGCGTTCGTGCGTTGCTGCGCCCGATTGGTGTGTCGCTGCGCCCAATGAGTGGGCCACTGCGCCACGTGCGTGGGTCGCTGTCGGCGTGCGCCAGGCGCCCGGCACGTGTACGCCGTGGCGGATGTCGATATAGCTCGACAGGCGCCGGCCCATCGCGGCGAAGCGATTGTTGTCGCGCACGACGCGTGCAGGGTCCGTGAGCAGCACGCGCACTTTGGTGAAGCTGCGCGAGAGCACGAAACGTTTGATGATGTCGAGGAAAGAGGTCTGGTCGTAGATGTCGGGCTCGAGGTCCGGCGTGAGGATGGAGATCATTCGCTGCGCGGAAGATGCCGCCGCCTCGATCGCTGCGCGCGCCTCATCGAGCGAAGTGAAAACGGTGAGGGCTTCTTCCGCGCGGGACGGCGCGCCGAGGCAGGCTGCCGATGGCACTCCGAGACGATAGGACGGCTCCCCCGCCGGCGCGCGCCCAGATTGCGGGTCCAGTCCTGCCGCGGACTGTCCCGCCGCGGCCTGCCCGGCGCCGGTCAGCATAGCGAAGACGCTCGTCGGCTCTATTTCCCCGGTTCGCTTCATCTGATTGTGACGGACGTCCGCGTCGAGGCGGACACGTCGATCTTAGGAATCTTGCAGCGCACAATGAGTGCCGCGGGTCACGATTTGACGTGTCGAGACGGCGATTTGACTCATTGAGGTCTCGACTTAACTCGTTGCAGCCGTGCGCGCCATCCGCCCCGGCGTCCGCAGGCACGGCCGCGCGCGCGGCGGCTGGCGCTCAGGGCGTCACTTCGCGGGCGAGGCGCGCGGCCAATCCGACATAATCTGCCGGCCGCAGCCCGCGGAGTGCCGCCTTGGCAGGCTCGGGCAGCGGAAGAGAGTCGATGAGCGCGGCGAGCGCCTGCGGCTCGACGGCGCGCCCGCGGGTGAGGGACTTCAAGAGCTCATAGCCCTCCGGAACGCCGGCGGCGCGCAGTGCGGTCTGGTACGCCTCGCCGAGTACTTCCCAGGCGCCGTCGAGGTCCGCCGCGATGCGGGCCGGGTCTGCTTCGATCTTGCCGAGGCCGCGCAGGATCGCGCGCGCCGCGATGAGCGTGTGGCCGAAGGCGACGCCGAGGTTGCGCAGGACGGTGGAGTCCGTGAGATCGCGCTGCCAGCGCGAGACCGGAAGCTTCTCCGCGAAATGCCTGAGCAGCGCGTTCGCGACGCCGAGATTGCCCTCTGCGTTCTCGAAGTCGATCGGGTTGACCTTGTGCGGCATGGTCGAGGAGCCGACCTCGCCGGCGACGGCGCGCTGCTTCAAATAACCGAGCGAGATGTAGCCCCAGACATCGCGGCAGAAGTCCGTGAGGATCACGTTCGCTCCCGCGACGGCGTCGCAGTATTCGGCGATCCAGTCGTGCGGCTCGATCTGCGTGGTGTACGGGTTGTAGACGAGGCCGAGCGATTCCACGAACTCGCGGGCGACGCGCGGCCAATCGACGGCGGGAAGTGTCGCGACGTGGGCGTTAAAATTGCCGACGGCGCCGTTCCACTTGCCCAGAATCTCCACCGCGCCGAGGCGCCGCCTCCCCCGCTTCAGGCGCGCGGCCACGTTCGCGAGTTCCTTGCCGAGCGTCGTCGGGCTCGCGGGCTGCCCGTGCGTGCGCGCGAGCATCGGCAGGTCGGCGTAGGCGTGCGCGAGGCGCGCGAGCTCGACCGAGATCTCGCCGAGCGTGCCATCGAGCACGCCGCGCGCCGCGGCGAGCAGCCGCGCATAGCTCAGGTTGTTCACGTCCTCGGACGTGCAGCCGAAGTGAGTGAGCTCGAGAGTCGCCGCGGAGGCGCCCGCGGCAGCCAGCTGATCGCGGACGTAGTACTCGACCGCCTTCACGTCGTGATTGATGCGGGCCTCGATGCGCTTCACCGCCTCCGAGGCATCGCGGGGAGGCTCCTCCGCGAGAGCGCTCGCTCGCGCGCGCACTTCGGGCTCAAGAAGAGCGCCAGGCAGTGCCGGCACGCTCGCGGCAAGGTGCAGCAGCCAGCGCGCTTCGATGCGGATGCGCTCGCGAATGAGACCGGCCTCGGAAAGCAGCCTCCTCAACGGCTCGGTCGCGGCGCGGTAGCGGCCATCGACGGGAGAGAGCGCGTCGGTTGGGCTCTGAGGCATGCGTGGCGGGGCTCGCGCGAGATACGAAAGGATGCGACGATTTGCGATCATAGCGCATGCGGACCCCGACCCGCCGCTGGAAAGGCCAGGAGGCCCTTTCGGCGACGACTGAAGTGGAGCACCTGACGATGACCTCGCACCGAATCGAACGCGACAGCATGGGAGAGCTCGAGGTGCCGGCGGATGCGCTGTGGGGCGCGCAGACGCAGCGCGCGGTGCAGAACTTCCCGGTGAGCGGGCGGCGCATGCCGCGCGCGTTCATCCGCGCGCTCGGTCTCATCAAACAGGCCGCTGCGGCGGCGAACGCGCAGCTCGGGCTGCTCGATGAGCCCGTTGCGCGCGCGATCGGCGCGGCCGCGTCGGAGGTGGCGCAGGGGGCGCACGATGCGCACTTTCCGATCGATGTCTTCCAGACGGGCTCCGGCACCAGCACGAACATGAACGCGAACGAGGTCATCGCGCACCTCGCCTCGACGAGCCTCGGCCGGCCGGTGCATCCGAACGACCATGTGAACATGTGCCAGAGCAGCAACGACGTGATTCCGACGGCCATCCATGTCGGCGCCGCGCTCGCGGTGCGGGATGAGCTCGCGCCCGCGCTCGCGCATGCCTGCGAAGTGCTGCGCGTCAAGGAGCGCGAGGTCGGCTCGATCGTGAAGACGGGACGCACGCACCTCATGGATGCGATGCCGGTGACGCTCGGGCAGGAGCTGTCGGCGTGGCGTACCCAGCTCGAGAACGGCCGCGCGCGTCTCGAGAGCGTCGAGCCGCGGCTCACCGCGCTTGCGCAGGGCGGGACCGCCGTCGGCACGGGCATCAATGCGCATCCGCAATTCGGCGAGGTGTTCTGCCGCGAGCTGGCGACGCTCACGGGCGTCGCCTTCCGGCCAAGCCGCAACTACTTCGAATCGCTCTCCTGCCAGGACGCGGCCGTCGAGCTTTCGGGGCAGCTGCGGGTGATCGCGGTGAGCCTCCTCAAGATCGCAAACGACCTGCGCTGGATGAATAGTGGCCCGCTCGCAGGGCTCGGGGAGATCGCGCTGCCTGCGCTGCAGCCGGGCAGCAGCATCATGCCGGGGAAGGTGAATCCGGTCATTCCGGAGGCGGCGGCAATGGTCGCCGCGGAGGTCATCGGCAACGACGCGACGATCACGGTGGCCGGGCAGGCGGGCAACTTCCAGCTGAACGTGATGCTGCCTCTCATCGCATACGATCTGCTCGAGAGCATCCGGCTGCTCGCGAACGTCGTGCGGCTGCTCGCCGATCGGGCGATCGCCGGCTTCATCGTCAACCGCGCGCGGCTCGCCGAGGCGCTCGAACGCAATCCCATCCTCGTCACCGCGCTCAATCCCGTGATCGGCTACGAGAAGGGCGCCGCGATCGCGAAGAAGGCGTATGCCGAGGGCAGGCCCATCCGGGAGGTGGCCGAGCAGATGACGAACCTCTCGCGCGAGGAGCTGGCGCGGCTGCTCGATCCCGCGGCGCTCACGCAGGGCGGGATCAAGGCTGGGAGCAAGGAGTGACGCCGGAGGCAGGCTCGCGCGGTCCTCCTGCCGCCGTCGCAACGGTCGATTGGGGCCGGCGCGTTCGTGAGTGTCTGGCGGGAAGCATCCCGCGGCATGATCCGAGCGAGTGGCTGATTCCGGGCCTCACGGCGGAGGAGAGCAGGAAGTACCGCGAGTTCTTCCCCGTCGATCCCATTCCCGCCGCGGTCCTCGTGCCGATCGTCGAGCGCGCGCCCGACCTCACCGTGCTGCTCACGCAGCGCGCCACACAGCTGCGCCATCATGCGGGGCAGGTCAGCTTCCCCGGCGGACGGCTCGAATCGCTCGATGAGGGTCCGCGCGCCGCGGCGCTGCGCGAGGCGCGCGAGGAAATCGGCCTCGACCCCGCGCTCATCGAGGTCGCCGGCTATCTGCCCGATCACATCGTCATCAGCGGCTTTCGCGTGACGCCGGTCGTGGGGTTCGTGCAGCCGGGATTCGAGCCGCTGCTAGATGCCGAGGAGGTTCAGGACACGTTCGAGGTGCCGCTCGCCTATATCTTCGAGCCGGCCAATCACCGCATGCGTCGGCGACGCTTCGGTTTCGGGCGCGGCGATGCGGAAGTGGAGCTCTGCGACATCCCTTACGGGGACCGCAACATCTGGGGCGCGACGGCGGGCATGCTCATGACGCTCTACCGGCTGTGCGCGGGCGGAGCCCCGTGAGCGAGTCGCTCGAACCGGTGGCGGCGCTGCTCGCGATCATGGCGCGCCTGCGCGATCCCGAGCGCGGCTGCCCGTGGGATCTCGCTCAAGATTTCGCGACCATCGCGCCGTACACCATCGAGGAGGCCTACGAGGTAGCCGATGCGATCGAGAGCGTCGCGCAGGCGGCCCCGCGCGCTGCGCGAGCGATCGACGCCGAGCGCTTGAAAGACGAGCTCGGCGATCTGCTGTTCCAGGTCGTCTTCCATGCGCGGCTCGCGGAGGAGCGCGGCTGGTTCGGCTTCGCGGATGTCGCGCGGGCGATCGGCGACAAGCTCGTGCGGCGGCATCCCCATCTCTTCGGCGAGCAGAGCGTCCCGCTCGATGCGGCATCGCTTTCGCGGCAATGGGAGGAGCAAAAGGCGCACGAGCGCGCGGCCGCTTCGAGGCGCCGCGGCGAGAGCGAATCCGCGGTGCTCGCCGACGTGCCCCTCGCGCTACCTGCGCTGCGGCGGGCGGAGAAGCTCGCCAAGCGCGCGAGCCGGGTGGGGTTCGACTGGGCTTCCGCCGGCGAGGTGCGGGAGAAAGTGCTCGAAGAGTTGCGCGAGCTCGACGCGGCCGTCGGCGCGAGCACGGCAGCGGGCGGCGCCTCGCGCGGTATGCTGACCGAGCGACCTGCGCTCGTCGGCGCGCACACCGACGCAACTACCCGCGCCGCGGTCGCGCAGGCTGATGTAGCCGAAGAGCTCGGCGATCTGCTGTTTGCGATCGCGAGCTGGGCGCGGCATCTCGGTGTGGATGCCGAGACCGCGCTGCGCGCTGCGAACGCCAAATTCGAGCGCCGGTTCGCCTCGATGGAACGACTCGCGCGCGAGCGCGAGCTTACGCTGACGGCGCTCTCGCCCGCCGAATGGGATGCGCTGTGGCGCGAGGTCAAGGCGGCAGTTTGAGATCGATCCCCTGCGCAAGGGGCAGCGACCGGCTCCAGTTGATCGTGCTCGTCTGCCGGCGCATGTAGGCCTTCCACGCATCCGAGCCCGACTCGCGGCCGCCGCCGGTGTCCTTCTCGCCGCCGAACGCGCCGCCGATCTCCGCGCCGGAGGTGCCGATGTTGACGTTTGCAATGCCGCAGTCGCTGCCGGCGGCGGAGAGGAAGCGCTCGGCGTGCTGCAGCTGGTCGGTGAAGATTGCAGAGGAGAGGCCGTGCGCGGCCGCATTCTGCATCGCGATCGCTTCCTCGAGTGAGCCGGCGGGAATCACATAGAGGATCGGCGCGAAGGTCTCCGTCTGCACGATGGGCCAGTCGTTGCGCGCTCGAACGAGCGTCGGCTCGACGAAGTGGCCCGGCCCGGCAAGCCGGCGGCCGCCGTACAGGATCTCGCCCCCGGCGGCACGCACCGCTTCCAGCGCATGCTCGAACCGTGCGACCGCCTGCGCGTCGATCAGCGGCCCCATGAGCGTTCCGGGTGCGAGCGGATTGCCGATTCGCACTTGGCGGTAGGCGCGCACGAGCCGTTCCTCGAGCTCGGCTCGCCGGGACTCGTGAACGATGACCCGGCGCGTCGTCGTGCAGCGCTGCCCCGCTGTGCCGACTGCGCCGAACACGATCGCGGGAACGGCGAGATCGAGGTCGGCGCTCTCATCGACGATGATCGCGTTGTTGCCTCCGAGCTCGAGGAGGCTCCTGCCGAGGCGCCGGGCGACGCGTTCTGCGACTTGACGGCCGACGGCCGTCGAGCCGGTGAACGAGACGAGCGCCACGCGGCGGTCCTCGACGAAGCGCGTCGCGAGCTCGGTTCCGGCATCGATGAAGAGTTGAAAGATCGGCGGTGCGCCGTGTGCATCGAGCACCCGGCCGCAGAGACGCTGCACGGCGATCGCGGAAAGCGGTGTTTTCGGCGAAGGCTTCCACACCGAGACGTCGCCGCACACGGCGGCGAGGAAGGCATTCCACGACCACACCGCGACCGGGAAATTGAACGCGGAGATGATTCCGACGATACCGAGCGGATGCCACTGCTCGAACATCCGATGGCTCGGCCGCTCCGAATGCATGCTGAGGCCATAGAGCATGCGCGACTGGCCGACCGCAAAGTCCGCGATGTCGATCATCTCCTGCACCTCGCCCAGCCCCTCGGCAAGGATCTTCCCGTTCTCGAGGCTCACGAGCGCGCCGAGGTCGGCCTTCGCCGCGCGCAGCGCCTCGCCGACCAAGCGGACGACCTCACCGCGCTTCGGTGCGGGAATCTCCCGCCACGCGGCGGCGGCACGCGCCGCGGAATCGAGCACGCGCTCGTAATCGGCGGCGCTCGCGGCGCGGACTGACGCGATGCGTTCACCGGTCGCGGGATTGTGCACGTCGATCATCGCAGGCGCGCCGGCGCCCGCGAGGGTGTCTCTATCCGCGGCGCCGCGAGCAGCTCTCGCATCCGGCCACGCGTGCGAGCCGGACCATGCGCCAGGGTTCAGCGCGCCGAGTCCGAGGCGCTCGAGCAGCGCGCCTGCGACCGCAGCACCGGTCGGCGCGGCCGCGGCGCCTTGTGTCGCTGCCGCGCCTGTCGCCGCCGACGCACCTGCGCCGTTCGCTGGACCGGTCGCCACCGCGTCCGCGCCCTTCGCCGTGTCGCTCGCGGCTGCGGCCGGGCCCTTCGCGCCCCTCGTAGTCGGCATCACGCCGCTCCCCGCAGCCTGCGCTGCTTGCCGGCTTTGCCGGAAACGACGATCTCCGCCGAGACATCCTTCGTGCCGCCCGAAGCGTAGTAGCGGCCGAAACGGTTCGAGAGGATGGCGCCGAGCCGGAACTGCTCCTGCGCGACGAAGCCGCTTCGTTCACCGGGATGCTGCAGAACGAGATCGACGACCGCTGTGATCCCCGCTGCGGTCGTCACCTGGATGGCCGACCAGAGCCTTCCTGCGATCACCTGCGGATAGATCTTGTTGACGTAGTTCTCCTCGCGCAGCTCGCCTTCCTGTGTGCCGGTGACCGCCGCGTACACGATCACCACGTCCTGCAGTGTCTGCGGCACGGCATTTTCCAGGATGCGCTTGAGCGTCGCACGATCGTGGTTGAGCTTCAGGTCGTTCATCAGCAGCCGCATCTGCGCGCAGTGTCCCGGATAACGGATCGTCTTGTAGTTCATCGACTCCACGCCGGCCCCGTGAGTCTCGGCGAGCGAGCCGAGGCCCCCCGAGGTGTTGAAGGCTTCGTAGAGCGTGCCGTCGATCTCGATCTCCTCGAGCCCTTCGAGCGGCGAGACCTCGATCATGCGTCCGTCGGCCACCGCCTGGCAGGGATTGCCGTACTCGTTGATGAGCCCTTCCGTGGACCAGGTGAGCGAGTACTTGAGCACATTGTTCGGGTGCTGAGGCAGGGCGCCGACTCGCAGCTTCACCGTGCGCACCTCGTCAAAGTGCGTGATCAGCTCGTTCGCCGCGATGCTGACGAAGCCCGGCGCGAGCCCGCACTGCGGGACGAACGCGTGCCGGCTACCGGCGGCGATACGGCGGACGGCGCGTGTGACTTCCACGTCCTCGGTCAGATCGAAGTAGTGCACGTCCGCGGCGCGCGCCGCCTCGGCGACGGCGATGTTGCAGTAGTAGGGCAGGCTGGAGATGACCGCATCCACCGGATATCTGTCGAGATGACGCAGTAGCGCGCCTGGCGCCGTAGCGTCGAGCGCGAAGCTCTCGAGATGGGGGGAGCCGTGCGCCTTCGCGACCGCCTCCGCCACGGCGCCGTCGAGGTCCGCGAGCTGCACCTCGTAGGCACCCGACTCGGCGAGCAGCCCCGAAATGAGAGCGCCGATCTTGCCGGCGCCGAGGATCAGTACCCGATGCATGCCACCCCCTCGAAGAGGGGCGAATTCTGCGCTCAGGCCCCTGCCGGCGCCAGCCCGGGCCGATCCGTGCTAGGCTCACCGCAAGAGTCTGTTCCGCCCGATTGCGTATCACCCGATTCCGTACCGCCCGTCCATGCGCAGCCCCGAGCTCTCCACGTCCTGGCATCCCGCGAGCTGGCAGTCGAAGCCGGCCCAGCAGCAGCCCCGTTACGATGATCCGGCCGCCGTCGAGCGAGTGGTCGCGCAGCTCTCGCGGCTGCCTCCGATCGTCGTCTCATGGGAGGTCGAAGCGCTGCGCGAGCGCCTGGCGGCTGCGCAGCGCGGCCAAGCCTTCCTTCTGCAAGGGGGCGACTGCGCGGAGACGTTCGCCGAGTGCGAATCGGACCAGATCGCGAAGAAGCTCAAGATCCTGCTCCAGATGAGCCTCGTGCTGCTGCACGGCCTGAAGAAGCCGATCATCCGCGTCGGGCGCATGGCCGGCCAGTACGCGAAGCCGCGGTCGGCGGACACGGAGACGCGCGACGGCGTGACGCTGCCGAGTTATCGGGGCGATCTCGTCAACCGCCCCGAGTTCACACCGGAGGCGCGCGCCGCCGATCCGAGCTTGCTGCTGCGCGGGTACGAGCGCGCGGCGCTCACGCTCAACTTTGTGCGGGCGCTGGTCGACGGCGGCTTCGCGGACCTGCATCACCCGGAGTACTGGGACCTGGGCTTCGTCAAGCACTCCCCCCTCAAGGAGACGTTCCGCCGCATCGCGGACTCGATCGCAGACTCGCTCGACTTCTTCGAGGGGCTTTCCGGGCGCCGCGTGCACGAGGCGATGCACGCCGGCTTCTATGCGAGCCACGAAGGCCTGTTGCTGCTCTACGAGCAGGCGCAGACCCGCTACATCCCGCGCAAGGAGCGCTGGTACAACCTCTCGACGCACATGCCCTGGATCGGGATGCGCACCGCGCAGCTCGACGGGGCGCACGTCGAGTACTTCCGCGGCATCTGCAACCCGGTCGCGGTGAAGGTGGGCCCCGGGATGGATGCCGCCTGGGCGCAGGGGCTCGTCGCGACGCTCAATCCGCAGAACGAGCCCGGCCGGCTGACGTTCATCCATCGCTTTGGCGCGCGCGACATCGAGAAGCGCCTGCCGCCGCTCATCGAGGCGGTGCGGGAGACCGGACAGACCGTGCTGTGGGTCTGCGATCCCATGCACGGCAACACGGAGACGACCACCGGTGGGATCAAGACGCGCCGCTTCGAGAACATCCTGAAGGAGATCGAGCTGGCGTTCCGCATTCACGCGGAGCTCGGCTCGTATCTGGGCGGCGTGCACATCGAGCTCACGGGCGAGGACGTGACCGAATGCACCGGCGGCGCGCGCGGGCTCACCGACGCCGACCTGCAGCGCGCGTACCGGTCGAGCGTCGATCCGCGCCTGAACTACGAGCAGGCGCTAGAGCTCGCGCTCCTCATCGCCGATCGAGCGCGCACCACGCGGCGCGCGGCTTCGTGAGCGGGACGCCGAGCCCTCGCGGTGGCCGGGCCGCTCGCGACGGCCGGGTGCCTCACCTCCGGGATCGTCGGGTGCCTGACGTGCGGGGCCACCGGGCACCTCACCCGTGGGGCCACCGGGCGCCTCATCTCCGGGGCCGTCGGGTGCCTGACCTCCGCGGCCGCCGGCGGAGATAATCCGACTCGTGCGCTACGAACACATCGCCGTCCCGGCCGACGGCTCGCGGATCACCATCAACACCAACGCGACGCTCAACGTCCCGGACCGGCCGATCATTCCCTTCATCGAGGGCGACGGGATCGGCATCGACGTGACGCCGGCGATGCGCACCGTGGTCGACGCCGCGGTTCAAAAGGCGTATGGCGATCGGCGTGCCATCCGGTGGATGGAGGTGTACGCGGGCGCGAAGGCGCACCGGCTCACGGGCGACTGGCTGCCCGAGGAGACGCTGCACGTGCTGCGCGATTTCGTCGTGTCCATCAAAGGTCCGCTCGAAACGCCGGTCGGGGAGGGCATCCGCTCGCTCAACGTCGCCGTGCGCCAGACGCTCGATCTCTATGCCTGCGTGCGGCCCATCCGCTACTTCCCAGGTGTCGCGAGCCCGATGCTCGATGCGAGCCTCACGGACATGGTGGTGTTCCGCGAGAACACGGAGGACATCTATGCCGGCATCGAATGGCCGGCGGGCTCGCCCGAGGTGATGAAGCTCATCGCTTTCCTGCAGCGCGAGCTCGGCGTGACCGGCATCCGCTTCCCGGCGAGCTCCGGGCTCGGCATCAAGCCCGTCTCGAAGGAGGGCAGCCAGCGCCTGATCCGCAAGGCGATCCAGTATGCGATCGACAACGACCGTGTCTCGGTAACGCTCGTCCACAAGGGCAACATCATGAAGTACACCGAGGGCGCGTTCCGTAATTGGGGCTATCAGCTGGCTCGCGACGAGTTCGGCGCGCGGGAGATCGGCGGCGGTCCGTGGCTCAGCTTCGAGAACCCGCTCACGGGCTCTGAGATCGTGGTGAAGGACGTGATCGCGGACAACTTCCTGCAGCAGGTGCTGATGCGCCCGGAGGAGTACGACGTGATCGCGACGCTCAACCTGAACGGCGACTATATTTCCGACGCGCTCGCGGCGCAGGTGGGCGGCATCGGCATCGCGCCGGGCGGCAACATCGGCGACGGCCCCGCGGTGTTCGAGGCGACGCACGGTACCGCGCCCGGCTTCGCCGGCAAGGACCGCGTCAACCCCGGCTCGCTCATTCTCTCCGCGGAAATGATGCTGCGATATCTCAAATGGACCGAGGCAGCGGACCTCATCATCAAGGGCGTCGCGCGCACGATCGCGAACAAGGAGCTTACCTACGATCTCGCTCGGCTGCGCGAGGCGATCCGCGTCCCCAAGCGCGAGCTTGCCGCGCGCCGCAACGTCGAGGAGGTCATGCAGCGGCTCATCCCGGGCGCTCGGCTGATGAGCTGCTCGGGATTCGCCGCCGCCGTCGTGCGGCACATGAATGACTGAGGGAGCGGGGCAGGGCCGGCTGCGACGGGTCGAGCGCCGCGCGGATGGCGCGTCGACTCGCGCATCGACTCCTGTATCGATGGACGGCCGCTCGATCGACCGCTCGGTCTACGATCCGGACTGCATGCGCTGTCCGCGGCTCGCGGAATACCTTGCAGAGTGCCATGCGCGCTATCCCGGGTACTGGTGCCGGCCCGTCGCCTCGTTCGGCGATCCTGCTCCGAGAATCATCCTCGTGGGTCTCGCCCCGGGGCTGCACGGCGCGAACCGCACCGGACGACCCTTCACCGGCGACTACGCGGGAATCCTGCTCTATGAGATGCTGTTCGAGCTCGGACTGTCGACGCGGCGCGAATCGGTGAGCGCGGACGATCCACTCGAGCTGCGCGGCGTGCGGATCGTCAATTCCGTCAAGTGCGTCCCGCCCGAGAACAAGCCGTTGCCGGCGGAGATCCGCAACTGCAACGCCTATCTCAGGGCCGAGCTCGCGCGCCTGCCGAGCGCGCGGGTGCTGGTCGCGCTCGGGCGGATCGGGCACGAGGCCGCGCTGATGGCGCTCGGCCTCAAACGCTCGTCCTATCCCTTCGCTCACGGCGCGGAGCACCGTCTCGACGATGCGCGGCGCCTTCTCGACTCCTATCATTGCAGCCGGTACAACACGCAGACCGGCCGGCTCACGGCGGCCATGTTCCGCGCGGTGCTCGCGCGCGCCTGCGAGATCGCGGGATTCGGGCGCTGAGCAGCCGCGCAGCGTCCGAGCGCCCGCGACACATTGCCGACTGCCGGCCGCGCATGCCGAGCGCCGGCCGGTGCATGCCGAGCGCCCACGGCGCGTTGGCTCGCCGCCCGCGGGGCGGCACAATCGCGGTCGTGAAGGTCCGCGCATTCGATCCGAAGGAATACGTCGCCTCGCTCCCGCGGCGGCCGGGCGTCTACCGGATGTTCGATGCCGAAGGCGAGCTGCTGTACGTCGGCAAGGCGCGCAATCTCAGGGACCGCGTCGGCACATACTTCGCGCCGAGCAATGTCTCGCCGAAGGTCCAGGCGCTGGTCCAGCAGATCGCCGCCATCGAAGTCACCGTCACGAGCTCCGAGACCGAGGCGCTGCTGCTCGAATACAACCTCATCAAGGAGCACAAGCCGCGCTTCAACATCGTTCTGCGCGACGACAAGAGCTTCCCATACATCCATCTCGCGACCGATCACGACTATCCGCGCCTCGCGTTCTATCGCGGGCCGCGGAGTCTTCCCGGCCGATATTTCGGCCCGTTTCCGAGCGCCGGCGCGGTGCGGGAGACGCTGCAGGGGCTGCAGAAGCTCTTTCTCATCCGCAACTGCCGCGACACCTTCTTCGAGAATCGCAGCCGTCCCTGCTTGCAGCACCAGATCGGGCGCTGCTCGGCGCCCTGCGTGGGTCTCATCTCGCGCGAGGACTACGCTCAGGACGTGGCAAGCGCAGTGAAAGTGCTCGAAGGGCGCAGCATCGAAGTCAACGCGCAGCTCGAGGCGCGCATGGAGGAGGCAGCGAGCCGGCTCGAGTTCGAGCGCGCCGCGCGCATCCGCGACCAGCTCGCCGCGCTCAAGCACGTCCAGGCGCAGCAGATCGTAACGGCCGAGGCCGAACGCGACGCGGACGTGCTCGCGCTGGTCGGCGAGCCGGGCGAGTACGCCGTCAGCGTGATGCTCGTGCGCGGCGGCCGCAATCTCGGCACGACGAGCTACTTCCCGCGCGCGACGCTCGCCGAGCCGGAGGAGGCGCTGCGGTCCTTCATGCTGCAATACTACGCCTCGCAGGATCCGGCGCTGGAGGTGATGGTCGGACGGGAGCTGCCCGATGCGGAATCGCTCGCGCAGGTCCTTCGGGATCGGGTCGGCCACGAGGTCCGTATCCGCCGGCCGCAGCGCGGGATCGCGGCGAGGTGGATCGAGCTAGCAGAGGAGAACGCGGCCCAGGCCCTGCGGATGCGGCTCGCCCAGCGGCAGGGCGCAGAAGAGATGCTCGCCGCGCTCGCGAAGGCGCTCGATCTGCCGCAGTGTCCCGTCCGGATCGAATGCTTCGATATCAGTCACACGGGTGGGGAGGGCACGGTAGCCTCGTGTGTGGTCTTCGGCGCCGAGGGGCCGCTCAAAAAGGAGTACCGCCGCTTCAACATCACCGGCATCACGCCCGGCGACGATTACGGCGCGCTGCGCCAGGCGCTCGAGCGCCGCTATGCCCGCGTCCGCGAGGGCGAAGTGCCGGCGCCCGATCTGCTGCTCATCGACGGAGGACTCGGGCAGGTCAACGAGGTGCATGCCGTTCTCGCGGAGCTCGGGTTTGGCGATCTGACGCTCGTCGGGGTCGCGAAAGGCCCGGATCGTCGGCCGGGGCAGGAGAGGCTCTTCATCCACGGCGCCGCCGCGCCGCGAACGCTCGAGCCGCACTCGCCCGCGCTGCGCCTCATCCAGCGCGTGCGCGACGAGGCGCACCGCTTCGCGATCACGGGACATCGCCGCCGCCGCGCCCGCCGCCACAGCGAATCGGTCCTCGAGACTATCCCGGGCCTCGGGCCGGCGAAGCGGCGTGCGCTCCTCAAGCACTTCGGCGGATTGCAGGGTGTGCTCAAGGCGGGTATGGCAGAATTCGTCGAGGTCGAGGGCATCGGCGCGTCGCTCGCGCGGGCCATCTATGATCACCTGCATCCCGGCGCGTGAGCTTGCGCGGTGGCCGCAATGGCGGCTACCGCGGTCCGGCCGCCGCTCAGACCGAGGCTATCATTCGGCTCGAAAGTGGAAACTTCTTCGTCTCCTTCGTCCCACCCCGTCCACGTCGCCGACTCCTGGACGCTTCCCAATCTCCTGACGTGGGTCCGGATCGCCGCGATCCCGCTCGTCGTTGTCGCCTTTTACCTCCATTTTCCCTGGGCCGATCCCGCCGCGGGCTTGATCTTCGCCGCCGCAGGCGTGACCGATTCGCTCGATGGCTATCTCGCGCGCCGGCTCGGCCAGACTTCGCGTCTCGGCGCCTTCCTCGACCCAGTCGCGGACAAGCTGATCGTCGCGACTGCGCTCGTGCTGCTCGTGAGCCGCGATCAGCGGCCACTGATCGTCCTCACGGCCGCGGTCATCATCGGCCGCGAGATCGCCATTTCGGCGCTGCGCGAATGGATGGCGGAACTCGGCCAGCGCCGCAGGGTCGCAGTCTCGATCCTCGGCAAGTACAAGACCATTTTCCAGATCGTTGGTCTTGCGATGATGCTGTATCGCCACGATTTGGCGGGCCTGCCCATCTATTCGATCGGCGTGGCGCTCACCGTGCTAGCGGCGGCGTTGACCCTGATCTCGATGGTTGCGTATCTCAGGGCAGCATGGCCGGAATTGCGGGAGCCGTGAGGGCGAGCTGCCATTCTCGTTGCTCCTGCGGCCTCGAAGGGTGGCGCGCACGCTTGAAGGGCAACGTGCGGGGCTCGAAAGGTAGCGTGTGGGCTCGAAGGGCCGCGTGCGGGGAGCCGTTAGAGCGGCGAGCCAGCTCTAGCGGCGCGGTTACCTTGACTTCGCGTCCTGCGCACCTAGAATCATACCCTCCTCCCGGGAGCGGGAGTAGCTCAGTTGGTAGAGCACAACCTTGCCAAGGTTGGGGTCGCGGGTTCGAGTCCCGTTTCCCGCTCCAAGAATTCCATTGAGTTGAACGAGTGGCGTTTCGCCGCTTGGCGCGCATTCGGCAAGCAGTGCGCACATTGCACCCCTCGGGCCCCATCTTGGGGCTCCTCGCGACCAGCAGTGTCGCAATCGCTGCCGATCCTCAACTCCTGGCAGCCAGCGTGCTCGGCGGGGTGGTGCACGCGCTCTTTGGCGACCGGTCGGCGTTCGGGCTCGTGCTCGGAGGCGCCAGCATGTTGATCGGCGGGCTCTGCACCCTGCGGGTTGCGGAGCCGCATCTCGCAGAGAATGCATCCCGCTACGCCCGCGAGGCCTCCGGCGCGGCGCGGTGAGCGCCGACTCGTTGCAGACGCGCTTTGGCGCGGGCCATCACCGGCTCTACGTGTTTGAGGACGTAGGGCTTGCCGCGCGCGAGCCATTGAAACGCGGGCGACCAGGCGTGGAAGGCGGCGTGCAGATCGAGTACCTTCAATACGTCGTTGCTCCAGCGGAACTTGAACTCCTCCTCGCCGAGGAGGAAGTCGATGCCCTCCATGCGCGACCGGCACGCCTCCTCGAGCAGCATCGAGAGGAAGACCGTGCCGGGGGAGTACTTCTGATACTCGATGCGGAAGGCGGGCCGGTACAAGAGGATCCATCCCCCGGAGATGAAGCTGAACGAGTAGTAGATCCGCCTCTGTCCGCACCGGAGCGCCGAGAAGTGCAGCCCGCGGCCCCACAGGCGTTCGAGAAGCGCGAGGAAATGGCGGCGGTTCGCCGGGTTGTGGAATCGTCCGGGCTGCCCCTGCGCGAGCCACTTCTCGTCATGCACGGTGAAGAAATCGCGCATCGCCGACTGCGCCTCGTCCAGCGTTTGCGGCCGCCAGAGCTCGAGCTCTCCGCAGGTTTCGAGCCGCTGTCGCTTGTGCCGTACTTCCTTGCGGTGGCGCGCCGACCATGCGGCTTCGACTTCGGCGTAGCTGCGGCCGCCGATGCGGATCCGCGGCGCAACCGCCGTCGCTGTCGCGTAGGTCATCTCCCGCGTTTGCAAGTAAGAGAGCAGGACTTGCAACGCCGGCTCGTTCGTCGGGATGTTGGGGAACCAATACACGAAGTGCCGCCCGAAGTGGCGGACTGCGGTGTCCAACATCGCCGGGAGGACTTCCCGCGCCGCGCCGGACGCGACGATCGGCGGCTGATAGTCGCCGCGCGCGAGCGGCGCGACGAGCGGGAAGAAAAGTCCCCGGACATCGCTGCGGATGAGCGACAGAGGCAGCACCCCGACGAGCCGACCGCCTTCGCGCGCGGTGACGATGGCGATCCGCTTCGGCGGGAAAGCATCGAGCCAGGCGAGATACCACGCCGGAGTGGAGAACGCGGCGGTGAAGGAGTCCGCGACGAGCGCGCTCCATTCTGCGTGGATACGCCGCACGCCCTCCGTTTCCGTCACGATGTCCGTCGTGACCACTGCTGCGCTCCCTTCAGAGCAACGCTCCTCGGCACGAGCTCCGCGGGCGGTCCGCTTGCGAAGACGAGCGCCGCCGTGCTCGTCTGTCTGATACCGGCGTGGCGCAGTGCGTAGCACGCTGCATTCCAGCCCTTCCAAACGCCGCGCTCGCGCTGCCGAGAGTTCATCGCTGCCGGGCGTTCGTTTGTTCCGAGTTGGTTTGTGCTGCGCGCTGCGCAACGAGTTCACGGACGCGGCCGGCAAGGCGACCGTCGCACCGCTCAACCGGCTTGCGACACAGCTCGGCCGTAGTGCACACATGGGGGAGAACCCTGTAGAATTCGCGCCGCGCTCCTCTCGCACGGCCGGCAGGGGCTAGGTGGCAGAGTGGTCATGCAGCGGCCTGCAAAGCCGTGTACGCCGGTTCGATTCCGACCCTAGCCTTAACCCTACGCTGCGCATCGACGGCCCCCCGCGCACATTACTTGCTCAGCGAGAGCAGGAGCTTTCAATGAGCCGGGACACGGCAGCGGTATGCGCGGGGCTCGTGGTAGGTGGCCGTAGCGTCTCGCACGGCAGGCCGCACGCGGCGGTGAGGCGAAGCGATGGCGACCGGAGTGGAGCGTTCGGTTCCCGAGGTCCTGCAGGACATCGTCGGCAACGTCCAGGAGATCATTCGTTCGGAGGTGCGGCTTGCCGCCGCCGAGCTGAAGCAGCAAGCCGGCGCTGCGGCCCGCGCCGGCGTGGCGCTGCCCGTCGGAGTGGTCTTCGGCCTCCCTGCGCCCGGCTTCCTGCTGCTGGCGCTAGTCTATGGGCTCGCGGTGATTTTCGCGTCGTGGTGGATTGCGGCGCTGATCTTAGGTGGGGGGCCCGAGGTCGGCTTGCTCGGCATCGGTCGAGGGCGTCTGCGCACCGTCCGTCCAGCGACTGAGCGCACGATCCGCAGCGTCAAGGAGAGCCTCGAATGGGGCAAGAGCCGGACCAGCTAGAGCGTCACATCTATCAGACGCGCGCCCGGCTCGAGCAGAACGTCGCGGAGCTGCGCGCCCGCGTGCGCTCGAATCTCGACTGGCGCCACCAGTTGCGGAGGCATCCGATGGCGTTCGCGACGGCGGCATTCGGCGTGGGTCTCATCCTGGCGCTCGTTCTCGCGCGCCGAGCACCGCGCGCCTGAGCGGCGGCGGCAGCCGGATCGCCGCTCCGGGCGGCGACTGCCGCCGCTCTTGGCGGCTACCGGTTCTCCTGGCGGCAGCCGCTTCGCCGATTAGAGCACCCTTTGAATCGATGGCCGAGCGCCCCGTCAACGACAATGTTAGGATGGCGCCTCCAAGTGCGCGTCAGGGCCTTGCCCGTCGAGGCCGCATCGCCACCACGCCAGGCGCACGGCCCAGCCCTCGGGCCGCATCGCCGCGATGCCGACGACAGCGCGGCTCGAAGCGGCCAGTCCTATAATTTCACTTGCAAACAAGGTTGTAATTAGTTGATTAAAAGCGAAATTTTCATGGTGCCCGGGAGAGGACTCGAACCTCCACGGAGTTACCCGCTAGTACCTGAAACTAGTGCGTCTACCAATTCCGCCACCCGGGCAGGGAGCGAGGAGCGGCGAAATGTACGCAGGGGGTCGGGGGCTGTCAATTGAATAGAAGAACCAGAAGAACGCGATTCGGACGCGGCGACCGGCGTGCGCGCGGTGAGGCGGGCAAATCGGCACGCGCTGAACGCAGCGGCGGGGGTGAGACGGCAAGCGCGCCGGGCAGGCGCGCCGGCTTGAGAGCCGGCGGCACCGCCGAAGGCACGGTCAGCGCGCACCGCGCAGGATATGGGTTCGTCCGCGTCGAGGGTGTCAAAGAGAGCGTGTTCCTGCCGCCGCGGGAAATGCGCGGCGTCATGCACGGCGACAAGGTGCGGGTCACGCTTGCGCGCGACCCGGACGATCGATGGCTCGGCGAAGTGGACGAGGTGCTCGGGCGCGGCGTCAATGCATTCCTCGGCACGCTCGAAGTCGCGGGCCGTCAGGCTTGGGTGAGTGCCGCCGACCGCCGCCTGCAACTTCAGTGTTCCGTCTCGCCTTCGGAACTCGACGGAGCAAAAAGCGGCGATTGGGTGATCGCGCGCATCACGCGGCACGCCGGCTCGGCGGGTCCCGCTCAGGCGCGCATCCAGAAGCGCCTCGATCCGGCCCGGCCGGTGGAGCTCGCGACCGAATCCGCAATCGCCCGCTTCGATCTGCCGGCGGAGTTTCCCGCCGCAGCGCTGCGCGAGGCGCAAGCGTTCGGCGACCGGGTCGATCCGGTCGAGGCAGCGCGGCGCGTCGATCTGCGCGATCTGCCGCTCGTTACGATCGACGGGCAGGACGCGCGCGACTTCGACGACGCGGTCTATGCGGAGCCGCACGGCGAGGGCTTCCGACTCATCGTCGCGATCGCCGACGTGAGCTACTACGTGCGTCCCGGCACGGCGCTCGATGCAGCCGCGCTCGAGCGCGGCACGTCGGTGTACTTCCCGACCCGGGTGCTGCCGATGCTGCCGACGGCGCTCTCGGACCATCTCTGCTCGCTCGCGCCGCGCGTCGATCGGCTGTGCTTCGCGGCCGACATGATCGTCTCGCGCCGCGGCGCGCTGAAGTCCGCGCGCTTCTATCCGGCTGTCATGCGCTCGGCGGCGCGGCTCACGTACTCGCAGGCGCAGGCGGCGCTCATCGAGGGCCGGCCCGAGGCGCGGCGCGAGATCGGACCCGAGCTCATCGAGCGGCTTCTGCCGCTCGTCGACGTGTATCGCATTCTGCATCGGGCCCGTACACATCGCGGCGCCCTCGACTTCGATGCGGCCGAGGCGGAATTCGAGATCGATGCCGCCGAGCGCGTCCGGTCCGTCGAGCTGCGCGCGCGCAACGATGCTCACCGGCTCATCGAGGAGTGCATGATCCTCGCGAACGTCGCCGTCGCGCGCGAGCTTGCGCAGGCTCGCCGGCCGACGCTGTATCGCGTCCACGCACAGCCAGAGGTGGACAAGCTCGATCGGCTCGTCTCGATGCTGCGTGAGCTCGGTGTCGAAGCGCAGCTGCCCGAGGAGCCGGCGCCCCGCGACTTCCAGGCTCTCGCGCGCCGCGTGGGCAGCTCGCCGGATCGTCCTTTCGTCGAATCGTTGATCGTCCGGGCCCTGCCTCAAGCGGTGTACCAGCCGGCGAACATCGGGCACTTCGGGCTTGCGCTCGAGGAGTACGCGCATTTCACCTCGCCGATCCGCCGCTATCCCGACCTCATCGTGCACCGGACGCTGAAGGCGCTGTGTGCCGCGCGCGAAGGCAGCGGCGTGGAGTATTCGACGGAAGAGCTCGCTTCGCTCGGCGAGCGCCTGTCGAAGCTCGAGAAGCGGGCCGACGAGGCGGACCGCTACGTTTCCACCTTCTTGAAGTGCGTCTATCTCGAGGAGCGGATTGGTCAGACCTTCCTCGGCCTCATCACGACGGTCGTGGAGTTCGGCTGCTTCGTGCAGATTCTCGAGGTGACCGTCGACGGTCTGTTGCACGTGAACAATCTTCGCGACGACGAATACGTGATGGACGAGAGCGGGCATGCGTGGATAGGCCGGCGCCGCGGGCGGCGGTTGAGAGTCGGCAGCCACGTCCGAGTGATCGTGACCGCCGTGAACCGGATCGAAGGCCTGGTCGACCTCGATCTCGCGGAGGAGAGCGCGGCGCGGGAATGAACTCGCGCAGCGGGAGAGCGGGAGTGCCGGCAGGCGCTCAGATCGTCTACGGACTGCACGCGGTGCGCGCCATTCTCGCGCGCCACCCGGAACGTGTGCTCGCGGTGCGGATCGCGCGCAGCCGCGACGACCCGCGGGCGCGGGACATCGAGGCGCTGGCGCGCAAGCATGGTCGGCCGGTGGAGCGCGTGGAGAACGAGGCGCTGAAGCGGTCGATCGGGGACGTGGCGCACCAGGGGATCGTTGCCGAGATCGCGCCGCTCCCGAGGTGGACCGAAGACGATCTGCTCTCCGCCGTCATGCGGGCAGACACGGATGGAAGCGCGGCGGCGGGGCAGGAGCCCGATGTGTCCTGCGAGAAGACCGATGCAGCCAGGCGCGGACGAGGCGGAGCGCCGACGCAGAGCGGCGGCACCTGGGCGCCGCTGCTCCTCGCGCTCGACGGCGTGCAGGACCCGCACAATCTCGGCGCCTGCCTGCGCACCGCCGCTGCCTGCGGCGCTTTGGCAGTGGTCGTGCCGCGTGACCGCGCCGCCCAGCTCACTCCCGCCGCCCGCAAGGTCGCAGCGGGCGCGGCCGAAACGACACCCGTCGTGACGTGCACGAACCTTGCGCGCACGCTCGCCCTGCTCAAACAGGCGGGGCTGTGGGTGTTCGGCGCCGATCCGGAAGCGGATCAGGACGCCTGCGAGGCGGATCTGACCGGCGGAGCGGTCCTGGTGCTGGGCGCGGAGGGCAGGGGACTGCGCCGGCTCACCCGGCAACGCTGTGATTTCCTGGTGCGGCTGCCGCGGCTCGGCGCGGTCGAGAGTCTGAACGTCTCGGTCGCGGCGGGGATGCTGCTCTATGAGGCCGTGCGGCAGCGGTCCGCCGCGGCGCGCGGCGGCCGGAATGGTCCGCGATAGTTCCATTCTACGGCGGTCGCGCGGCAACTCGCTGATTCTCGATGAATTCGCGGCGATCGGGCGTTGCAGCCGGGCCGCGGGTTCAAGTATGCTGCGCGCCCCTTCATCGCGAGGGGCGGCGCAAGGCCGGCGCGGCCGGCCGCCGAATCTCCTTGCCACACCGGAGCACGCCTCGCATCGGGTGGCTTCATCCGTAAGGAGGACACATGAGGCATTACGAGATCGTCTTCCTGGTCCATCCGGACCAGAGCGAGCAGGTGCCCGCGATGATCGACCGGTACAAGTCGATGATCGCCGCCGGCAATGGCCGGGTGCATCGGCTCGAGGACTGGGGCCGCCGCCAGCTCGCCTATCCGATCGCCAAGGTTCACAAGGCCCACTACGTTCTCATGAACATCGAGTGCGACGAGAAGACGCTGAACGAGCTCACCGGCGCGTTCCGCTTCAGCGATGCGGTGCTGCGCCATCTGGTCGTGAAGATGGACGCCGCCGTCACCGAGCCCTCGCCGATGGCTCGGGCCGAGGAGGCCGAGGGCGGCGGCCGCCGCGAGCGCGTGCGTGAGGAAGCCGCGCCTGCAGCCGACGAGGACGAGGGCCTTCAATCGGAGAGCGCAGCATGAGCCGGTTTTCCCGCCGCAAGAAGTTCTGCCGCTTCACCGCCGAGGGCGTGAAGTACATCGACTACAAGGATCTCGGCACGCTCAAGAGCTTCATCACCGAGACCGGCAAGATCGTCCCGAGCCGCATCACCGGCACGAAGTCGTTCTACCAGCGCCAGCTCGCGACCGCGATCAAGCGCGCGCGCTTCCTCGCGCTCCTGCCGTACACGGATCAGCACTGAGGAGCGTGCGATGAAGGTCATCCTGCTCGAGAAGGTCGCGAACCTCGGCAACATCGGGGATCGCGTGAAGGTGCGCTCGGGCTTCGGGCGCAACTTCCTGCTGCCGAAGGGGAAGGCGACGCTCGCAACGCCGGAGAACGTCGCGAAGTTCGAGGCGCGCCGCGCCGAGCTCGAGCGCATCGCGCACGAGCAGCTGGCGAGCGCGCAGCGCCGCGCGGAGGAGTTGAAGGAGTTCCGCCTCACGATCACCGCGAAGGCGGGCACGGAGGGCAAGCTCTTCGGCTCCATCGGCACGAGCGACATCGCCGAGGCGTGCACGCGCGCCGGATTTGCCGTCAAGCGCAGCGAGGTGCGTCTGCCGAACGGACCGCTGCGCACGGTCGGCGAGCACACGGTCGATCTGCATTTGCACGCGGACGTGGACGTGCAGCTGCCGGTCACCATCATCGCTGAGGAGTAGCCGGCGCCGCTCGGCGAGCCGGCGCCGCTCCCCGCGCGAAGCCCCCGAGCGCCCGTGGCCGGTCCAGCCAAAGCGCGCCGCGCTCCGGACAGCTCCCTCGTCGAGGTCCGCACGCCGCCTCATTCCATCGAGGCGGAGCAGGCGGTGCTCGGCGGATTGCTGATCGACGCGGCCGCCTGGGATCACGTCGCCGATGTCGTCCGGGCGGAGGATTTCTATCGTCCGGACCACCGGCTCATCTTCGAGAGCATCGGCGCTCTCGCCGGCAGCGGCAAGCCGTGCGACGTTGTGACGGTCTCGGAGCAGCTCGAGCGCACCGGCAAGCTCGAGGAGGCGGGCGGGCTCGCCTATCTCGGCACTCTCGCGCGCGATACGCCGACGGCCGCCAACGTCCGCGCCTACGCGGACATCGTGCGCGAGCGCGCGCTCCTGCGGCGGCTCATCGCCGTCGGCACGGAAATCGCGGCATCCGTCTTCAACAACGAGGGCACGAGCGCTCGTGATCTCGTCGACCGCGCGGAGCAGGGCATCTTCGAGATCGCCGAGGCCGGCTTCCGCGGGCGCGAGGGCGCCGTGCCGGTGCGAACGCTGCTGCCGGGCATCATCGATCAGATCGACGAGTGGCATACCAACCCCGACAAGCTGCGCGGGCTCGCCACAGGGTTCGCCGATTTCGACAAGCTGACCGGAGGCCTGCGACCGGGCGATCTGATCGTCATCGCGGGCCGCCCCTCGATGGGCAAGACGACGCTTGCCGTGAACATGGCCGAGTACGCGGCGATCAACCCGAGCATCCGCGCGTCCGTCGCGATCTTCAGCATGGAGATGCCCTCGGAGCAGGTCATCACGCGCATGCTGGCGTCGATCGGCAGCGTGCCGCTCGGGAGCCTGCGGAGCGGGCGTATCTCGGACGAGGACTGGGTGCGCATCACGGGCGCGACGAGCCAGCTCTCCGAGGCGAAGATCTTTGTCGATGAGACCCCGGCGCTCACCCCGACCGAGCTGCGGGCCCGCGCGCGGCGCGTGAAGCGCGAGCACGGCCTCGATCTCGTCGTGGTGGACTACCTGCAGCTCATGCAGGTGCCCGGCACCAAGGAGAACCGCGCGACGGAGATCGCGGAGATCTCCCGCGGCCTGAAGGTGCTCGCGAAGGAGCTCCAGGTGCCCGTCATCGCGCTCTCGCAGTTGAACCGCAGCGTCGAGCAGCGCGAGCACAAGAAGCCGGTGATGTCGGACCTGCGCGAAAGCGGCGCGATCGAGCAGGACAGCGACATCATCCTGCTCATCTACCGCGACGAGGTCTACAACAAGGATACGACCAAGAAGGGAATCGCGGAGATCGACGTCGCCAAGCATCGCAATGGCGAGATCGGCACGTTCCTGCTGACGTTTCAGGGCCAGTACACGCGCTTCGTGAACTACGCGCCCGATTCCTACGCGGAAGGCATCCTGCGGTAATGCAGCTCATCCGGGCTATCATCGACACGAGCGCGCTGCGCAGCAATCTCCGCCAGATCAAGGCCCGGGCGCCCGGCTCGCGCGTGATGGCCGTCGTCAAGGCCAATGCCTATGGCCACGGGCTCGTCCCCACGGCGCTCGCGCTTCCCGAGGCCGACGCGTTCGCGGTCGCGCGGCTGGAGGAGGGCATCGCGCTGCGCGAGGCCGGCATTCGCGAGGCCATCATCCTGCTCGAAGGCGTCTTCAGCGCCGAACAGCTCGCGGAGGCCGCGCAGCATCGCTTCGAGATCGTCGTTCACGACCCCTTCCAGGTGTCGCTGCTCGAGCGCCACCGCGGCGAGCACCGCTTCGTCGTATGGTTGAAGATCGATACCGGAATGAACCGGCTCGGCTTCCGCGCCGAGGATTTTGCCGCCGTGCTGGCGCGTGTTCGGGCGCTGCGCACGCCCCCGGCCGAAGTTCGCGTGATGACGCATCTGGCAAGAGCGGACGAGCGGGACTGCCCGATGACGCGGCAGCAGCTCGATCGCTTCGATGCGCTCACGGCGCGCCTCGGGCTCGCGCGCAGCATCGGCAACTCGGCCGGCATCCTCGGGTGGGAGGGCGGCTGTGGGGACTGGGTTCGACCCGGCCTCGCGCTCTATGGCATCTCGCCCTTTCCGCGCGGGTCGAGCGCGGAATTCGGGCTGATTCCGGTGATGACGCTCGCCTCCACCGTCATCACGGTGCGGCGCGTGCCGAAGGGGGAGACGGTGGGCTACGGCGGGGCGTGGACCGCGCCGCGCGACTCGCGCATTGCGATCGTAGCGGGAGGCTATGGCGATGGCCTGCTGCGCAGCCTGGCGAATGGCGCGCCGGTGCTCGTGAATGGCCGGCGCGCGTCCCTCGTCGGCCGAGTCGCGATGGACATGATTGCCGTCGACGTGTCCGAGCTTGCCGAGGTGGAGGTCGGAACGCGCTGCGTGCTCTGGGGCCGCGGGCTCGAAGTGACCGAGGTGGCCGCGCATGCCGGCACGATCCCCTACGAGCTGCTGTGCGGGGTCCGGGCGCGGGTGCCGCGCGAGACCATTTGAGTGAAGTCCGTGCGAAACCGAGCGCAGATCGTGCTGATGTTGGGCCGAATCAGGTTCCGGCCCGCAGCTTGAGGCCGGAAGGAGCGGATGATGGGACGAGTCGCATTGGTCACCGGCGCCAGCAGTGGCCTCGGACGAGTGATGGCGCTCGCCCTGGCGCAGGCCGGGCATCGGGTCGTCCTGTCCGCGAGGGACGGGAGCGGCCTCGAGGACACTCGAAAGGCGTGCGTTGCGCCGGACCGTGTTGCCATCCTACCGGCCGATCTGAGTCGAGAGTCGGAGATTCCCACGCTGGCTCGAGGGGCGGAAGCCGCCTTCGGCCAGATCGACGTCCTCGTCAACAACGCGGGGATTGCCGGCAACCCGCGGCACGGACCACTGGAGGTCGAGCCTCTCGAGATGCGCCGGGTGTTCGAGATCAACACCTTCGCGCCGATACGCCTCGCACAGCTCCTCGTGCCGGCAATGGTCCGGCGGGGGTGGGGCCGCGTCGTGTTCATCAGCACGAGCCTCGATACGATGCTGCGCTTCGTGCCTTATGGGCCATCCAAGGCCGCGGGAGAAGCGTTCATTGCCGCTCTGTCCACGGCGCTCCAATCGACGGGCGTCACGGCGAACGTGCTGGTGCCTGGAGGCATGACGGCGACGCGGATGACGGAACGGGCGGGTGATCCGAGCACCATGCTTCCGCCGCAGATCATGGCCCCGCCCATCGTCTGGTTGGCCTCGGATGCCTCGGACGGCGTGACAGGCCGACGGTTCATCGCCGCCAAATGGAATTCCGCGCTCTCGGCCGCTCAGGCCGCGCAAGCAGCCGGATCGCCGGTCGCCTGGACGGGCTATGGCGATCGAGCGATCACGCCGGCTCAGGCAGTACGCCCAGCTCCAGAGCACTGAGCCGCGACTGCTCGGCAACCGCTTCTGTGGCGACGCGGCGGTTGTGGCGACATGGCGGCGGCCTCGACGCGTGGCAGCCGTCACTGCCCCGGCGCCGCGGTCTCACCGCGCGGCGTTTAAGCCTCGAAGAACCCCATCTTCACGCCGGCAAGCTGGATCACGTCGTTGTCGGCGAGGCGGCGCGCCTGCGGGCCGATCGGCGCCCCATTCACGAGCGGGAAGTCGTTCTCCTTCTCGCTGTCGACGTGCACGATGAAGTAGCCGTCGGCGCGGCGCGTGATGGCTGCAACCTGCACGCCGGGTCGGCCGAGCGTGGTGAGCGCCTTGTTGAGCTCCAACTCGCGGCCGGCGAAGGCGCCGGAGAGCACTTGCAGCTTCGCCTTCTTGAGCGCGGCCTGACTGGTCCCCGCCGCGGGCCGAGCGCCGGGTCCGGCATTGCCCGCACCGGCCGCGTTGCCCGTATTGCCCGCGCTGCCCGCCGCCGGCGCTCCCGCGGCGTGAGGCGCGGCCGACGCCGCCTGCTCGACGGCCTCGCGCACGGTGCGCAGCTTCTCGACGGGACGCGCCGAGGGCTGAATGACCATCGTCTTCTCGAACTCGTCCTGCGCCTCGTCGTCCTCGACGAAACGCAGCTGGTGATGCCCGACGGTGATCACGTCGCCGTGCTGCAGGGCGTGCTTCTTGATGAGCTTGCCGTTGACGTACGTGCCGTTCGTGCTGTTCAAATCCTCGAGGAACGAGTCGTTGAGGATGTTGATGATGAGCGAGTGGTGACCGCTCACGGCCGCATTGTCGATGCGGATGTCGTTGTCCGGCAGCCGCCCGACCGTGTAGCGCTCCTTGTTCATGTTGTACTCGGCCATCACCTGGCCGTCGAGGCTCAAAATCAACCTAGCCATGTGCGCCCCTTGCTCGCGAGCCGAAACGGCCCTCTCAACCCAACCACCCGAGAATCTTGTCCAGGATCCCGCCCCGCGCGGGGAAGGGCTCGAGGATGTGAGCTATGACGACCGAAATGTTGTCACGACCCCCGTTATCGTTCGACAGTTGAATCAGTTGTTTGGCAACCATGTCGAGGTTATCACCAAAGGTGCTGATCGTTAAGTGAATGTCGTCATCTTCCACCATGTCCGAGAGGCCGTCCGAGCACAGGACGTAGAAGTCGCCCTTTTGGACGGGAACGTCCTGCACCTCGACCTCCACGTTCGGCTCCACGCCGAGCGCGCGTGTGACGTAGTTCTTGTTCGTCGCCCGCTGCGCCTCCTCGGCCGAATAGAACCCGCGGTCGACCAGCTCCTGAAGCAGGGAGTGGTCGAGCGTGACCTGCTCGAACTTCTCCCCCCGCAGTCGGTACAACCGCGAGTCGCCGACGTGCGCGACCGCCATCCTGTTGTCGAAGAACAGCGCGCTCACGACGGTGGTGCCCATGCCTTCGCACTGGGGCTGGGTGCGCGCGGTCTGATAGATGATCTTGTTGGCCCGGTGAATGGCGTCGCGCAGGATGATGCTCGGCCGGGACATGCCGGTGCCGGGATCGTTGATGCGCAGGTCCTCGCGCTCCATGAACTCGCGCACGAGATTGACGATCGTCTTCACGGCGATGCCGCTTGCGACCTCGCCCGCGTTGTAGCCGCCCATCCCGTCGGCGAGCACGAGCAGCCCGATGTCCGGGTCGAACGCGATGCTGTCCTCGTTGTGCTCCCGCACCTTCCCGGTGTCCGTCTGACCGACGAAGTGCAGCTTGCCGCGCAGGCTCATCGCGCGGGCTCCGGCAGGCGGTGGGAAATTGTGACGGCCATCACGTTCCAAAGACTGCCACGCGCCCATTGAGGCGGCCCGCGCCGGGAGGCGCGAATCGGCTCCGAAGCTCTCGCAAGCAGTGCTCCCCGATCATGGGGACCAATCGGCGTTCCATAGCCGGCGCCCCCGTTCTTGGCCGCCTAAGCTAACATGACCGCCATACCTGTCCGAGCTTCTGGTCACAAACCGATCAGTCTGGTCAGGGAAGACGAGCATGGCAACCCGTTCCGCACTTTCCATCTTCGTCTGCGATGCCTGCGGCGGCGAGACGCCGAAATGGCAGGGGCAGTGTCCGCACTGCGCCGCCTGGAACACGCTCGTCCAGCGTACGGCACCGGTCCGGACCGCCGGCGCGCGCCAGCGGGCGAAGCCGGCCGCCAAACCCAAGGCGCTCGGTGAAGGCCTCGCCGAGGCCGCGGAACGTCTGCACACCGGCCAAGCGGAGCTCGACCGTGTGCTCGGGGGAGGGATCGTCAAGGGCTCGGTGAGCCTGCTCGGCGGCGACCCCGGCATCGGCAAGTCGACCTTGCTGCTGCAGGTCGCTGCCCACGCCGCTCAGCAAGGGCGCGGCGGGTCCGCGGGGTGCAGCGTGCTCTATGCGAGCGGCGAGGAATCGGTGCCGCAGGTGAGCCTGCGCGCCCGACGCCTCGGCCTCACCAGTGTCAGCGAGGAGCGGTTGGGGGTGCTCGCAGAGACGGATCTCGAGGCCGTGATGGCCCAGGCCTCGGCGCAGAATGCGGCGCTTCTCGTCGTGGACTCGATCCAGACCATGCAGACGAGCGCGGTGGCCGCGAGCGCCGGAGCCATCTCGCAGCTGCGCGAATGCACCGCGGAGCTCGTCCGCTTCGCAAAATCGACGCAGACTGCCGTCATGATCGTGGGTCACGTCACGAAGGAGGGCACGATCGCCGGCCCTCGCGTCCTCGAGCATCTGGTGGACACGGTGCTCTATTTCGAGAGCGAGGTGAGCAGCCGCTACCGCATCGTGCGGGCGACGAAGAACCGTTTCGGGTCGGTGGGCGAGCTCGGATTCTTCGCGATGACGGAGGCCGGCCTCAAGGAAGTGCGCAATCCGGCCGCGATCTTCCTTGCGCGCGGGCCGGAGCCGGCAGCCGGCAGCGTCGTGACCGTGACGCGGGAGGGCGGGCGGCCGCTGCTCATCGAACTGCAGGCGCTCGTCGATCGGATGCGGTTCGGCGCGCCGCGGCGCATTGCGCAAGGCCTCGACGCCAACCGCGTCGCCATGCTGCTCGCCGTGATGCATCGCCACGCGCGGATCTCGCTTCAGGAGCACGACGTGTTCGTCAATGTCGTCGGCGGCATTCAGATCGGCGAGACGGCATGGGACCTGCCCGTCGTGCTCGCGCTCGCATCGAGCCTGAAGGATCAGGCGCTCGATCGCTCGCTCATTGCGTTCGGCGAGATCGGCCTCACGGGGGAGGTGCGGCCCGTCGCCTACGGCGAGGATCGGCTCCGCGAGGCGCAGAAGCAGGGCTTCAAACGGGCGATCATTCCGCGCGACAACGCGCCCCGCCGTCCGCTCGACGGGATCGAAGTTCACGCCGTTGCGCGCGTCGCCGATGCGCTCGCGGCGGCGGCGCAGGTCGCGGGGGCGGCCGAGGTCGTGGCAGGGGCGCAGATCGGGACGTAGCTGCGCTGTCGGCGGCGTCTCAGCTCGGAGCAGCGGCGCCGATTGGGACACAGCTACGCCGCCGCGGTCTCGGCTGTCCGCACGCGCACGGTCCGCACGGCGTTGTCGGCGATCTGCAGCACTTCAAACAGATAGTCGCCGACGCGCACGGTCGTGCCGGGCTCCGGGATCGTCTCGAGCTGCTCGAGTAGCAGGCCATTTACGGTTTTGGGCCCGTCGGTCGGCAGATGCCATTGCAGCGCGCGGTTCAGCGCGCGGATCGTGGCGCTCGCGTTCACGATGAAGACGCCCGGCCGCTCGGTGTGCACGTCCTTGTGGATGATCGTCGCGGGATCGGTGGTGAACTCGCCGACGATCTCCTCCAGGATGTCCTCGAGCGTCACGAGGCCTTCGATGTCGCCGTACTCGTTGACGACGAAGGCGTGCCGGCGCCGGTTGCGTTGGAAGTTCGCGAGCTGCACCGCAAGCGGCGTGCCCTCCGGCACGAAATACGGCTCGCGGCTGCCGGCGATCTCGACCAGCCGTTCCCGCGTCAGCGTGCCGCGCGCGAGCTCCTGGGCGACGCGCTTCATGTGCAGGATGCCGACGAGATTGTCGAGCTCGCCGTCGTAGACCGGCAGGCGTGTGTGCGGCGTCTGCCGCAGCGTCTCGAGGATATCTTCCCAGCTCTCGGCGAGGTTGATGCCGGCGATCTCCTGCCGGGGGATCATGATGTCGTTCACCGTGACCTCGCCGAGATCGAGGATCGAGAGCAGCATCTGCCGGTGGCGCGCGGGAATCATGGGACTCGCCTCGGCCACGACCGCGCGCAACTCCTCGGCGCCGAGCGCCATGCTGTCGCGCGAGCCGCGCACCACGCCGAACACCCGCAGCACGCCGTATGCCGTGCGGCTCGTGAGCCACAGCACGGGCCGGGCGATGGCGACGAGCACGCGGTAGATGTAGGCGGAACCGAGCGCGACCGACTCAGAGCGCGTCGCGGCGAAGATCTTCGGCACCAGCTCGCCGAACACGATCATGACGATCGAGAGGATCGCGCCGGTGACCGAGAGGGCGAACGCGAGCCGCGTGCGCTCCGCGATGACGGTCGCCGCCTGCGACGCGAACACGCTCGCCGCTGCGAGGATGACGAGGTTCACGCCGAGCCAGTCGTCCGGGCGCTGCAGCAGGCGCTCGAGAACCCTCGCCGCGCCCTGCCCGAGCTCGGCTCGGTGGCGGATGCGATAGCGGTTCACCGAGAGCATCGCCACCTCCGTGCCGGAGGAGAACGCAATCACGACGATCAAGCCGACGAGCAGCAGCAGCAGGAGCGGAGTCGGAGCTTCGTTCAAGGCGGTGGTCCTCGCAGGCGGGTCTGGCGGGGGCGGGCGAACGCCCGCCGCTCACCGCGTAGCATAGGACTTTGGGCCGCCGCACGGGCAAGGGCGCGTCCCGGCTCTATAATGCGAGGATGTTCGACAATCTGACCCAACGCCTCACCCGCACGATCAACACCCTGCGCGGGCGGGGCCGCATCACGGAGGAGAACATCTCCGAAGTCCTGCGCGAGGTGCGGGTCGCTCTGCTCGAGGCGGACGTGGCGCTGCCCGTCATCAAGCGCTTCGTCGATTCGGTCAAGGCGCAGGCGCTCGGCGCCGAGGTCGCGGGCAGCTTGACGCCGGGCCAGGCGTTCATCGGCATCCTGCACAAGGAGCTGGTGCAGCTCATGGGAGGCGCGCGCGCCGGATTCAGCCTGCGGGCGCAGCCGCCGATCCGCGTGTTGCTGGCGGGCCTGCAGGGCGCCGGCAAGACGACGACCGCCGCGAAGCTCGGGCGCTGGGTCATCGAGCAGCAGGACCGCAAGCGCGTGCTGCTCGCGAGCACGGACGTGCGCCGGCCCGCGGCGATGCTGCAGCTCGAACGGCTGGCGGAGCAGGTCGGGGCGACTTATTTCCACGCGGACCCGGGCACGCCGCCCGCGGACATCGCGCGCGCCGCCGTTCAACACGCGCAGCGAGGCGTGTTCGACGTGCTGATCGTCGATACGGCGGGCCGGCTGCACGTCGATGAGGCCATGATGGCCGAAGTGCGCTCGATCGACGCCGCCATCCATCCCAACGAGCGGCTGTTCATCGTCGATGCGATGGCGGGCCAGGACGCGGTGAACGCCGCGCGGGCCTTCGGCTCCGCGCTCGATCTGACTGGCATCATCCTGACGAAGGCCGATGGCGATGCTCGAGGCGGCGCGGCACTCTCGGTGCGGGAGATCACCGGCAAGCCGATCGTGTTCCTCGGCGTCGGCGAGAAGACCGAAGCGCTGGAGCCCTTCGACCCGGAGCGCATGGCCTCGCGCATCCTCGGCATGGGCGACGTGGTCGCGCTCGTCGAGCAGGTCCAGAAGCAGGTCGACACGCGCGAGGCCGAGCGGATCGCGCGCAAGGTCATCAGCGGCAAGGGCTTCGACATGACCGACCTGCGCGGCCAGCTCGAGCAGCTGCAGAAGATGGGGGGCGTATCGGCGCTCCTCGACAAGCTACCGGCGGCAGCCGCGCAGAAGCAGGCCGTCGCGCCCGATCAGGGGGACCGGGAGATCCGCCGTCAGATTGCGATCATCAATTCCATGACACCGCGCGAGCGCCGCCAGCCCGGCATCATCGACGGCTCGCGCCGGCGCCGGATCGCGCGGGGCTCGGGCGTCCAGGTGCAGGACGTGAACCGGCTCCTCAAGCAGTTCCTCGAGATGCAGCGGGTCATGAAGAGCATGAAGGGCGGCAAGCTACGCCGCCTGATGGGGGCCTTCAAGGGCGGGATGCCGCCCGGGGGGATGCCACCGGGGGGAATGCCACCGGGTGGGATGCCGCCTGGCGGAGCGCCGCCGCGATTCCCGCGATAGCCGCGATTCCTGTAGAATTCGCCACCTTTTTTCGGAGCCGGCTGGCCGGCAGAGATTCGAGAGTCGTCATGGTCACGATCCGTCTGACGCGCCGCGGCGCGCGGAACCAGCCTTTCTACCACGTGGTCGTCACGGACAGCCGCAAACGTCAGGGCGGCGCGAGCCTGGAGCTCGTCGGCTTCTTCAACCCCATTGCCCGGCGCGGCGAGCCGAAGCTCAAGCTCGATCTGCCGCGGATCGATTACTGGGTCGGCAAGGGCGCGCAGCAGTCCGAACGCGTGCGCTCGCTCGTGCAGTCCTATCGGAAGCGGGCCGCGGCTGCCTGAGCGCGCGACTCAATGCGCAGGGCCGCTGGGTCGAGCTCGGGCGCATCGGGCGCCCCTTCGGCGTCCAAGGCTGGCTGCGAGTGCAGTCCTTCACGGACCCGCCCGAAGGGCTGCTGAGATTTGAATACTGGTGCCTGCGGGGAGCAGGGGATCGCCGCGCCGAGCACCGGCTGATCGAGGGACATCGGCAGGGTAGGGGACTCGTCGTGCGCCTTGCGGAGGTGGACGACCGTACGGCAGCGGAGGCCCTGTGCGGCGCGACGGTCGAAGTCCCGCGTGAAGCGTTGCCGCCGCCCGGTGAACGGCAGTTCTATCGGGCGGACTTGATCGGGCTTGCCGTGTCGAACCTCGACGGCGAGGCGCTCGGCGTGGTGCAGCACTTCGTCGATGCGCCGGCAGGCGCAGTGATGGTGGTGCGGGGCGAGCGAGAGCATTGGATCCCCGCGGCGCCGCGGCACCTGCGTTCGGTGGATCTCGCCGCCGGACGGGTTATCGTGGACTGGCCGGCCGTGCTCGAGTAGCGCGACGAGGAATCGGCGCGGCCGCGTGGGCCGGTAGCGGAGCGCGTCAGGCGCCCGTTGCGCTTCGCGACGGAGGATGTCGTGCACATCGAGGTCGTCACGCTCTTTCCGGAGATGGTGCGCGCCGCGCTGGCGTACGGCATCGTCGGACGAGCGCTCGAGCGCGGGCTCGCGCGAGTGGGCACGGAGGACGTGAGGGCGCATACGTCCGATCCGCATCGCACGGTCGATGATCGGCCGTACGGAGGCGGACCGGGTATGGTGTTGAAGCCCGAGCCGCTGCTCGGAGCTATCCGCGCCGCGCATGCGAGGCTGCCGGCCGGGAGCCCGAGGATCTGTCTCTCGGCGCAGGGCGAGCTTTTCGATCAGCGCCGCGCGCAGGAGCTCGCAGCCTTGCCGGGCTTTCTGCTCGTCGCGGGGCGGTACGAGGGAATCGACGAGCGCGTGATCGAGCTCGGCATCGATCGGGAGCTGTCGATCGGCGATTTCGTGCTGAGCGGCGGAGAAGTGCCGGCGCTCGCGGTGATCGACGCCGTCGTGCGCCTTCTGCCGGGCGCGCTCGGCGATGCGCGCTCGAGCGTCGAGGAGTCGTTCGCCGAAGGCCTGCTCGACTGGCCGCACTACACGCGGCCGGAAGTGTTCGAGGGGCGGCAGGTGCCGGAGGTGCTGCTGTCGGGGAACCACGCCGCGATTCGGCGCTGGCGCCTTGCGCAGTCGGCGGCGCGGACGTGGATGCGCCGGCCGGACTTCATCGTCCGGCACGGGCTCGCTGCCGAGGCGAGCCGCATGCTGAATGAGTTCCTCGCCGCGCGTGCAGCCGGCGGGCCCGTAGTCGAAGGTGAGAGCCATGAGCAAGATCGTCCAGGAAATCGAGAAGAGCCGCATGACCCGCGAGGTCCCTGACTTCAGGCCGGGGGACACCGTGGTCGTGCAGGTGAAGGTGGTCGAAGGCGACCGCGAGCGGGTGCAGGCATATGAGGGCGTCGTCATCGCGCGCAGCAACCGCGGGCTCAATTCCTCGTTCACCGTGCGCAAGATCTCTCACGGCGAGGGGGTGGAGCGCGTCTTCCAGACCTACAGCCCCGCGATCAGCGACATCACGGTGAAGCGGCGCGGCAGCGTGCGGCGGGCCAAGCTGTACTACTTGCGCGATCTCTCCGGCAAGGCAGCGCGCATCGAGGAGAAGGTCTAGGCAGCCGGCCTAGGCGCGCAGGCCGTGAGCTTCCTTGCGGGCCTCCTTCGGGGAATCTGGCGCGGCCTCGACGCGCTGCGCAAGGTGCTGCACCTCATCCTGCTGCTCGCGATCTTCGCGCTGCTCGTGGGGGCGCTCCGCTTCGGCGCGCCGCGCGTGCCGGGCACGGCCGCGCTCGTCGTGAGGCCGCAGGGCGAGCTGGTCGAGCAGCTCTCGATCGACCCGCTCGACCGTGCCATCGCGCAGGCGCGCGGCGAGTCGGTGAGCGAAACTCTGCTCTGGGATCTCGTCGACTCCATCCGCGAGGGCGCGAAGGATCCGCGCATCAAGGTGCTCTATCTCGACCTCGACGACTTCCAGGGGGCGGACGGCCTGCCGCCGCTTCAAGAGCTCGCGCGCGCCATCCGCGCCTTCCGCGCCTGCGGCAAAAAGGTCGTCGCATTCGGCACGAGCTACATGCGCGACCAGTACTTCCTCGCCTCGCAGGCCGATGAGATCTACCTCGACCCTCTGGGGTATGTGCTGATCGAAGGCTACGGGCGCTACCGGATGTATTTCAAGAATGCGCTGGACAAGCTCGGCGTGGACGTGAACGTGTTCCGCGTCGGCGAGTACAAGAGCGCCGTGGAAGCCTACACGCGCAGCAACATGTCGCCGCAGGACCGGGAAGAGAGTCTCGCGTATTTGAACGCGCTCTGGACGACGTATCAGAAGGGCGTCACGTCGGCCCGCCGGCTGGCTCCCGATGCGCTGATGCAGTACGTCGACTCGCTCCCCGCGGCCGTCTCGTCGGCGCACGGCGCGAGCGCGCAGGTGGCACTCCATGCCGGACTCGTCACGGGTATCGCGACTCGGCAGCAGATCGAAAAGAAGCTGATGGGCCTCGTCGGCGAGGACGACTCGACCGGCACGTTCCGCGCCGTCTCTGCGAGCGACTACGTGCGCGTCGCGCACGACCGGATGAGCCGGGAGAACACGGCGAAGGCGCGCATCGGCGTGATCGTCGCCGATGGCGACATCCTCGACGGCAGTCAGCCGCCGGGGTCGATCGGCGGCGACTCGCTGTCGAAGCTGCTCCGCGCGGCCAGGGAGGACGACGACATCCACGCGGTCGTATTGCGGGTGGACAGCCCCGGCGGCAGCGTCACGGCCTCGGACGAGATCTATCAGGAGCTGCAGGCGCTCCAGGCGGCCGGCAAGCCGGTCGTCGTGTCGATGAGCAGCTACGCGGCCTCGGGCGGCTACTACATCTCATCGGCCGCGCGGGAGATCTGGGCGAGCCCGGCGACGATCACCGGGTCGATCGGCATCTTCGCGGTGATTCCGACGTTCGGGAAGACGCTCGGCAAGGTCGGCATCGATGTGGACGGAGTGGGCACCACGCCGCTCTCGGGCATGATGGAGCTCGACCGGCCGCTCACCGATCAGGCGCGCACGCTGATTCAGTCGTTCGTCGATCATGGCTACGAGGAGTTCGTGGCGCGCGTCGCTTCAGGCCGGCGCAAGACGCCTGCGCAGGTGAACGACATCGGCCAGGGGCGCGTCTGGGCGGGGCTCGATGCCGTGAGGCTCGGGCTCGTCGATCATTTGGGTTCGTTCGAGGATGCCGTCGCCGCTGCGGCGCGCCTCGCGAAGGTCTCCCGGTACCGCGTGCAGTTCATCCAGCCACAGCTGTCGCTAATCGAGCAGCTGGTTCTGGAAGCGCAGTCCTCCGCCGCGCGCGCGGCCGTCGCGGTCGAGTCGAGCCTTCGCGGCGCGGGCACGCCGGCCGGCACCGCGGCGCTCGTCGCGCACCGATTCGACCCGGTGCAGCGGGAGATCGCGCGCATTGCACGCTTCACGGCGCCGGGGCGGCTCAACGCTTACTGCTTCTGCACCGCGCGATAGAGGCGCGTTGCATGCGGGCACCCCAGGCACATGGACGTGCCCGCCGCCGGAGGCGGCGAGCGGCGAGCGAAGGTCGCGCCCTTTGCTCGCCGCTGCGGCTCGCATTCCGGTGACTCATGCCACAAGTAGTGATGCGCCCGCTCGGAGTGCGGGGCTTCGACGAGTCGTGACAGGCAGTCCGACCCGAGCTTATGCAAGCCCGGTCCAGTCGAGGATGACCTTACCGGACTGCCCCGACCCGGTCGTCTGGAACGCCTGCTCGAAGTCCTGCGCGGGGAAGTGGTGCGTGATGACGGGCCGCAATTCGAGGCCGCTCTGCAGGAGCGCCGCCATCTTGTACCAGGTCTCGAACATCTCGCGGCCGTAGATGCCCTTCAGCGTCAGGCCCTTGAAGATCACCTCGTTCCAGTCGATCGCCGTCTCCTCGGAGGGGATGCCGAGGATCGCGACGGAGCCTCCGTGATGCATCGTGCGCAGCAGCTCGCGGAACGCGGCCGGATTGCCCGACATTTCGAGCCCCACGTCGAAGCCTTCCTGCATGCCGAGCTCGCGCATCGTCGCGTCGAGCGATTCGCGCTGCACGTTGATCGCACGCGTCGCGCCCATCTGCCGCGCGAGCGCGAGCCGGTAGTCGTTCACGTCTGTGATGACGATGTGGCGCGCGCCGACGAAGCGCGCGACGGCCGAGGCCATGATGCCGATGGGACCTGCGCCGGTGATGAGCACATCCTCGCCGACGACACTGAACGCGAGCGCGGTGTGGGTGGCGTTGCCGAAAGGATCGAGGATCGCGGCGATGTCGTCCGAGATGGCGTCCGGGAGCTTGAACGTGTTCACCGCCGGGAGCGCGAGATACTGCGCGAACGCGCCGGGCCGGTTGACGCCGACGCCCACCGTGTTGCGGCAGAGGTGGCGCCGGCCGGCGCGGCAGTTGCGGCAGTGTCCGCAGGTGACGTGTCCCTCGCCGGAGACCCGGTCTCCCACCGCAAGTCCGCGTACCTCCGAGCCCACCTCGACGATGCGCCCGCAGTACTCATGGCCGATCGCCATCGGCACCGGAATCGTCCGCCGCGCCCAGGCATCCCATTTGTAGATGTGCAGATCCGTCCCGCAGATCGAGGTCTTCGCGATCTTGATCAGCACGTCATTCGGGCCGACGCGCGGCTCTGGGATCTCCTCCATCCAGATGCCGGGGGTCGCTTCCTTCTTGACGAGCGCCTTCATCGTGGGGGTCGCGAGCCGTTCACTGCGTGCGGCGCCTTCAATGGATGATCCCCAACTCGCGGCCGACGAGCGCAAACGCCTCGACGGCTCGCTCTATGTCCTGCGGCGAGTGCGCCGCGGACATCTGGGTCCGGATGCGCGCCTGACCCTGGGGCACCACGGGGTAAGAGAAGCCGATCACGTAGATCCCGTGCTCGAGCAGCCGCTCGGCCATGCGCGTCGCGAGCATGGCATCGCCCAGCATGACGGGGATGATGGGATGCTCACCGGGACGGAGCTTGAATCCCGCCTGCTCGAGCCCCTGCCTGAAGCGGCGTGCGTTGCTCGCCAGCCGTGCGCGCAGATCGGATTCGCCCTCGATGAGATCGAGGACGCGCAGCGTCGTTGCCGCCACCACCGGGGGTATGCTGTTGGAGAACAGGTACGGCCGCGAGCGTTGGCGCAGCCACTCGATGATCGGGCGCCGCGCGGCGGTGTAGCCGCCGGTCGCTCCGCCGAGCGCCTTGCCGAGCGTGCCGGTGAGGATGTCCACGCGGTCCGCGACGCCGCAATGCTCCGGCGTGCCGCGTCCGTGCGCGCCCAGGAAGCCGGTCGCATGCGAGTCATCCACCATCACGAGCGCGTCGTAGCGGTCGGCGAGCTCGCAGATCGCCGGCAGGTTCGCGATGATGCCGTCCATTGAGAACACGCCGTCCGTGGCGATGAGCCGCGTGCGCGCGCCGGCCGCCTCTTTGAGGCAGCGTTCGAGCTCGCCCATGTCGCTGTTGGCGTAGCGCAGGCGCTTCGCCTTGCACAGGCGGATGCCGTCGATGATGCTCGCATGATTGAGCGCATCGGAGATGACCGCGTCGCGCTCATCGAGCAGCGCCTCAAAGAGCCCCCCGTTCGCATCGAAACACGAGGAATAGAGGATCGCGTCCTCCATGCCGAGAAAGCGCGCCAGGCGCTCCTCGAGCTCTTTGTGCACGCTCTGCGTCCCGCAGATGAAGCGCACGGAGGCCATCCCAAAGCCGAAGCGATCGAGCGCGCGGTGCGCCGCCTCGCGAACGGCCGGATGGTTCGCGAGCCCGAGGTAGTTGTTGGCGCAGAGATTGATGACGTCGCGGTCGCCTGTGCGCACGACGCCGGACTGCGGGCTCGTGAGCACCCGCTCGCGCTTGTAGAGTCCCTGGCTGCGCAGTGCCTCGAGCTCCGCCGTCAGACGGGAAGGGAGGGCGCGGCTCACGGCCACAGGCTCGAGCCGGCGGGCGGCGGAAATCGGCGGCTCATGATCTGTCGAATCCGCATGGGCGGGCTGAATTATACTCTCTCCCATGCTGCGGCAGCGCTCGAGCGAGCCACCGAGCGATTCACAGGAAACGGCCGGATCGCTGCGCATCGATCGGTGGCTTTTCGCCGTGAGGCTCTACAAATCGCGCTCCCTCGCGGCCGCCGCGGTGAGCGGGGGCAGGGTGCACGTGAACGGCGAGCGGGTGAAGCCGTCTCGCGCCGTCCATCCGGGCGACCGCGTGAGCCTGACGAGGGGCGCCGTGGAATTCGAGTGCGAGGTGACGGCGATACCGGCGCGGCGCGGTCCGGCGCGCGAGGCGATGCAATGCTACCGGGAATTGCCGGAGAGCATCGCGCGCCGCGAGGCATTCGCCGAGAGGATGCGTCTCTCCGCCGCGCTCGCGCCGCGGCCGCAGGGGCGGCCGGACAAGCACGAACGGCAGGCGCTGCGGCGCATCCGAGGACGGCAGTAGCGCGCGCGTCGAGCCGCAGCGGCCCTTGGTCGAGTGGCGCTGCGGCCCGGAGTATGTATGAAGACCTACAAGTACTACGACCTGCTGCTCGGCGCCTACGTTTGCGTGCTGCTCTGCGCCAATCTCATCGGCCCGGCGAAGGTCTCGACGATCCACCTGCCGCTCGTCGGCTCCGTCACGTTCATGGCGGGCGTGCTGTTCTTCCCGATTTCCTATTTCTTCGGAGATGTGCTGACGGAAGTCTACGGCTACGCGCGCGACCGTCGCGCCGTCTGGGCCGGATTTGCCGCGCTCGCATTCGCCTCGTTCATGTCGGCCGTGATCGTGCATCTGCCGCCGGCGGAGTTCTGGAAGTCCAAGCAGCCCGCAGTCGAGGCGATGTTCGGCAACACGCCGCGCATCGCGCTCGCCTCGATGATCGCGTTCTGGTGCGGGTCCTTCGTGAACAGCTACGTGCTCGCGAGGATGAAGCTGCTGACTCGCGGACGTTGGCTCTGGATGCGCACGATCGGATCGACCGCGTGCGGCGAGCTCGTGGACTCGGGGCTGTTCTACACGCTCGCGTTCGCCGGGCTCTGGCGGCCGACCGAGCTGCTGGCCGTCATGGCGACGCAATATGTCTTCAAGACGACGTGGGAGATCGTCGCAACGCCGCTTACCTATCAGATCGTGGGGTTCCTGAAGCGCGCGGAGCAGGAGGACTTCTACGACCGCGGCACGCGCTTCACGCCGTTCTCGCTCGATGTGCCGCGGGAGGGGCCTGCCGCTCAGCCGCCGGTCTACTCCGGCAGCGCGACTAGCACCCGCCCGTTCTCCGTTCGCGCGGGGAAGGTGCGCACGGGCTCGTAGGCCGGGGGAGTGAGCGCTTCGCCGGTCTTCAAACAGAACCGCGCGCCGTGGCGGGGGCAGACGACTTGGCAGCGATCCGCAACGACCTCTCCGCCGGCCAGCGCTTCCCCGTCGTGCGTGCAGCGGTCCTCGACGGCGAAGTAGCCGTCCGCGCAGCGCGCAACGACGATCGCGAACCCGTCCACCTCGACGGGAAAGGGCTGCTCAGAGTCGACTTCGGCTGCAGCGCAAACGTCGCGCCACTGCACCGCCATGTCAAAACATCCCCGTCTGCAGCCGCGCGGCCTCGGACATCATCGATTGATTCCAGGGCGGATCGAAGACGAGCTCCACCTTCGCCTCCTTGACGGTCGGGATGCGCTCGATCTTGTCGCGCGCATCGTCGACCAGGATGTCGCCCATGCCGCAGCCGGGCGCGGTGAGGGTCATCTTCACTTCCACCGTTCGCATCCCGTCCTGCGCCGGCTTCACCTCGCATTCATAGACGAGGCCGAGGTCCACGATGTTGATCGGGATCTCGGGGTCGTAGCACGTGCGCAGCTGATTCCACACGGCCTCGAGCACGTCGTCGTCCGTGGCGTTCGGCGGGAGCTCGACGGGCTTGACGACCTCCTTGCCGAGCGCGTCGGCGTCTTCGCCTGCGATGCGGAAGAGATTGCCGTCCACGTAGACCGTGAAGCTGCCGCCGAGCGCCTGGGTGATGTAGCCTGCCTGGCCTGCTTTCAGAGTCACCTCCTGGCCGGCGGGCACCATCACCGCGCGCACGTCGCGATAGAACACCACGGGCTCGTTCGTGTAGCTCCTCATCGCGGCTCTCCGGCGAGCCTCGAGGCGAGGTCCGACGGGACTTCGTCCGGCACTTCTGTCGTCACCGTCGGTGTGGCCGGCGAACCACCGGCGGTGCCGGCTGCACCGGCCGTCGCGGCGCCGCGTTCCAGCGCGGCGTTGAGCGTGTGCCAGCAGAGGCTCGCGCACTTCACGCGCGCCGGGAACTCCCGCACGCCGGAGAGCGCCGCGAGTTTGCCGAGCTCGGCGCCCGCCGCAGCATCCTGCTGCGTGAGCAGGGCATGCACGCTCTCGAACAGGCGGCGCACGCCGTCGCGGTCCTTGCCCTTCACCGCTTCGCTCATGAGCGAGGCGGAAGCCGTCGAGATGGCGCATCCCTTGCCCTCGAAGCGGATGTCCTCGATGCGATCGTCCTTCAAACGCAGGGAGAGCGTCAGGCGATCCCCGCAAAGCGGGTTATGTCCCTCGGCGCGCGCGTCCGCATTATCCAGCCGTCCGAAGTTACGCGGGTGGCGGTTGTGGTCCAGAATCACGTCCCGATAGAGATCTCTCAGGTCCATCAACTGAAAACCTCGCGCGCCTTGCGCAGCGCGTCGACGAGCCGCGCCACATCCTCGCGCGTGTTGTAGCAAGCGAACGAGGCCCGAGCAGTCGCCGGAACCCCAAAGAATTCCATGACCGGCATGGCGCAGTGATGGCCCGTGCGCACCGCGATGCCTTCGCTGTCGAGGATCGTCCCCAGATCGTGCGGATGGATGCCCTCGAGCGTGAAGGAAATGACGGCCGCCTTGTGCACCGCCGTGCCGATGATCGTGAGCCCAGGGATCCGCTCGAGCTTCGCCGTCGCTTCCTCGAGCAGCCGCTGCTCGTGTGCGGCGATCGCGTCGATCCCGAGGCGCTCCACATAATCCATCGCCGCGGCGAGCCCCACCGCGCCCGCCATGTGCGGCGTGCCCGCCTCGAACTTCCACGGCAGCTCGTTGTACGTGGTGCGCTCGAACGAAACGGTGAGAATCATGTCGCCGCCGCCCTGCCACGGCGGCATCGCGGCGAGCAGCTCCTCGCGGCCGTACAGCACGCCGATGCCGGTCGGCCCATAGAGCTTGTGGCCGGAGAAGGCGTAGAAGTCGCAGTCGAGCGCGCGCACGTCGACCGCGAGATGCGGCACGGCCTGCGCCCCATCGATGAGCACCGGCACGCCGCGCGCGTGAGCTGCCGCGACGATGTCCGCGACCGGCAGGATCGTGCCGAGCGCGTTCGACACGTGGGCCACGGCAACGAGACGAGTGCGCGGCGTCAGGCGATCCAGGAAGCGGTCGAGCGGCAGCTCGCCGCGCTCGTCGATCGGCGCCACAGCGAGCGAACAGCCGGTCGCATCGCGCACCATCTGCCAGGGCACGATGTTCGCGTGGTGCTCGAGCGCAGTGATGAGGATTTCACTGCCCGGCCCGAGCCGCGGCCGCGCGTAGGACTGCGCGACGAGGTTGATGGCCTCCGTCGTGCCGCGGGTGAAGATGATTTCCCTGGTCGAACGGGCGTTGAGGAAGCGCCGCACTCGGTCGCGCGCGCCCTCGTAGGCCGCTGTCGCCTCCTGGCTCAGCAAATGCACTCCGCGATGGACGTTCGCGTGCGAGCGCGTCTCATAGTCCTCGACGGCATTCAGCACGGCAAGCGGCCGCTGCGCCGAAGCGGCGCTGTCGAGATAGACGAGGGGGCGGCCGTGCACCGTGCGCGCGAGGATCGGGAAATCGCGGCGCACGCGCTCCGCGTCGAGGGGCGGCGCTGCCGACGCAGTGTGGCCGGCAGTGGCCGGGGCACCCTGGCCCGTTGCGGCCGGCGCACTCCTGCCGGCCGCGGCGTCGCGGGGGAGCAAGGACTCTTGGGCCGACGCGGAGATCACAGCAACTCCTTCAGGGCTTCGGACTCCTTCAGCTGTCCCGCGAGGCTCGCCTCGATCTGCCGCCGCAGCTCTCCGATGCCGATTTTCGAGACGACGTCCTCGAGGAACGCCCATTTAAGCAATTGCCGCGCGATGTCGCGGTCGAGCCCGCGCGACAGGAGATAGAACAGCATCGTCTCGTCGAGCTTGCCCGCGGTCGCGCCGTGGCTGCAGCGCACCTCGTCCGTGTAGATCTCGAGCTGCGGCCGTACATCGATCTCTGCCTCGGCGCCCGCGAGCAATCCGCGGAGCGTCTGGCTCGAATCCGCGCCGTGCGAGCCCGGCTGCACGATGATCCGGCCGTTGAACGCGACGCGCGCACGGCCGGCGGCGACGCCGCGGAAGACTTCCTCGGTGCGGGTCCGCGGAGCCCTGTGCTCGACGACGGCCTGCGTGTCGAGGACCTGCTGCCGGTCGGCTGTCGCAACGGCATGCAAACCGAGCTCGGCCGCCTCGCCTTCGAGGCGCACGTGCAGCGTCGATCGTGCCGCTTGCGCCCCGAGCGCGATCGTCCGCACCCGATAGGCCGCGGATCGGCCTACGGAGGCCGCGAGCGTGTCGAGCCACACCGCGCGCGCGCCGAGCTGCTGAACGCGGTAGTGGTCGATGACAGCGCCTTCCTGTGCGCGGACTTCGACCGCCGCATCGATGAAGCTCGGCTCATCCTGAGCGCTCAGGTGGCGCTCGATCAGCTCGAGGCGGGCGTGCGGCGTCGCCAGGATCGAGAGGCGCGGATAGGAGGCGCCCAGCCGTGCCGGAGCGCTCGCGGCGAAGACGACCTCGATGCGAGCGGTCGGCGCGCTTCCCTGTGCGCTGCCGTGCACACCGCTGCGGGACTCGCGTGACTCTGCGGCGCCGACCTCGATGCGCAGCCCGTCGAGGGCGAAGGCCTCATTGAGAAGCGCGAACGCCGCCTCGGGCCGCGGCTCGCCGTCGAGAGCCAGGGCGGCAAGCGGAGCGCCGGTCGAGACGCGCACGTGCGCTTCGGATCCCCACTGGACAGCGGATCCCGGTGCGACCGGAGACTCGATCCCGACCGATTTCAATCCGACCGGCGCCTCCGCCCCGACCGGGCTCGATGCCTCGGGAGCAAACACCCCATCGATGAACACGTACCGCGCGAATCCTGGCACCGGGGGGGGAAGCGAAAGCGAGACCGCGCGAGGCTCGGGCGCCGCCCGCTCAGCCGCCAGCGGTTCAGCCGCCGTCGTTCCAGCTGCCGCCCCGTCGGTCCGTAGCCGCGCCGGTGCGAATCGCACCCGCTCGAGCGGCCGCAGGTTGGCGTAGCGCCAGTTCTCATCGCGCGAGGTGGGCAGCCCGCCTGCGAGCAGCGCATCGAGCGCCCGCCGACGGCGCGCGCGCGCCACGGCGCCGGCGGGAAGCACGTCGGCGACCGTGGCGTGCTCCTGCGCAATGCGCTCAGTGAGCGATGTGCTCATGCCGCCTCGCTCAGCCAGTCATAGCCGCGCCGTTCGAGCTCGAGCGCGAGCCCCCGGTCGCCGCTCCTCGCGATGCGCCCGCGGACGAGCACGTGCACGCGGTCGGGGACGACGTGATTCAGGAGGCGCTGGTAGTGTGTGACGAGCATGATGGAGCGCTCGGGGGAGCGCAGCCGGTTCACGCCCTCGGCGACGACCTTGAGCGCATCGATGTCGAGCCCGGAGTCCGTCTCATCAAGGATCGCAAGCCGCGGCTCGAGGACGAGCATCTGCAGGATCTCGTTGCGCTTTTTCTCCCCGCCCGAGAAGCCCTCATTGACGCCGCGCGAGAGGAAGCTCTCCTCCATGCGCATGAGGCGCATCTTCTCGCGGACGAGCGCCAGGAACTCGAACGCGTCCACTTCGGGCTCGCCGCGCTGTTTGCGGACGGCGTTGAGCGCCGCTTTGAGAAGATAGACGTTGTTCACGCCGGGGATCTCGACGGGATATTGAAAGCCGAGGAAGACGCCGAGGCGCGCGCGCTCCTCGGGAGGCAGCGCAAGGAGGTCGTGCCCGTCGTAGCTGACGCTACCGCGCGTCACCTCGTAGCCCGGTCGGCCCGCGAGGACATAGGCGAGCGTGCTCTTGCCCGAGCCGTTCGGTCCCATGATGGCGTGCACCTCGCCGGTCGGGACTTCGAGCGTCAGGCCCTTCAGCACCGGCGTGCCAACGGCCGAGACGTGCAAATCCTGGATCGCGAGCATCAGCCCACCGCTCCTTCCAGGCTCACCGCGAGCAGGTTCTGCGCCTCGACCGCGAATTCCATCGGCAACTCTTTGAAGACGGACTTGCAGAATCCGCTCACGATCATGTTCACCGCATCCTCCGCGGAAATCCCGCGCTGCAGGCAGTAGAAGAGCTGGTCCTCGCTGATCTTCGACGTGCTCGCCTCGTGCTCGACTGTCGCGGAGGGGTTCTTCACCTCGATGTAGGGGAAGGTGTGGGCCCCGCATTTGCCGCCCATCAGGAGCGAGTCGCACTGCGTGAAGTTCCGCGCCCCGTGAGCGCTCGGCAGGACCTTCACGAGGCCGCGGTAGGTGTTCTGGCCGCGGCCCGCCGAGATCCCCTTCGAGATGATCGTGCTGCGCGTGTCGCGGCCGATGTGAATCATCTTGGTGCCGGTGTCGGCCTGCTGATGGTGATTCACGGTCGCGACGGAGTAGAACTCGCCGATCGAGCCGTCCCCGCGCAGCACGCAGCTCGGGTACTTCCAGGTGATGGCCGAGCCGGTCTCGACCTGCGTCCAGGAGATGCGGGAATTGCGGCCGCGGCACTCTCCGCGCTTGGTGACGAAGTTGTAGATGCCCCCGACGCCGTTCTCGTCGCCCGGGTACCAGTTCTGCACCGTGGAGTACTTGATGTGCGCGCCGGCCAGCGCAACGAGCTCGACGACCGCGGCGTGCAGCTGGTTTTCATCTCTTTGAGGCGCTGTGCAACCTTCAAGGTAGCTCACGTAAGCGCCTTCGTCCGCAATGATGAGCGTGCGCTCGAACTGCCCGGTCTTGGCGGCGTTGATCCGAAAATACGTCGAGAGCTCCATCGGGCAGCGCACGCCCTTCGGCACGTACACGAACGAGCCGTCCGAGAACACCGCGGAGTTGAGCGCGGCGTAGAAGTTGTCGGAGGAGGGCACCACCGTGCCGAGGTACTGCTCGATGAGCCCGGGATGCTCGCGCACCGCCTCCGAGAATGAGCAGAAGATCACGCCGGCCTTCGCCAGCCGCTCCTTGAAGGTGGTCGCTACCGACACGCTGTCGAACACGGCGTCGACCGCGACGCCGGCGAGGCGCGCGCGCTCGTGCAGCGGCACGCCCAGCTTCTCGTAGGTCGCGAGCAGCTTCGGGTCCACTTCCTCGAGGCTCTTCGGGCCGTCGGCGCGCGTCTTGGGTGCCGAGTAGTACGAAATCGCCTGATAGTCGATCGGCGGGTAGCGCACGTGCGACCAGTGCGGCTCGCGCATCGTGAGCCAGTGCCGCAGGGCCTGGAGCCGCCACTCCGTGAGGAACGCGGGCTCGCCCTTCTTGCGCGAGATGAGGCGCACCACGTCCTCGTCGAGACCGGGCGGGACGGTGTCCGACTCGATCTCCGTCACGAATCCATGTCTGTACTGGCGCGCGACGAGCTTTTCCAGCTCGATGGCAGAGTTGTTCATGATGTGCCCGACAAGACCTCTTTCAATGCTGCCGCTCCCGCCGCTGCCGGCGCCTTCGGCGCCGTCCCCGCTTCAGGGCCGCTCATCGCGACTCTCAATGCTGACGCCGCGCGGCGAGCTTGATCTCGCGTTCGAACGGCGGTAGGTCGCGCTGCCCCGAATCGAGTCCCGCGAGCTGCGCCAGGGTCACCTCGTACAGCGAGCGGCGGATCGCCTGGTTGAGCCGCTGCCAGACGCGCCCCACGCGGCAGGTCTGCTCGATGCCGCACTGCCCGTGCCCCGCCGAGCAGTCCGTGAGCGCGAGCGGACCTTCGAGCGCATCGAGAATCGCCGCGGCGCTGATCTCGCCTGCCGGCCGGGCGAGCTGGTAGCCTCCATGCAGGCCGCGCGTCGAGCTCACGAGCCCGGCGCGATGCAGCTGCTTCAGGAGCTTGCTCACGGTCGGCGCGGCGATACGCGTGTGCTCCGAGAGTGCCGCCGCCGTTTGCACCCGCGCCGGATCTCCGGCGAGCGTCGCCAGAATCACCGTCGCGTAGTCGGTCAGCCGGCTGATGCGCAGCATGGTCCACCCATCCTGAAGTAGGACTATTTTAGTGCTGATTTCCCGCCGGCGCAAAGCGTCTGCTATCCTTCGCGCCCCGAACCGGCGCCTCGAGGAGTCCCGCAGGTCGAAACGCCTGCGGCATCTCGCGGCGGAACCCGGCATCGGCCCTGCGGTCGCTCACGAGGCGCCGCGGCATCAATCCGGAGGTGGACGATGAATCGCAGCGAGCTCGAGCGCACAGCGCGCGCTATGGTGGTGAAGGGCAAGGGCATTCTGGCGGCCGACGAGAGCAGCGGCACCATCAAGAAGCGTTTCGATGCGATCAAGCTCGAGTCGACGGAGGAGCACCGGCGCACGTACCGGGAAATGCTTTTTACCGCGCCCGGCGCGGCGGAATGGATCAGCGGCGTCATCATGTACGACGAAACCATCCGCCAGAAGACCCGCGACGGCGTGCCGTTCCCCGAGTACCTGGCGCGCCAGGGCATCATTCCCGGCATCAAGGTGGATGAGGGCGCGAAGCCGCTTGCCGGCTTCCCTGGCGAGACGATCACGGAAGGACTCGACGGCCTGCGCGACCGGCTCATCGAATACCGCAAGCTCGGCGCGCTCTTTGCGAAATGGCGCGCGGTGATCGACATCGCGGACGGCATCCCGACCGCCTACGCGATCGAAGCAAATGCACACGCGCTCGCGCGCTACGCCGCGCTCTGCCAGGAGCAGGACATCGTGCCGATCGTCGAGCCGGAGGTGCTGATGGATGGCGCGCACTCCATCGAGCGCTGCGAGGAGGTGACCGATCGGGTGCTCGAGGCCGTGTTCGCGCAGCTCTTCGCGGCCCGCATTCATCTCGAGGGCATGGTGCTGAAGCCCAACATGGTGATCTCGGGCAAGAAGGCGGCGAGCCGCGCCTCGCCCGAGCAGGTGGCCGAGGCCACGGTGCGGTGCCTGAAGCGTCACGTGCCATCGGCTGTGCCGGGCATTGCATTCCTCTCGGGCGGGCAGTCGCCGCAAGAGGCGACGCTGCACCTCTCGCTCATGAATCAGCTGGGCGATCTGCCGTGGCATCTCACGTTCAGCTACGGCCGGGCGCTGCAAGACACAGCGCTCAGGGGCTGGGGCGGATCGCCGGCGAGCTTCGCGACCGGACAGAAGGAGTTCGCGAAGCGCGCGCGACTCAATGGCCTCGCGACGCTCGGCCGCTACCAGGCCGCCCTCGAGCAGCAGGCCGCTTGAGCGCCCGGGCCGCCTCTCGTGGCCCAACCTGAGCCGCAGCAGGCGGCAACCGGCGCCCCGGGCTCGGCAGCGGAGGCAGCCGATTCGGACGCGGTGGTCGATGTACGCGACGTGCACTATGCGATCGGCGGCCGCGCCATCTTCTCCGGGCTCACCCTCCAGGCGCGCCGGGGCCGCATCACCGCCGTCATGGGGCCGAGCGGAACGGGCAAGACGACGCTCCTGCGCCTCATCACGGCGCAGGCGTATGCCGCACGCGGCGAGGTGCGGGTCTGGGGCCGCAATGTCGCAACGCTCCGCTCGCGGGAGGTGTTCGCGATGCGGCAGCGCATGGGCATGCTGTTCCAGAACGGCGCGCTGCTCACCGATCTCGATGTATTCGAGAACGTCGCGTTTCCCTTGAGGGAACACACGCGGCTGCCCGAGTCGCTGATCCGCGACATCGTCCTGACGAAGCTCAACGCGGTCGGACTGAGGGGCGCCGCACGCCTCATGCCCGCGGAGCTCTCGGGCGGCATGGCGCGCCGCGTCGCGCTCGCCCGCGCGATCGTGATGGACCCCGAGCTCCTGATCTACGACGAGCCGTTCGTCGGCCTCGATCCGATCGCGCTCGGCGTGATCCTCCGGCTCGTGCAGAAAATGAACGAGGCGTTGGGCCTCACGAGCATCGTCGTCTCGCATGACGTGCAGGAGCTTTCCACCATCGCGCACGACAGTTACCTCATTTCCGAAGGACGAGTGGTCGCCGCCGGGACGCCGCAGGAGCTTGCGGGCGGCGGCTCGCCGATCGTGCAGCAATTCATGAGCGGCAGCCCCGACGGCCCTGTGCCCTTCCACTATCCGGCGCCCGATGTCGCGGCGCAGCTGCTCGAAGGGGTGGACGAGCCGTGACCGGGCCAGCGAGCTCGCGCCCCGGCATCCTGCTCGGCGGCCTGGCGCGCATCGGGGGCACCTCGATCTTCGCGCTGAGACTGGTTGTCGCATGCGGCCCCGCGCTCGCGCATCCGACGCTCCTCGTTCGGCAGATCTACAACGCGGGCGCCCGCTCGCTCGTCATCATCATGCTGTCGGGCCTTTTCACCGGCATGGTGCTCGGCTTGCAGGGCGCCTACCTGCTGTCGCGTTTCGGATCGGAGAACTTGCTCGGCGTCGCGGCGGCGCTCAGCCTGCTGCGCGAGCTGGGTCCCGTGCTCACCTCGCTCCTGTTCGCCGGCCGGGCGGGCACGGCGCTCACTTCCGAGATCGGCCTCATGCGCGCGACGGATCAGCTGACGGCGATCGAGATGATGGCGGTCGATCCGATGCGCTATGTCGCCGCGCCGAGGTTCCTCGGCGGATTCATCGCGATGCCGCTCCTCGCGGCCGTCTTCAACATCATCGGGCTCTTCGGCGCCCAGCTCATCGGCGTTGAGGAGCGGGGGATCGATCCGGGCGCGTTCTGGTCGCAGATGCAGAGCTCGGTCGCCCTGCGCGATGCGACCGAAGGGATCGTCAAGAGCCTGGTCTTCGGGTTCGTGGTGACCCTGATCGCGGTGTACGAGGGCTATCACTCGGAGCCGACCGCCGAAGGCGTGGGACTTGCTACGACGAGGACGGTGGTCGCCTCCTCCGTGCTCACACTGCTGCTCGACTACATGCTGACCGCGGCATTCATGTGAAGAGGTAGGCGATGCGCGCCAATCGGACACTCGAAATCGGAACGGGATTCTTCGTGCTGCTCGGGTTCGCGGCGCTCTTTTTCCTCACGACGCAGCTGCCGGCGAACGGCCTCAAGGTCGGCGGCGGGCAGGGCGGGTACACGGTGACGGCGGAATTCGACAATGTGGGAGACCTCAAGGTCGGGGCGCCGGTCACGATGTCGGGAGTCGATATCGGCGCCGTGACCGACATCCGCATCGATCCGCAGGACTATCGCGCGCGCGTCACGATGCGCATCGATCCGCGATACAACATGATCCCGGACGACAGCGACGCGAGCATCAACACGCAGGGGCTGCTCGGCGGGCAGTACGTCGCGATCGGAGCGGGGAGCTCCGAGACGTATCTGAAGAACGGCAGCCAGATTCAGTTCACGCAGTCCGCGCTCGTGCTCGAGAACCTGATTAACAAGCTCTTTGCCAGCTTCGCCGGCAAGGGAAACGAATCCGGGGGCGGCGGCACGTCCGCAGGCGGCGGGGGCTCAGGCGCAACGGGCTCGCCATCGAGCCTGACGGGCTCGGAGTCTGGCGCTGCGGCCTCGCCAGGCAGCGGCGGCGCAAGCTCCTCGAGCGCAACATCCGGCACGGGCGGCGGCAAATCGAGCGGGCACAGGCGCGGTGCACCGGGACCCCATTGAGACGAGCCCCGGGAGAGCCCGCACCGCGGACATCCCGGACCTCCGAGAAGCCGAACCTACTTGAGGAGCGAGACACAGGAGCGAGCGACATGCGTTCAGTGCGAACCTTCGATATCGGGATGTGGGCCGTGATTCTCGCCGCCGGCGCCTCGCTTCTCGGCGGCCCCGCATCGAGCGCGCATGCGGCCGGCACGGCGGCCGCCGCGACAGCCGACGAGCAGCCCTCGCAGGTCGTCGACAACGTCGCCAAGCATTTCCTCCAGGACCTCGATGCCCACCGCGCGGAGTACAGCCGCGATCCGCAGGCGTTGCGCGCGGCGGTGGACCGGGACGTGCTGCCGTACTTCGACGTCGATTTCGCGGCGCGGCTCGTGCTCGGCAGGTTCTGGCGCACGGCGACTCCCGACCAGAGAAAGCGCTTCATCAATGCGTTCGAGAATTCGATGTTCGCGAACTACGGCAGCGCGCTGCTCGGATTCCGCACCGATCGCCTCACGGTGGTGCCGACGCATGTGAGCCCCGAGGAGACGAACGCGATCGTGCGCACCGTCATCCGGCGCGACGAAGGCTCCACGGTCAATGTGAGCTTCGCCCTGCACAAGACCCCGCAGGGCTGGAAAGCCTGGGACCTGATCATCGAGGGCATCAGCTACGTCAAGAGCTTCCGCGACGACTTCGGCTCTGAGATCGAGGCGCAAGGGCTCGATGCGGTCATTCAGAGACTCGAGCGCGGCGAGAAGCCCGCACAGCTCCCGAATCCCGGCGCGAGGAAGTCGTGACGGACGGTGTGGACGGCCGTTTCGAGGTCACGCGAACGGCGCCGAACCACTATGCGGTGAAGGGACCGCTCACCTTCGCCACGGCGCGCCGAGCGCTCACGAGCGGTATCGAGGCGTTCACTGCCTCGTCCGCTGACTCCTCCGCTGCCGCCTCCACGGCTTCCTCCACAGGCCCGATCGAGGTGGATTGCGCGGGGGTGGGCGCAGCCGACAGCGCAGGGCTCGCTGTGCTCATCGAATGGCTCGCGTGGGCGCGGCGCAGCGGGCGCGAGCTCCGCTATTCGAGCGTGCCGGAGGCGATCTCGGCGATCGCGCGCTTGAGCGAGGTGGACGGGCTGCTGCAGCAGCACTGACCGACGACGAGGCCCTCGACCGGCCGCCGGGCGCTGGCTGGGCCTACCGCTTCGGGGGTGGCGCGGACTGCGGCGCGCTCGATCCCTGGGATGTGCCGGGTCCCTGAGATGCCCCCGCCCCCTGGGGCGCGCCGCTTCCTCCGCCCGACTCCTCGATCGACTTCTCGAGCTCGAGCTCTTGCTGCTCCTCGGACTTCGCGGACTGGCCGTGGATACGGAACTCGCGCTGCTGCAGGTAGGCGTTGCGCGCGAAGGCGTATTCATCGAACGGATGCTGTGATTCGAGCAGGTCGTAGGCCGGAATCAGCGTCCGCGAATCGACATCGAGCAGGTAGAGCCCGTCGATCGTGAGCCAGATCCACGTGGTGTCGATATAGTAGGTGGGCGACAGGAAGTAGTCCGGCACGCGGCCGGATGCATCGCGAACGTCCGAGGGACCGAGAAACGGCAGGACGAGGTACGGTCCGGGACCGGCGCCCCAGGTGCCGAGCGTGATGCCGAAGTCGTTGTCGTTCTTCGGCAGGCCGACGCGCGAGGCCGGATCGAGCAGGCCGCCGATGCCGAGGGTCGAGTTCATGACGAACCGCCCCATATCCGCAAAGAACGGCTTCAACTTCCCCTGCAGCAGATCGTTCACGAAGACGATCGGATAGAGCAGGTTGTCCATGAAATGTCCGATCCCGGTCCGCACGACGCGCGGGGTGACGCGCTGATAGGTATGGCCGACCGGCAGCGCGATCTTGTGGACGAGGACCATGTCGAACGCCCAGAGCTTGCGGTTCAGCGGCTCCCAAGGGTCGCGAGGGTCGCGCTTGGCGGCCGGGTGCGTGGCGCAGCCTGCGAGGAGCAGACCGCAGGCTAGGAATGCGAGGACGGCGCCGCGCGCGAGGAGATTCGGCATGTCCGGAAAGCCCAAGCCAAAAGGCGCATTGTATCAGCCATGCCCCGCGCGCCGGGGCGCGAGAGGGCTGATCGCGAGACGATCGAGCGCGAGCGGCCTGTCGCGAAAGAGCCGATCGCTACGCCATCGCCTTCGTCAGGGCAGCCCGAGATCAAATCCGCCGCTGTCGCCGGGCGGGCTGCGGCCGTGGTTCTCGCGCCGCTCCTGCGCCAGGAACTCGCGGATCTCCGCAAGCCGCGCGCGGAAGCGCTCGCGCTGGACATTCGTCAGATGCGGAGTGGCGAGGGCGAGCTGCAGCTGTTGGGTGGCGAGCGGCAGGTTGCCGTTCGAGATCTGATATTCGCCCATGTAGTAGTACGCATCGCCCGGATCGCCGGCCGCATTCGCCGCCTGAGCCGTGAGCTTGATCTGCATCGGCGTCGGCTCGACGTTGTTGAAGAGGTCGAGCAGCAGCTCGTGCGCCTCCTTCGCGCGGCCGGCCTTGATGAGCGCTTCGGCGTAGCGCACCGTGAGCGGGACGTTGCGCGGGAAGAGGACTTCTCCCTCTGCGAAGGTCGCGAGACCCGCCTGCATCCGGCCCGCAGCGACTTCAGCCTGTCCCAGCGCGGTGCGCAGCAGGATCACGCCCTGGTGCTGAGCTACGAGCGGCTGGAGGATTCTCACGGCCTGCTCCGGATTTCGGCGCTGCATGAGCGCGACGGCGTAGCCATACTGATCTGCGAGCGATGGGGTGTCCGTCTGCAGCCGCCTGCGGTAGTAGCCGAGGATGTCGTAGGTCTCATCGGCCGTGAGCACCCGCAACCGCTCGCGGACGAGCCCATAGCTCACCGAGTCGTGCAGGTCGCGGGGCCGGTCCATATGCGCCGCCCGATCGCGCGCATCGGCGATGCGATCCGCCGTGACGGGGTGATCCAGCAGGAACTTCGGAATCAGCCCCTCCTCGTAGCCATACCGCCGCTCCAGGATCTCGAAGGCGTCGGGCAAGCCATACGGGCTGAATCCCGCCTTGGACAGGTACTGCATGCCGATCCGGTCCGCCTCCCATTCCTGGCTGCGCGTGTAGTTGATCGCCTGCTGCGCCGCCATGCCCTGGGAGGCGGCGATGCCGCCCTCGATGATGTCGGGGCTGCTCGCGCCGCCGGCGACAGCGCCGAGAAGAATGGCGGCGAGCATCGTCGCGGCGGCGGTGATCGTCTGATGACGCTGAGCCAGGATGGAGCGCGCGAGATGGTGCTGCGTCACGTGCGCCGTCTCGTGCGCCATGACGCCGGCGAGCTCCGACTCGTTGTCGGTCGCGACGATGAGGCCGCTCCACATCACGACGACATTGCCGATCGCGAATGAGTTGATCGAATTGTCGCGCGCGATCACGTATTGAATCGGGTGCAGCTGATCGGGTGCCTGGGAGGCAATGCGCGATCCGATCGACTGGATGTACTCGGTCGATTCAGGATCGTCGAGGATGTAGTTCTGCGCGCGCATCTGCCGCAGCATCATGAGGCCGATCGCGTAGCTGTCATCGTCGGTGACGAGAGCGCCCGCGGGGTTGCCGATGTCCGGCAGCTCGGACTCCGACTGTGCAGTGGCCACGGTCGAGGCGGCGACGAATGCCGCGGTCGCAAGGACGACCCCGAGGCGCCTTAAGAAATGAGGAACAGAACAGCGCATGCGTTTCGAGGGACCCAGGTCCGCCGTGCCCTACCGCTTCGACCGCGGCCGCGGAGGCGAGTTTCGGAGCGGATGGCGTCCGATTCCCGCCTCGTTACCGATCGTTACAACGCATCCGACGCATAGTCCGCGAGCCGCGAGCGCTCGCCCCGCATGAGGGTAACATGCCCCGAGTGCGTCCAGCCGCGGAACCGGTTCACCGCATAAGTGATGCCCGAGGTGGTCTCCGTCAGGTACGGCGTATCGATCTGGGCGACATTCCCGAGGCACGCGAGCTTGGTGCCGGGGCCGGCGCGCGTGACGAGCGCCTTCATCTGCTTGGGCGTCAGATTTTGCGCCTCGTCGAGGATGATGTAGCGGTTGAGGAACGTGCGCCCGCGCATGAAGTTGAGCGAGCGGATCTTGATCCGGCTGCGCAGCAGGTCGTTCGTCGCGGCGCGTCCCCAGTTGCCGCCTTCCTCGCTTTGGGTGAGCACTTCGAGGTTGTCCATGAGCGCGCCCATCCAAGGCTCCATCTTCTCCTCCTCGGTTCCTGGCAGGAACCCGATGTCCTCCCCGAGCGGGATCGTCACGCGCGTCATGATGATCTCGACGAAGCGCTTTGAGTCGAGCGTCTGCGCGAGGCCGGCGGCGAGCGCGAGCAGCGTCTTGCCCGTGCCCGCGGGTCCCAGGATGGTGACGAAGTCGATGTCCGGGTCGAGCAGGAGGTTGAGTGCGAAGTTCTGCTCGCGGTTGCGCGCCGTGATGCCCCAGACGCTGTGCCGGTCGCTGCGGAAGTCGCGCGTCAGCTCGAGCACCGCGGAGTCGCCCGACACGCGGCGCACGATCGCCTCGATGCCGTTCTCCCGGTCTTCGTAGATGCCCTGGTTCGTGTGCCATTCGCGCACGAGCGGTCCTGTGAGCTCGTAGAACGTGCGGTCGGCCTCCTTCCACGAGCGCACATCCCGGCCGTGCTGCTCCCAAAAATCCGGGGGCAGGGCGGTCATGCCGGAGTAGAGGACATCGGAGTCCTCGAGCGTCTTGTCGCTGTAGTAGTCCTCCGCCTGGATGCCGAGGACGGACGCCTTGATGCGCAGGTTGATGTCCTTCGACACGAGCGTGACGCGGCCGGGATTCTCCTGCTGAAGCGCGAGCGTCTGAGCGAGGATTGCGTTGTCAACGACCTGGCCCGGCAGGCTCTCCGGCAGCGCGGTGGCGAGCTGGCGGGTCTGGAAATACAAGCGCCCGGAGGAGGGCTTCCTCCCATGATTGCCGGAGAAGGCGGCCGGAAGCTCGAGCCCGCGGTCGATCTCCTCCTTCGTCGCCCCGCGCATCATGTCGTCGAGGAAGCGGCTCACCTGGCGCACGTTGCGCGAGGCTTCCGAGAGGCCCTTCTTGTGCGCGTCGAGCTCTTCGAGCACCACCATCGGGAGATACACGTCGTGCTCCTCGAAGCGGAAGATCGCGGTGGGGTCGTGCATCAGCACATTCGTGTCGAGCACGAACAGGCGCGGGCGGGCTTCGGTAGCTCGGGTCGGCCCGGGCGAGCCGACTGGAGCCGGCGCGGCGGCCGGCGGTGGGGTGGAGGGCGCGTCTTGGGCGCCGGATGGCCGCGATTCAGAGAGACTTCGCCGCCTCAAGTACTTCCTCCGCGTGACCGGGAACCTTCACCTTGCGCCATTCCCGGCGCAGCACGCCTCGTTCGTCGATGAGAAAGGTGCTGCGCTCGACGCCCATGTACTTGCGCCCGTACAGCGACTTCTCGCGGATCACGTCGAACAGCCGGCAGACCTTCTCATCCTCGTCCGCGAGCAGCTCGAAGGGCAGGCGCTCCTTGTCGCGGAACTTCCGGTGCGAGGCGAGGCTGTCGCGAGAGATGCCGACCACCTCCACGCCTGCGCGCCGGAAGGAGGAGTGCAGGTCGCGGAACTGCTGGCTCTCGAGCGTGCAGCCCGAGGTCATGTCCCGCGGATAGAAGTACACGACGACCTTCGATCCGGCAGCATCGGCAAGAGACCACGATTTGCCGCTGGTCGAAGGCAGAGTGAACGGCGGGACGGCCTTCCCTACCGCGATTTTGCCCATCGCGCCCCCCTTTCAGGACTTCACCGGCTCGAGAATCGCATCGAGGTTCAGCGAGTCGCAGAAATCCATGAACTCCTCGCGCAGGTGCGCGATGTGAATGCGGCTCGGGACATTGACGATCATCTGCACCGAAAACATCGGCGCGCCGGTGTGCGCAGCCGGATAGCTGCGCGTCGAGACCTCGGCGATGTCGATGCCGCGGCTCGCGAAGAAGCCCGAGAGGCCCGAGACGATTCCCGTCTGATCGAGGCAGACCACATCGATCGAGTAGGGCAGCATTTCCGCCCGTCCCGGCCGGGGCTCGGTCCGCCGCAGGTGGATCGCGAGGCCGTTCGCATCCGCAAGGCGCTTGAGCTCCGTTTCGAGCTTCGCGAGCGCGTGCCAGTTCCCCGAGACGAGCAGCAGCATGGCGAACTCCGAGCCGAGGCTCGCCATGCGGCTCTCGCTGATGTTCCCGCCGCAGTCAGTGATGATTCGCGTCAGCTCGTGCACCATGCCGGTGCGATCGCTGCCGATCGCGGAAACCGCGAGGTGTTGCTTCATCTGCCGGGCCGTTATCCTTAGCTTGGAAACCTTCGGCGTCGTGTATCACCCAAGGCTCGGGGAGTTTACCGGGACCGGCTGCCGGTGGCGAGGCGCGGGGATAGGGCGCGAGGCGAGCGGGAAGTGGGGCGGGGGATGCCGTCCGCCTCGCCGTCGTGACTCGCGCCGCCGGCAGCCGCCGAGCTTGCGTCGTCTCGACCCTGGCCCGTACCATCGCGCGCTCACCCGAGCTCGCACCGCCGCACTCAGCGTCCCCGCACATGTTCTCCGGCAGCCTCGTCGCGATCGCGACGCCCATGAAGCACGACGGCGCCCTCGACCTTGCAGCTTGGTCGCGGCTCATCGACTTCCATCTGCAGCACGGCACGTCGGGAATCGTGGTAGGAGGCACCACTGGCGAGTCGGCGACGCTCACCGACGCAGAGCTCATGGAGCTCGCCGAGCGGGCGTGCATCCAGGTCGCCCGCAGGGTGGCCGTCATCGTGGGCGCCGGCTCGAGCAGCACCGCGCTCACGGTCGAGCGTGTGCGCAGGCTGTCGCAGCTGCCGATCGACGGGCTGCTCCTCGTCACACCGGCGTACAACAAGCCCTCCCAGGAAGGGCTCTACCGGCACTTTTCCGCTGCGGCGGAGGCGGCAACCGTCCCGATCGTGCTCTACAACGTACCGTCGCGGACCGCCGTGGACATGCTCCCCGCGACCGTGGCGCGCCTCGCGCAACTTCGCCGGATCGTCGCGGTCAAAGAGGCGTTCGCGCAGGTGGAGCGCATCCGCGAGCTGAAGAGAGTCTGTCCGCCGGGCTTCACCGTGCTGAGCGGCGATGACGCGACGGCGCGCGAGGCGGCGCTCGCGGGCGCAGCGGGGGTCATTTCAGTGACGGCGAATGTGGCGCCGCGCCCTATGGCAGACATGATGGCGGCGGCGGCGAGAGGAGAGCGGGACCTCGCCGAGCGGCTCGATGCGCCGCTTGCCGGCTTGCATCGCGCCCTGTTCCTCGAGGCGAATCCGATCCCCGTCAAGTGGGCGCTCGCGCGCATGGGACTCATCGATCGCGGCATTCGGCTGCCCCTCACGGAGCTCGATGCCCGGCATCACGCCGCGCTCACCTCGGCTTTGCGCGAGGCGGGCGTCCTCGGCGATTGATTGCGGCTGGCAGCTCGAGAGAATGATCTCGCACGAATGCGGCGCGACGCCGCTCAAGGGCTCGGAATGACTCACACGTTCTTACGCGCTCCGCTCGCGGGATCACTCGGCCGTGCGTTCTCGTGTGCGGCGATCGCCCTTGCGGCGTTCTCGCTCGCGGGATGCCACCGTGGGCTGCTCAAGGCGCACGCCTGCAACAAGCCGCAGGCTTACGCCTCGGCTCAGAGCATCCCCCCGCTGCGCATGCCACCGGGCATCGATGCGCCCGACACCCACGCCGCGCTCCGGATTCCTCCATTGAACGAGCCCACGCCGCCTCCGCGGAGCCTCCGCGACCCCTGTCTCGATGAGCCGCCTCCCTATGCGACGCCCGGGGAGTCTTCGCGGCGGCGGGTGCCCGGCGCATGACATCGGGTATCATGCGCTACCGTATGGACAGGGACGTGCCCGCCGCCGCAGGTGGCGAGCGGCGAGCATCCCGGTGAGCCATGCCACGAGTAGTGGTGTGCTTGCTCGGACTGCGGCGCGCCGACGACTCGTGACAGGAGTCCGAGCCGAGGATTGATGAGGAGAGGTGGCCGAGCGGTCGAAGGCGCTGGACTGGAATTCCAGTAACATCTTCACGGGTGTTCGTGGGTTCGAATCCCACCCTCTCCGCCAAAGCGAAGCGTCCGGGTCAACGCCGCGGGCAATCGGGCTCGGAAATTTGGACTAGGTCATCGCAACCAGAAGCTCCTCCGCTTGATTCGGCGGGCGCAGGCCGTCGGCTCTGCCGGCAAAATATCGCCGGGCCAGATCGGAGCCGGAGATGTGTCGCGCCTCTTTGAACCCGGCTTCGCGGGCGAGGGACATCATCTCCGACGGCGCATAGAAGCTCACGAAGGGCGTGCCGCTTGCGCGCGCGCCTCGCGCTGCCGCTTCGAGGCCGGGACGGATCTCGGGGTCGCAGAGCTCCGGCGGCACCACGAAGGTCATGGCAAGCGTCGATCCGGGGGCGAGCGCCGCGACCTGCCGTAGCGCGGCAGCATTTGCTTGCTTGGTGAGATACATGCTGACGCCGGTGGAGGCGACGACGGCAGGCTCGCTCTCCGCGAAGCCGGCGCGCACGAGCGCGTCGCGCCAGGACATGCCCGTCTCGAAATCGACCGGCACAAACCGCAGCCAGGGCGGGATGCCGAAGCCGAGCTCGATCAGGCGCCGGCGCTTCCACGCCTGGGGACCCGGCCGATCGATCTCGAACACGACGAGACGGGATGCGACCTCGGTTCTTCGCTGGGCGAAGCTGTCGAGCCCCGCGCCGAGGATCACGTACTGGGCCACTCCGCGCGCGGCTCGCTCTAGGACCAAGTCCTCGATGAACCGGGAGCGAGCCACGATGGAAGCGCGGAAAGCCCTCGTGAATAGCGGGTCCATGTCGCTGCGGCTACGCCAAGCGTCATCCGGAGCCAGCAGCTTCAGGCCGATCTCGTCCTCCAGCACGAGCGGAGGCGGATCGATCGCGGCATGCAGAGCACGCCACAACGCGACCCGCGCGGCCGTGCTGTCCGGAGCTTCGTCTTCTTGGTCGCTCATGATCGCGGGCTCCGGGAACATTACCACAGCAGGAAATCGATGGGCGCACACACCGTGCGGCTGGTGAGCCGCATTCGCTCGGAGATCCAGTCGGGTCCCTCATCGGCGTGAGTCGGTGTTACCATTCCTACGGGCGGTGCGGGCCTGCCATCCCATGCGCAATCCCGCCCGCGCCGCCGGCTGAGTCGAGGTCCGGCTCCGCCGGGCGTCGGCGCAAGCGGCCCATGCTGAAGAGCTCCATGGTGGTCCGCATCGGCTACTCCGCGACGACCAGTCGTGAACCCCGTCAGGCCCGGAAGGGAGCAGCGGCAGCGATGATGTCGGGTGCCGGAGCTCGGCTGGTGCGGATCGCCTCCTATTTCATGGCCAGCGGCCAATGTTTCACGGGGTTCGCGGGGCGAACCCCGTACATGTAGCCAAGAGGGCGGGAGTGCTGGGCGAATGACCTACGTCGCGCTGGCGCGCAAGTGGCGCCCGAAGCGGTTTGCCGAGATGATTGGGCAGGAGCACGTGCGCCGCGCGCTCACGAATGCCCTCGCTGGCGATCGCGTGCACCATGCGTTCCTGTTCACCGGCACCCGCGGCGTCGGTAAGACGACGGTCGCGCGCATCCTCGCGAAGTGCCTCAATTGCGAGGCGGGGGTGAGCACGGAGCCCTGCGGCGATTGCCGCAGCTGCCGGGAGATCGATGAGGGCCGCTTCGTCGATTTGATCGAAGTGGACGCCGCCTCCCGCACCAAGGTGGACGACACGCGCGAGCTTCTGGACAACGTCCAGTACGCCCCGACGAGCGGGCGCTGCAAGGTCTATCTCATCGACGAAGTGCACATGCTCTCGACGAGCTCGTTCAACGCGCTGCTGAAGACCTTGGAAGAGCCGCCGCCGCACGTGAAGTTCCTGCTCGCGACGACCGACCCGCAGAAGCTCCCCGTCACGGTCCTGTCGCGCTGCCTGCAATTCAATCTCAAACGGCTGCCGGTGGGGCTCATCGCCGAGCGCATGGAGCGCATTCTCGATGCCGAGGGCATCCCGTACGAGCCGGCCGGCGTGCGGCTCGTCGCTCAGGCCGCGGACGGCAGCATGCGGGATGGCCTCTCGCTGCTCGATCAGCTGATCGCGTTCGGCGGCGGCCGGGTCGGCGAAGCCGAGGCGCGCGCCATGCTCGGCACCGTCGCCCGCGACCATGTCGTCGGTCTCGCCGAGCGTCTGGCGCGGCTCGATGCGGCGGAGTTGATGCGCTACGCGCGTGAGCTCGACGAGTGGGCGCCGGATCATGCCCAGCTGCTCGATGAGCTCGCCGGACTCCTGACTCGCGTCGCGCTGCAGCAGGCCGTGCCCGACCTTGCGAGCGACGAGATCTATCCCGCGGAGGCCGTGAGGCGGCTCGCACGCGAGCTCGCGCCCGAGGACGTGCAGCTCTACTATCAAATCGCGATTCTCGGCCGCCGAGACCTCCCGCTCGCGCCCGATCCGCGGACCGGCTTCGAGATGACGCTGCTCAGGATGGCCGCCTTCCGGCCGGGGCGCCCCCCGGACGCGATCGAGACCGATACGATGCCGGCAAGGACGGGCAGAGTGGCCGCCACGGGCGGAGGCGCGGCGGCAGGCAAGGCGGCATCGGTTGCCGGGTCGGCTGCGCCGGCAGCGGGAATCGTCGCGTCAGGTGCGCCGAACCCCGGCTCCGGCGACTCCTGGGGCGCAATCCTTGCGCAGCTCGAGGTGCAGGGTGCGGCACGGCAGCTCGCGAGTCACTGCTCGCTCGTTGGTCGCCAGGGCGCCGTGGTGCGCCTCGCACTCGACCCGCGCCACCAGCTCGTCCGCACGCGCGGGGCGGAGAACAAGCTCGCTCAGGCGCTGTCCCGCTTCTATGGGGAGACTGTCCGGATCGAGATCGTCGTCGCGGAGGGGCGGCCGGAAACCCCTGCCGAGGCCGTCGAGCGCGCATCCCGCGCCGAGATCGAGGCGGCTCGACAGGCGCTCGAGGACGATGAGACAGTGCGAGCGCTGAAGGAGCGCTTCGGCGCGACGGTGCTGCCGGAAAGCGTCCGGCTGTCGAGATGATCCCTTGAGACCCGAGGAGGGTTGGGCGCGAGCCCATGAAAACCACCATGCGCGGTAATTTCCATCACTTGATGAAGCAGGCGCAGGCCATGCAGGCGACCATGCAGAAGGCCCAGGCGGAGCTCGCGAGCCTCGAAGTCGTCGGCGAGTCGGGCGGCGGCATGGTGAAGGTGACGCTGAACGGGCGGCACGAGGCGAAGCGCGTGCAGATCGAGCCCTCGGTTCTCGCCGGCGAGGACCGTGAAATGCTCGAAGACCTTCTCACCGCGGCCTTCAACGATGCCGTGCACAAGGTCGAGGCGCAGGTCCAGGAGAAGATGGCGAGCCTCATGTCCGGCGTGCAGCTCCCGCCGGGGGTGAAACTGAATTTTTAGTATGGCTCGGGATCGGACATCCACCTGCGGCGGCGGGCACGTCTGTGCCTAGGCGCTCATGAAGCTCTCCGCGCATCTCACGCAGCTCATCGACGCGCTCCGCGCCCTGCCCGGCGTGGGGCCGAAGACCGCGCAGCGCATGGCGTTCCACCTCCTGCAGGACGATCGGCCGGGCGCGCAGTCTCTCGCGGACGCGCTCGACGCGGCGCTCGCCTCGGTGCGGCGCTGCGGGCGCTGCCGCATGCTGACGGAGAGCGAGCTGTGCTCGGTCTGCTCGTCCCCGCAGCGGGACGCAACGCTCCTCTGCGTCGTCGAATCGGCGGCCGACGTGCTCGCAATCGAGCAGTCGGGAAGCTACCGGGGCCGCTACTTCGTGCTCATGGGCCATCTCTCGCCGCTCGACGGCATCGGCCCCGAGCAGCTCGGGGCGCGTGAGCTCGAGGCGCTGCTCGCCGAGGGCGGCGTGCATGAGGTCATCCTCGCCACGAATCCCACGGTGGAAGGGGAGGCGACCGCGCACTTCCTGAGCGAGCTCGCGCTGCGCTGCGGAGTCCGCGCGAGCCGCATCGCGCATGGCGTGCCGATGGGCGGCGAGCTCGAATATGTCGACGGCGGCACGCTAGCCCATGCGCTCGCCGGCCGGCAGCTCATCGGATGAGTAGCGGCGCGACCTGAGCACCCGCTCCGACTCGGCGCCGCATCGCGCGGTAGTCATATAAGATGGCGCATCATGCCGAGCGCGGAGCATCTCGTCTGGATCGATCTCGAAATGACCGGCCTGCAGCCGGCAACCGACCACATCATCGAGATCGCGACGATCGTGACGGACAAGGATCTCGAGGTGATCGCAGAGGGGCCGGTTCTTGCGATCCATCAGCCCGATGAAGTGCTCGCGCGCATGGACGAGTGGAATCAGAAGCATCACCGCGCCTCGGGGCTGATCGAGCGCGTGCGCGCGAGCGCCATCACCGCGGCGGAGGCGGAGCGCCGCACGCTTGCATTCCTCACGGGGCTCGTGGCGTCAGGCGCCTCGCCGATGTGCGGCAACAGCGTCTGTCAGGACCGGCGCTTTCTCGCGCGCGAGATGCCGCTGCTCGAGCGCTTCTTTCATTACCGCAATCTCGATGTGAGCACGCTCAAGGAGCTGGCCCGCCGCTGGGCGCCGCACGTCGCGGAGAGCTTCAACAAGGAGAGCGCGCACCTCGCGCTCGCGGACATCCGCGAGTCGATCCGCGAGCTGCGCCATTACCGCGCGCACTTCCTGCATCCCGACTACGCGGGGCCGCGCGGCGGTGGTGCGGCTGCCTCCGCGAGGTAGAGCCAGGTCTCGACGACCGTGTCCGGGTTGAGCGAGAGACTTTCGATGCCCTGATCGACGAGCCAGCGGGCGAGGTCGGGGTGGTCGGACGGTCCTTGCCCACAGATGCCCACGTACTTGCCGCGCCTGCGGCACGCCGCGATCGCCATCGCGAGGAGCTTTTTTACGGCCTCGTCTCGCTCGTCGAAGTGCTGCGCGACGATGGCGGAATCCCGATCGAGGCCGAGCGTGAGCTGGGTGAGATCGTTCGAGCCGATCGACATGCCGTCGAAGTGATCGAGGTACTGATCGGCGAGCAGGGCGTTCGTCGGCAGCTCGCACATCATGATCACTTTGAGTCCCGCCTCGCCGCGCTGCAAGCCGTTTGCCGCGAGAAGCTCGGTGACCTCGCGCGCCTCGCGCACCGAGCGTACGAAGGGCACCATCACCTCGATATTGTCGAGTCCGATCTCCTCGCGCGCCCGCTTCAGTGCCCGGCACTCGAGCTCGAAGCAGGGGCGGAAGGCCGGATCGAGGTAGCGCGAGGCGCCGCGAAACCCGAGCATCGGATTGTCCTCGTGCGGCTCGTAGGCGCGGCCGCCCAGGAGATTCGCGTATTCGTTCGATTTGAAATCGGAGAGCCGGACGATGACGGGCTGCGGATGAAACGCTGCCGCGATCTGCGAGATGCCCTCGGCGAGCTTGTCCACGTAGAAGCTCACCGGGTCCGGGTAGCCTGCGATCTGGGCGGCGATGCGCTCCTTCAAGGACCCCTCGAGCCTGTCGTATTCGAGGAGCGCCCGCGGGTGCACACCGATCATGCGATTGACGATGAACTCGAGGCGCGCGAGCCCCACGCCGCGGTGCGGCAGGGCCGCGAAGTTGAACGCGCGGTCGGGGTTCGCGACGTTCATCATGATCTTCACGGGAGCGTGCGGCATGCGGTCGAGCTCGATCGTCCGATGATCTATCTCGAGCCGTCCGGCGTACACGTGTCCCGTATCGCCCTCGGCGCAGGAGACGGTGATCTCGGCCCCGTCGCGCACGCGGCGTGTCGCATCGCCGCAGCCGACGACCGCCGGGATGCCGAGCTCGCGCGCGATGATGGCCGCATGGCAGGTGCGGCCGCCGCGGTCGGTGACGATCGCCGCGGCGCGTTTCATCACCGGTTCCCAATCGGGATCGGTCATGTCCGTAACGAGCACGTCGCCCGGCGCGACGCGCGCCATCTCGGAGAGATGCTTGACGACGCGCGCGCGCCCGGCGCCGATGCGCTGGCCGATGCTGCGGCCGCTCGCCAGCACTTCGGAACGCTCCTTCAGCGCGAAGCGTTCGATCGTGCGCCCGGTGCGGCTCTGCACCGTCTCCGGGCGCGCCTGCAGGATGAAGATCTCCCCCGTCGCGCCGTCCTTGCCCCATTCGATGTCCATCGGTCGGCCGTAGTGCTGCTCGATGATGAGCGCTTGGCGCGCGAGCGCGTCGAGGTCGGCATCGCTCACGCAGAAGCGCGCGCGATCCTCCTTCGGGACCTCGACCGTGCGCACACGCTCGCCGGAGCCAGGCTCAGCGTAGATCATCTTCAGCGCCTTGGCCCCGAGACTCTTGCGCAGGATCGCGCGCCGGCCGGCGCGCACGGCGGGCTTCCAGAGATAGAACTCGTCGGGATTGACTGCGCCCTGCACGACCGGCTCGCCGAGCCCGTAGGAGGCCGTGACGAACACCACGTCCCGGAAGCCCGAGTCCGTATCGAGCGTGAACATCACGCCGCTCGAGCCCAGATCCGAGCGCACCATGTATTGAACGCCGGCGGAGAGGGCGATCTGATCGTGCGCGAAGCCCTGATGGGCGCGATACGCGATCGCGCGATCGTTGAAGAGCGATGCAAACACCTCGTGCATGGCGCGCAGCATCTCCGCCTCGCCGCGCACGTTGAGGAAAGTTTCTTGCTGTCCGGCGAAGGAGGCCTCAGGGAGATCCTCCGCCGTCGCCGAGGATCGCACCGCGACCGCGATCTCCCGGCCACCGCTCATGCGCCGCCAGGCTTCGAGCACTTCGGCTTCGAGCTGCGCAGGGAACGGCGCGCCGAGGATCCATTCGCGGATGCGGGCGCCGGTCGCCGCAAGCGCTGCGACGTCATCGACGTCGAGGTCGGCCAGCGCGGCGCGGATGCGCTCATCAAGCCCGTTGTGGCGCAGGAGCTCCCGATAAGCCGCCGCAGTAGTCGCAAATCCATCGGGGACGCGCACGCCGGCAGAGGCAAGCGAGCCAATCATCTCGCCGATCGAGGCATTCTTGCCGCCGACCGTCTCGACGTCGCTCATTCGCAGCTCGGCGAAGGGGATGACGTATTCGCTCACGGAATGCTCCTCAAACAGGGCGACAAACGGGACGGCCGGGAGGCAATGCGCTTGTGCCGGCAGGCAATGCCCTTGCACGGGATGCGGCGCGGTGGAACACTGTGGCCACTTCTCGTCGAAGGCGCCGCGCGCGCCCGTAGTTCCTCGGAGCAATGAAAGCCCGGCGCACCGTATTCTTCGTATCCGATCAGACCGGGGTCACGGCGGAGACGATGGGCCACAGTCTGCTCACGCAATTCGAGGGGCTCGAATTTCGAGCGGTGACTTTGCCATTCGTGTCGAGCGTTGACAAGGCGCGCGAAGCGGTACGCAAGATCGATGCCGCGGCGGATACGGAGGGCGCGCGGCCCATCGTCTTCAGCACGCTGGTGCAGGACGAGCTGCGCGAGATCGTGATGCGCGCGAACGGACTATTCCTCGATTTCTTCGCGGCGTTCGTGGGGCCACTCGAGCGCGAGCTCGACACGCGCTCCACGCATCGCGCCGGCCGCGCGCACGGCATGGCGGACCTCGCCGCATACGCCACGCGCATCGATGCGACCAATTTTTCGCTTGCAAACGATGATGGGGCAGGCGGCGACTACTCGCATGCAGACGTGGTGCTGATCGGCGTGTCGCGCTCCGGAAAGACCCCGACGTGCCTTTATATGGCGCTGCAATACGGAGTCTTCGCCGCCAACTATCCACTTACCGAGGAGGATCTGGAAGGCGGCGAGCTGCCCGCTCGGCTCGCGTCCTTCCGCGACAAGCTCTACGGCCTCACCATCCGTCCCGAGCGGCTGCGGCAGATCCGCAACGAGCGCAGGCCCGACAGCCGCTATGCCTCGGTGCAGCAGGTGCAGTACGAGGTGCGCGCCGCCGAAGCGCTCTTTCGGCGCTTCGCCATTCCGCACATCGACACGACGGAATGCTCCATCGAGGAGATCGCGAGCCGCATCATCAACGACACCGGCATCGAGCGGCGCCTGCGGCCGTGAGCTGATCCGGCATCCGGCGCCGCCGAAGCTTTGCGAGCGGCCCCGCTGTTCTCGAGGCTCGCTGTTCTCGAGGCTCGCTGCTCTCGAGGCTCGCTGCTCTCGAGGCTCGCTGCTCTCGAGGCTCGCGCAGGCATGATTTTTGACTGGACAAATGCCTTGCGCGCGGCGTCTCGTGCGATATAGTCGGGACATGTTGAATGATGCCCTGACGACCGTTTCCTGGCGCGCACGCCCGCGCAGCTTCGTCGCGCTCATGAGCCTGTACGAGAGCAACTACATCCGCTTTGGATGGCTCGCGGGAGACGTGACTCAGCTCTCGGGCGCGTATCGATCCGTGGTGAGTGGCGATTGTGAGCTCGTTCTCACCGTGGCCTCGCGCTCGCCTTACACGACGACGCTCACTCTCACGTATCTGCTGCCGGATGCGTCGCTCGCCGGCGCGTATCCCGACATGGGGGTGCGGCTCTATCATGACGCGCGTCTCGCCGAGGCGCAGGAATGGGGTCCAGCGCACGCCGGCCCGTCGCACGGTGCTGCTGCCGGCCCGTCGCACGGTGCTGCTGCCGGCCCGTCGCACGGTGCTGCTGCCCCGCTGCACGGCCCCGCCGGTGGCGCGCACGGCAGTGCTGCTGCCGGCACGTCCTCCGGCTTCAAGGGGCTGAAGTCGCGGATGGAGCGTGAACTGGATCAGCGTTGGGCGCGGAACGTGATGCTAAACAAGTGGCTGGAGTACTGCGTGGAGCGCGGACATCGCTTCTCGCCGGCTACGAGAATCCGCTGAGGAGCCTCCTCGCGCGCGGCCGGCAGGCGCCGGCCGATCATGAGACCTCTGACGACGCTTGCGAAAATCGTGCGCCGCGGGAAGCGACCGCCTCCCGCGATCATCGACGATCAGCGGGTGCTGCTGCTCTTCAAGAACCGCGCCGAGCTGAAGAAGGCATACGGCGAGCTGCAAGAGGAGGTCCACCGCCTCAAGGACCGGGTCAAGCAGCAGGAGGGCGCGACCGCCCGCGTGCAGGAGATGCTCGCGGCGCTCGAGACCCGCCTGGGCGCTGTCGAGACGGGCTATCCCGCACTCGTATTCTATCAGCTGCGCTCGCTCTGGCAGCATGGGCGCCGCATACTCGATGAGTTCGCCGGGGAGCTCGCGAGCCAGCAGGAGGAGCGCGAGCGACGTGCGTTCCTAGCGGAGTGCAACCGCCGCCTCTTCGCGCGCCGCCAGGGCATCGAGAGCCGCCTGCGCGCGGCGGAGGCGCAGCACGCGGGTGCGCATGCGCGCACAGCCGAGCTTGTCGCGACGCGCGCGAAGCTCACGCGCTTCTGGCACTATTTCAAACGCCGGGAGCTCGACTGCCGCCTGCGTGCGGCGCGCGCGGAGGCGGCCGCGGCCGATCTCGCGCTCGCGGACGCGCGTGCGGCCGCCGAGCAGTTGAACGCCGAGCCGGCGCCCGAATTCCCGGGGCTCTCGGTCGAAGCGCGCCGCGCAATCAATCTCGCGGTCATCGCTTACGCGGAGGTGTTGTGTCTGCGGCTCGCGGATACGCCGCTCGTCGCGCTCGCACGGGAGGCGACCTCGCGGCGCGAAGTGGCCGACCAATACGGCGAGCGCCGCGACTGCGAGCGTCTGATCGCCGAGATCGGACGGGCGCGCGCCGCGCTCGATGCCAAGGCGAACATCGCTCACGAGGTGAGAAGCCGCGTGGAGCGGCTGAAAGCGACCGCCCGTTACCGCAAGGAAACCGACACGACGCCCGTCGCCGAATCGATCGCGCTCGTCGAGGGCGACGTGCTCGCTGGGCAGCCGCTCGGGGGGAAACGCGCGGCGCGCATGCCGAACGTGCTCGCCGAGGACACCTGGGACCTGTTCCGCGTCCTGCTGCGATAGGCCGCCCGCTGCGATAGGCCGCTCTACTGCCGGTCGATGGTCACCGGCGCGGCTGGAGAGAGCGGCGCGGGTCCTCCGCGGCGCGCCGTCTGCTGCGGCGGCGTGCGCGACACGGCGGGCGAGGCGCCGGCGATCATGTCGCCGACGACCTGCGCCGCCTGGGCGAGGGCGATATCCGCTTCCTGAGTGGCGTCGATCTGATCCACCGATTTGAGCGGCGGCAGCCCCTTCGCGGCGCGCCGCAGGTTCTCGCGCGCGAGGCGGTCGCGGTCCTCGCGCGCGCGCTCGGCCTCGCGGCGTTTGAGATTGAGCGACACCGATTTCTGCCCGTGCAGGTCCTCGCTCGCGGAGACTTCCTGCGCGAGCCAGCGATAGTCCGGATCGTGCTCGGCGCGCTCGTCCTCAGAGAGCTCGAGCGCCTGGAGCGGAACGGCGGCCCGCTGCGGCGCATGCCAGGGCGCGAAGGGGACCGGCGCGATGCGGTCCCACGGCAACGCGTCCTCGAGCGAGCTCTCGCCCACGTCGTCCATGTCGATCGGCGAGGGCAGCGGCACGTCGGGCTCGACGCCGCGGTGCTGCGTGCTCTCGCCCGTGATGCGGTAGAACTTTCCGATCGTCACCGTCAACTGCCCGTTCACCGGCTTCTGCGACCAGCGGTCGAGCGGCACGAGATTCTGGACCGTGCCCTTGCCGAACGTGCGCTGGCCGACGATCACGCCGCGGTGATAGTCCTGGATCGCCGCGGCGAAGATCTCCGATGCGGACGCGCTGTAGCGATCGACCAGCACGGCGAGCGGACCCGTGTAGGCGACGCCCTTGTCGGGATCGTCGAGCACCTCGAGCCGGCCCGTGGTGTCCTTGAGCTGCACCACCGGACCCTTGTCGATGAACAGCCCCGTGAGCGCGGTCGCCTCCGGCAGGTAACCGCCGCCGTCCTCGCGCAGATCGAGCACCAGCCCGTCGATGCCCTGTTCCTCGAGCTGATCGATGAGCCGGCGCACATCGCGCGTCGTGCTGCGATAGTTGGGATCGCCCGCGTTCTGCGCGGCGACGTCCTCGTAGAAGCCGGGAACGGTGATCACGCCGATCTTGAGCGTGCGGCCGTCGCGCGTGATGGTGCGGACCTCCTTGTGGGCCGCCTGATTGTCGAGCGTGACCTTGTTGCGCACGAAGAGCAGCGTCTTCTCCGGCGATCCCGGAGCCACGCCCGCCGGCAGGATTTGCAGCTTCACGGTCGTGCCGGCCTTGCCGCGGATCAGCTGGACCACATCGTCGAGCCGCCAGCCGATGACATCGGTGATCGGGCCGTCCTTGCCCTGGCCGACACCGACGATGCGGTCGTTCGCCTTCAGTGTGCCGGCGACGGCGGCGGGCCCGCCCTGGATGACGCTCATCACGGTGACGTAATCGTCGATCAGCTGGAGCGAGGCGCCGATGCCCTCGTAGTTGAGGCTCATCTGGATGCGGTACTCCTCCGAGTCCCGCGGCGAGAAGTAGCTCGAGTGCGGGTCGAACGTGCGGGCGTACGCATTCATCAGATTCTCGAACACGTCCTCCGAGGAGATCTGATCGATACGCTTCAACACATGCTGGTAGCGCTTGCGCAGAACGTCGGAGGCGTCCTTCCACGATTTGCCCGTGAGCATGAGCGAGAGCGCATCGTTCTTCACGCGCTTCCTCCACAGCTCGTTCATCTCGGCCTCGCTCGCGGGCCAGGGTGCATGCGAGCGGTCGAATTCGAACGACTCATCGAGGCTCCAATCGGGCTCCTTGTCGAGGAGGGAGATCGCGTAGCGCATGCGCTCCCGGTTGCGCTGCTCGAAGCGGGCGAAGATCGCAAACGCGGGATCGATGTCGCCGGTGTGGATCATGTCGTCGAAGCTGTAGCGCCATTGTCCGAAGTCGGCGATGTCGCTCGCAAGGAAGTAGCTGTGCTGTCCATCGAGGTACTCGAGGTAGCGATCGAAGATCTCGGAGGACATCGCATCGTCGATGGTGCGGCGGCTGTAGTGCGTTTCCTCGAGTATCGAGCCGATCCGGCGCGCGATCATGCGCTGGCGCTCGGTCGGCGCGATGGCGCCCGGAGGAAGAATGGACGTGCCGGCAGGTGCGCGCGAGGAGCCCGCGAGCGCGAGCATCATCACGAGCGCGAGGGATGCGGCGCACCAGCCGCTCGAGCGGTTGAGGAAGCGATTCGTCATCGGGGGTCGCTCACTGGTCGATCGGTTTCCATGAGAGAGGGCTCGTGTCGCGCGGGCTCAACCGTCCGCCGGCGCGCCCCGGCCGATGCCGGCGAGCGCGCGCACGACGAGAGCGAGGAGGTAGGGGCCGAGGGCGACCATCCAGAAGCCGAACGCTCCGCTCGCGAGCCCCCGGTAAAAGGCTGCGAGGAACGCTCCGATTCCGCCGCCCGCATACGGACCCAAGGCGCGGGAGCCCGCGACCCACACGAGCGGAGGCGCCACGACCACCCCGGCGAAGAGCGCCGCCGCAAGGACGGCGAGTTCGCGCCGGATCGAGATCGGGGCGCGCAGGATGGTCTGTAAGGCCAACGGAAGGCTCATGCAAGAGCGAGGGCTCCGGACAGGCATAATAGCCGCCGCTATGAAAAAAATCAGAGCCGCAGTGGTGGGGGTGGGCTATCTCGGCCGTTTCCACGCGCAGAAATATGCTCAGATGCCCGACTGCGAGCTCGCCGCCATCGTCGATTCGGATCCGGAGGCCCGGGAGCGGGTCGCGGCCGAGCTCGGCACGTGCGCCCTGCCCGATCACCGTACGCTTCTCGGCGCGGTCGAGGCCGTGAGCGTCGTCACGCCAACGCCCGCACACTTCACCATCGCGCGCGAGCTGCTGGAAAACGGCGCACACGTTCTCGTCGAGAAGCCGATCACCGAGACGCCGGAGCAGGCGCGCGAGCTGATCCGCATCGCCCGGGACCGGCAGCGGGTGCTGCAAGTCGGGCACCTGGAACGGTTCAACGCGGCCATCCTTGCGGCCGAGCCCTACCTCGAGTCGCCGCGCTTCATCGAATGTCATCGCCTGGCTCCCTACCGCGAGCGCGGCACCGACGTGAACGTCGTGCTCGACCTGATGATCCACGACATCGACATCATCCAGACGATCGTCGGCTCGCCCATCGAGTCGATCGACGCGGTCGGCGCGCCCGTCTTCTCCGACGAGATCGACATCGCCAACGCGCGGATCAGCTTTGCGAACGGCTGCGTCGCCAACGCGACGGCGAGCCGGGTGAGCCTGAAGACCGAGCGCAAGCTGCGGATTTTCGAGGACGACGCCTATCTGTCGATCGACTTGCAGCAGAAGATCCTGACGGTGATCCGCAAGCGGGCCAGTCCCGGCGAGCCGGGACAGCTGCCGGTCACGATCGATGAACGCAGCTTCGACCAAGGCGATGCGCTCAAGGCCGAGATCGAGTCGTTCCTGGCGTGCATCCGTTCCGGGACCGCGCCGGTCGTGAGCGGCGAGGCCGGCCTGCGGGCGCTCGAGACGGCGATACGGATCACGGAGCAGGTCGAGCGGCGGCCTCGAGGGGAGAACGCCAGAACGGGGGTTGCCGCCCGCGCGTGAGGGCGGCATAGGGCGCCGAGCAGGGCGGGATGGGCGGCCGACGGCGGAGCGCGCTCTCGTCCAGCCGCTTGATTTCCGTGGGTGTCCCTCCACATTCGAGGAATGCCGAACGTACTCCGGCCGCCTGCGGTGCCCGCTCTGGAGCTCGACCTGATCGGGGACTTGACCTGCCCGTGGACTTTCGTGGGGAAGCGCAGCCTCGACCGAGCGCTCGAGCGCCTATACGGCTCGCCGCAGGTGCTGCGCTGGCACGGACTGCCGGTGAAGGCCGCTGCCGGAGCTTCCTGGCACGAGCATTTCGCGAGCCGGCTGCCGCCCGGGGCGACCGTGGCCTCCGTCCAGCGGGGATTGCAGGAGGCGGGAGAGGAGCTCGGCATCGCGTTCCATTTCGATCGCCTCCGGCAGTTGCCGGACACGCACGAGGCGCATCGGCTGGTGCGGCTTGCGGCGCGCGAGGGTCGCCAAGCGGTGGTCATCGATGCGCTGTTCCGCGCCTTCTTCGAGGACGGGCGCGACATCGCCGATCGGGCGGTGCTCGGGGAGATCGCGCAGGATTGCCGGCTGAACAGCGACACGTGCGCGGCGTTCCAGGATCGTGCGGCGGCCCGCGGCGACGTGGATGCCGCGGAGCGGCGCATGCGCGGACTCGGCATCGCGGTCGTCCCGAACCTCCTCATCAACGGCCGAGTGCTCGTGCCCGGACCCGCGGATGTCTCGACCTACGTTCACGCCCTCGATCAGGCGCTGTTTCCGGAGCTGAGGGCGCCGCAGAACAGGCGGCTGCTGCACTAGAATCCCGTCTTCGACGCTGCGGTCGGCGAGCCGCGCCCGTGTGCTAGCGGGCCGGCGCGCTCTCGACCGCGCACAGCGTGCTCGAGAGGACTCGCTCGATGCTCGACAGTGGATTGCTGGCCGATTTGCGCGCCATCGTCGGCGCCGATGCTGTCCTTACCGGTGAGCGTGTCCGGGAGTGCGCGACGGATGTGCAGGGTCACGCCCCCGGCGCGCCGGCGCTCGTGCGGCCGCATTCCACGGCGGAGGTGTCCGCAATCCTGCGGCTCTGTCACGCGCGCGGGCAAGCGGTCGTACCCCACGGCGGACGGACCAATCTCGTCGAGGGAACGGCGACGACGGGCTCCGAGCTCATCGTCTCGCTCGAGCGGATGAACCGCATCGAGCACGTTGACACGGTGGGCCGCACGATGCGGGTCGAAGCCGGCGTGATCCTGCAGCGCGCGCAGGAGGAGGCGGACCGGCACGATCTCATGTTTCCGCTCGATCTCGGCGCGCGCGGCAGCTGCACCATCGGCGGCAACGTCTCGACGAATGCCGGCGGCGTGCGCGTCCTCAAGTTCGGGATGATGCGCAGCCTCGTGCTCGGCGTCGAGGCCGTGCTTGCCGATGGCACGGTGCTCGATTCGCTCAATCGAATGCTGAAGAACAATGCGGGCTATGACCTCAAGCAGCTGTTCATCGGCTCGGAGGGCACGCTCGGCATCGTCACACGGGCCGACCTGCGGCTCTATCCGAAGCCGCGCAGCATCGCGACTGCGTTCGTGGCGTGCCGCGATTTCGGCGCGCTCGTTGCGCTGCTCGGACATCTCGATGCGCGCCTCGCCGGACAGCTCGCAGCATTCGAAGCGCTCTGGCCCGAGTTCTACGAGGTCACGACCTCCGCGCGCACGAGCAACACGGCGGTGCTGCCGCGCCATTACGGTATGTACGGGCTCATCGAGACGCTGGGCGCCGAGCCGGAAGCGGATCAGACCCGTCTCGAACAGGCGCTCGCCGAGGCGCTGGACGGCGGTCTCGTCGTCGATGCGGTAGTCGCAAAGTCGGAGAGCGAGCGCCGCGCGATCTGGGCGCCCCGCGAGGACGTGTGGCAGGCGCAGGAGCAGTACGGGCTCACGTTCAATTTCGACGTGAGCCTCGCGGTCGGCGACATGACCGTTTACCTCGAGCAGGTACGGCGGCGGGCAGCGGAGGCGTTTCCCGGCGGGCGCGTGTTCGCGTTCGGACACATTGCCGATGGAAACCTGCACGTCATCGTCGCGCCGGGCATGGAACGGGGCAAGGGTGGCGAGGCCGCCGAGCGCGCCCGGGCGACGGCCGAGCGCCTGGTCTATGAGCCGCTGCGGGAGATCGACGGCTCGATCGCGGCGGAGCACGGCATCGGTCTGGAGCGGCGGGCCTGGCTCGACTACTCGCGCACGCCGGAGGAGATCGCCGCCATGCGGGCGCTGAAGGCCGCGCTCGATCCGAAGCGGATACTCAATCCGGGGAAGGTCTTCGAGTGACGCCCCGACACCTCACGAGCGACCCGCGACCCGTGACGGTTGCCGCGGTGCAGCTCGCGTGCACCTGGGATTCTGCGGCGAACATCGAGCGCGCCGAGAGGCTGGTGCGCAACGCCGCCGCCCGCGGCGCACGGATCATCCTGCTTCCCGAGCTCTTCGAGACGCCGTACTTCTGCATCGAGCAGGACCCGCGGCACCTCGCGCTCGCGCGCCCGGTCGATGAAAGCCGCGCCGTGCAGCACTTTCGAGGTGTGGCACGGGAGCTCGGCGTCGTGCTTCCCGTGAGTTTCTTCGAGCGCTCGGGCGTCGCCTTCTTCAACTCGATCGCGGTGATCGACGCGGACGGCTCGGTGCTCGGGGTCTATCGCAAGTCGCACATCCCGAACGGACCGGGGTATCAGGAGAAGCACTACTTCAGCCCCGGCGACTCGGGCTTTCGAGTCTGGGCGACGCGCTTCGCGCGCCTCGGCGTCGGCATCTGCTGGGATCAGTGGTTCCCGGAAGCGGCGCGGGTCATGGCGCTCTCCGGCGCCGAGCTGCTGCTCTATCCCACCGCAATCGGGTCCGAGCCGCCGCCCGCGCCGCCCGTCAATTCTCGGGATCATTGGCAGCGCACGCAGCAAGGCCATGCAGCCGCGAACCTCGTGCCGCTCATCGCCGCAAACCGCTACGGGCTCGAGCGCTCCCTGCAGGACCCGGAGCGTTTGTTCATCCGCTTCTATGGATCGTCGTTCATCGCAGACGCCACGGGCGCGAAGGTCGCTGAAGCGCCGGAGGAGGGGGATTCGGTGATCACCGCGAGCTTCGATCTCACCGCGCTCGACGTGCAGCGCAGCGGCTGGTTCGTGTTCCGCGACCGGCGGCCGGACCTGTATGGGGCGCTCGTCACGATGGACGGCGCCCGGCTAGCCAACCCCTCACGGCCCTCAGCTCGTCCGTGAACCGCGCGAGCTCGGCGCGGCGCGGCGCCTCATCCGGGATGCGCAGCAGATAAGACGGGTGGATCGTCACCCAGACGTGCGTCGTCTCGTTGAGCGGCATGGCCCGACCGCGCATCGACATGATCGTCACGGTGCGGCCGAGGAGGCCGCGCGCCGCCGTCGCGCCGAGGGCGACCGCGAGCTTCGGCCGCACGAGCCGCAGCTCCTCGGCGAGCCAGCCGTTGCAGGCGGTGATCTCCGCGATCGAGGGCTTCATGTGCAGCCGCCGCTTGCCGCGCTGCTCGAATTTGAAATGCTTGACGGCGTTCGTGACGTACATGGAATCGCGGTCGAGACCCGCTTCGGCGAGCGCATGGTCGAGGACTGTGCCGGCGGGGCCGACGAAGGGATGGCCGGCGAGATCTTCCGCATCACCCGGCACCTCGCCGACCAGCATCAGCTCGGCGTCGCCGGGGCCCTCGCCGGGCACGCCCTGCGTTGCGGCGCGCCAGAGCCCGCAGCGGCGGCAGTGGTTGACCGCCGTGCGCAGGTCTGAAAGGGCGTCAATGTGCGGCGGCGGCAGCGCATCCGCCTCCGATCGGGAGCCCTTGGCTCTGCCCTGGGGCGTGGAGGACGGGTGAGTCGGTGCCGCAGCCATGCTCAAAGCACGAATGAGCGGCATCCACGGAGGTTCCCGCACAGAAACGGGCCTCGATCGTCAGGTCACGGCACGCCGCTCCCGGCCTGACAGGCCGGGAGCACAGTCCAAAATGGTGGAGGCGGGGGGACAGCACCTCCGCGGCTTTCGCCGCGGGCCGGACTATGCCTTCATCCGCTGCGCCCGAACGACGCCTTGGCGGATGCGGAGCGTCTTATCGGGCTCGCGCCCGATCCTAGTGCCTGCCCCAGGCCGAAGCCCTCGGCGGGTCTATGAGTCTCTACGGGGCAGGCCTGGAGTTGGCCCCCTTCCTACCCCTCGGCGTCGCCATGCCGTGGCCTCGCGACCACGCCGTCAGGTTTCACCGATGTGAGCTCCGTTTTCAGCCGACTCTCACGAGCCGGCGCGACCCTCGATCGAACCCCCGTCCGCAAGCGCTAGACTTCAAGCTCTACGTACGTAGCCTGCTCTTTGATTCTCGCGCGACGCTACCCGAGAGGCAGGGAAGACGCCGCGCCAGCAGACGGTGACTCTTGACGAGACGGCCCGTCGCACGCCGGCTCGCGAGCCTATGAGCGCGTCCCCTGGTCCAGTCGCATAGGCACGAGCTGGTCAGAGGTCAGCTGCGATTAGGCAGCCAGAGCGTAGTTGTCGTCGTTGGCAACTATGTTTTGCAGCGTGATTTACGAGGGCACTGCACCTCGGTACGCCCCTGAAGGTTCGCAACCCGCGTCGAAACCGGTCGCCCCCAATGAGGACTGCGGAAGTAAGTATAGGCGAATGTCCTCCCGCACAAGAGGCTTTCGTCACGAGCGGGACCGCGTCACAATGGGAAAAAAGCGTCGCCGCCCTGCGACGTTCCCTTCGTTCCCCCGGCGATGGTTAAATCGCGCCTTTTTCGCCAGCGGGGACCTCATGCTTGCACGCGCCTGCCGCCTCGCACACGCCGCCGCAATCGCCTGCATCCTCTCCGCCGTGCTCCACATCGCGCCGGTCCGGGCCGCATCGACGACAGACCCGGTGACGGCATGGGCATTGACGCAGTTCTCCGGCGCACAGGGGGGCGGTTCGGGGGGGAGGATTCAGGGGGGAAGGAACCGCGGAAAGTCGGCACCGTGGCCCAGGGCGAGTTCGGGCTGGTCCTCGCCCGCGGCAACACGGATACACGCACGGCGAACGCCAAGCTCGAGCTGCTTCGCGCGACGCGCACGGTCAAGGACGACTTCGAGATCGAGGGACTGTATGGGAAGACGGGCGAGATCGTCACTGCGGAGCGCTGGGCCACGAACCTGCAGCGCGACTGGAACATCGGCGCGCAGACCTTCTGGTTCCTCGGCGGGCATTACGAGCACGACCTCTTCAGCGGCTTCGCCTATCAGGGGAGCCTCGCAACCGGCGTGGGCTATGAGTTCATCGAGACCGACTCCACCAAGCTTCAAGCCCAGGTCGGCGCCGGCTATCGCCGCCTGCGTCCCGAGCAGCTGATCGAGAGCTCGCTCGGGGAGGTGACGGCGCGCATCGAGGGAACCTCGGAGGGCGAGCTGATCGGGAGCGGGAAGCTGGCCTTCGAGCATTCGTTCAACAAACAGACGAAGATCGCCGACACCGTCACGACGGTCGCGGGCTCGCAGAACATCTATCTCGAGAACGATCTCGCGCTCAACGTGAAGATCAACGGCTCTCTCTCGTTGAGCGTCGGCTACACGGTGCGCAACAACAGCGCTCCGCCGCCCGGCTTGAAGCACACCGACACACTGACGACGGTCAACCTGGTCTATCAGAGCGGGCAATTGAAATAGTCGGCGCCGCAACGGCGCCGCTGGAGCCGCTCACCGCCCGCGCAGGATCCGCGCCTTCTCGCGCTGCCAGTCGCGCGCCCTTTCCACTGCACGCTTGTCGTGCTGCTTCTTGCCCTTCGCGAGTCCAACCTGGAGCTTCGCGCGGCCGTTCTTCCAGTACAGCTCGAGCGGGACCAGCGTGTACCCGCGCCGCTCGACGGCGCCGATCAGCTGTTGCAGCTCATGGCGGTGGAGGAGGAGCTTACGCGTGCGGACCGGGTCGGCCGCGACATGGGTGGACGCCGCGGGAAGTGGCGAGATGTGTGCGCCGATGAGGAAGGCTTCCCCGCCCCGGAGGTACACGTACGCCTCCTTCAGCTGCGCGCGTCCGGCGCGCATTGCCTTCACTTCCCAGCCGGCGAGCGCAAGACCTGCCTCATAGCGGTCCTCGATGAAGTAGTCGAAACGCGCCTTGCGGTTCTCCGCGATCAGGCGCGGTGCAGTCTCGGCTCGGGGCATGGGGCCATCGCGGTTACGCTCAAAAGGCGGGGCGCTCAAAGTCGGGGATGCACGCGGGTGCGCGATTCTGGGACAATTCGCCGCATGAGAGAAGCTCTGCAATGAGAGAAGTCCGACGCTCGGCGACGGTGCAGCAGCCGCCGAGCCGCATTTATGAGCTCATCAACGACATCGAGAGCTACCCGCAATTCGTACCGGGGGTCACGCACGCGCGCGTGGAGTCCCGCTCGAAGGACGCCATCATCGCGACGCTCGGCGTGCAGCGCGGGCCGCTTCAGGCCGAGTTCACGACGCGCAACGAGCTCGAGCCGAACCGGCGAATCTTCATGCGCCTGCTGCGCGGGCCGTTCAAGACGCTCGAAGGCGAATGGACGCTCACGCCGGTCGGACGGGGCGGCTGCCGCATCGATCTCGTGCTCCGCTTTGCGTTCGCGAACCGTCTGTCCGGCATCCTGTTCGAGCCGCTGTTCCAGGAGACTGCGGCTGCGCTCGTCGACGCCTTCGTCGCGCGCGCGCTCGCGGTGTAAGGCGCGAGATCTCGCATGAACCTGGCGATCTCGGCGGTTGCGGCCTGAAGCGCGCAGTCGCGGTATGAAGCGCTGCCTCGTTGTCTACGCGCTGCCTGAGCGCCAATACCTCTGGCCGGTCGAGCTGCCGGATGGCGCGAGTGTTCGGGAAGCGCTTGCCGCGGCGCGGGAGCTCGTCGAGTCGGGCGGCGCGCAGGCGTCCGCGCCGCCAGCACAATCCTCTCAGGCCCCTCAGGCAGTACAGCCCGCGCAAATGCCGCGGATACCCTGGAATGACGCGGCCGTGGGAATCTTCGGCGAGCCCTGCGATCGCAGCGCCATTCCCCGCGACGGAGATCGCATCGAGATCTACCGTCCACTGCTCCACGATCCCAAGCAGACCCGGCGCGAGCGCGCGCGGCGAGGGCGGCGGTGACGCGCTTTCACGCGCGCCGAGCGGGCTTGGGCATCGCTGGGGATCCGAAATCGCTCACGTCGCCGGGCGCGGCGCGCGCTCGGTCACGGTGGGCTCGGAGTCGATGGGCGCCTGCCCGTGGTTGTCGATGCGGGCGACCTTGTCGTTCTGGAAATACACCGTCAGCAGATACTTCTGCGGCCGGCGCAGGCGACCCTTCTTGAGGTAGTAGAGATAGTCCCAGCGGTCGGTGTCGAACGTGGACGGCACCATCGGCGTGCCGAGGAGATAGCGCACCTGGCTGCGGGTCATGCCGACCTTCAACTGGGTGATGACGCGCTTCTCGAGGAAGTTTCCCTGCTGGATGTTCATGCGATACACGCATCCGGCGAGCGGGACGAGCGCGGCGAGCGCGAGGGCCGGGAGCAGGCGTGCGACGGCGAGGCGCGGGCGTGACATGGTGGTCCGTTGGAGGATAATGTCCGGCATGATACCGCATCGCACGGGGCGCGCCCGCGCGCTCGCCGAGGAGCGTAGGATGGAAGGCAGCGATCTGCGCAAGGCGGGCCTGAAGGTCACGCTCCCCCGGCTCAAAATTCTCGAAATCCTCGAGCGCAGCGCGACCCGGCATCTTTCGGCCGAGGACATCTATCGCTCGCTTCTCGACTCACATGAGGACATCGGGCTCGCGACGGTGTATCGCGTGCTCACGCAGTTCGAGGCCGCCGGGCTCGTGACGCGCCATCACTTCGAGGACGGGATGGCCGTGTTCGAGCTCAATCAGGGCACGCATCACGACCACATCGTGTGTCTCGACTGCGGGCGCGTCGAGGAGTTCATGGACTCGGGCATCGAGGACCGGCAGACCGCTGTCGCGCGGCGGCTCGGATTCGACATCCGGGACCACTCGCTCATCCTCTACGGGCGCTGCGAGCGGCCGGGCTGCGTTTACCGGAAGAAGCAGGCCTGAGGCCGGCTGTCTGCCGGCTGCCGCCGGCCCGCTCCGCGGCATCACTGCCCGCTGCGTCGGCTCCGCCCGTCGCGCCGGCCTCGCGCGCGCCGGCCGCCGCGCTCCGCAGCATCTCGCGCGCATGCTCGCGCGCCTTGGCCGTCACTTCGACGCCGCCCAGCATGCGCGCGATCTCCTCCATGCGCTCCTCGGGCGCAAGGTCGCTCACGATGGTGCGCGTCATGCGGCCATCAGTGACTTTCGTCACTCGCAGGTGATGATGTCCCTGCGAGGCGACCTGTGGCAGGTGCGTCACGCAGAGCACTTGGGCGGCCTCGCCGAGCCGGCGCAGCTCGCGCCCGACGATCTCGGCCACCGCCCCGCCGATGCCGGCATCCACCTCGTCGAAAACCATGCAGGGCGCGGCCCGTGCAGCCGAGGCGACCTGCACGGCGAGGGAGAGCCGCGACAGCTCGCCTCCGGAGGCGACCTTCGCGAGCGGCCGCAGGGGCTGGCCTGGGTTGGCCGTCACTCGGAATTCCACTTGGTCGGCGCCGTGTTCCGCGGGCTCGGACGTCGCGAGCGGAGTCACCTCCACCTGAAAGCGTCCACCCGGCATGCCGAGTCCCTGCATGCGGGCCGTGATCTCCTTGGCGAGCGCGCGTCCGGCCGTCGCGCGGCGCGCCGAGAGCTGCGCGGCGAGCTCTCGATAGCGATCGAGGGCGGCGGCGAGATCCCTGCGCAGCGAGGCGAGATCGCTCTCGGCCGTGCGCAGCGCGGCGATCTCGGTCTCGAGCTCTCGCGTTCGATCCGGAAGCGCGGCGGGCACGACGCGGTGCTTGCGCGCGACATCCTCGATCGCGGCGAGGCGCCGCTCGACTTCGTCCTGCCGCGCCGTATCGAGGTCGAGCCGTTCGAGATAATGCTGGACCTCGCGCGCCGCCTCCCGCAGCTGGATGACGGCGCTCTCGATGAGCGGGAGGAATTCCGCGACCTGCGGATCGAGCCCGCTCGTGCCGCGCAGCGCGGCGAGCGCGCGGCTTGCCGCAGCGTGGGCGCTCACGTCCTCGCCTTCGTAAAGATGTGAAAGAGCGATCTGCGCGCTCTCGGCGAGCTTCCCGCGATGGGTGAGGCGCGAGCGCTCCTCTGTCAGGCGCTCGTATTCACCCTCGCCGGGCGCGAGCGCTTTCAGCTCCGCGAGCTGGTGCGCGGCGAGATCGATGCGAGCGTCACGGTCGCGGGCCTGACGTTCGAGCTCGAGCGTGCGGTTGAGCAGCGTGTGCCACACACGGTGCGCGATCCCGACTTGCTCCGCGAGGGAGACGTGGCGGCCGTAAGCGTCCAGCAGCTCGCGCTGTGCGGCGCTGCGCGTGAGCGACTGGAATTCGTGCTGGCCGTGGATGTCGATGAGGAGGCTGCCGGCGTCGCGCAGCAGCTGCACCGGAACGCTCTGCCCGTTGAGATAGGCGCGCGAGCGGCCGTCGCTCCCCACGACCCGGCGGACCGCCAGCTCCTCGCCCGCGGAGATCGACTGCTCCTCGAGCAAACGGACGAGCTCGCCCGGCGCCGAGGCGAGCGAGAACGTCGCGGCGATGTCCGCCCGGTCGGCCCCGTGACGCACCACCTCCGCGCCGGCGCGCGCGCCCGAGAGGAGTTGCAGCGCCTCGACAAGGATCGACTTGCCGGCACCCGTCTCGCCGGTGAGCACGGTGAGCCCCTGCTTCAGCTCGAGCTCGATCACATCGATGATCGCGAAGTCGCGGATTTGCAGGTGAATGAGCACGTTCGCCTTCGGCGCGCTGCGTTCAGCGCGAGTGGTCCACGCTGCCTCGACCCCAATGCAGCTTCGAGCGCAGGAGGCGGAAGTAGTCGTACCCGGACGGGTGCAGCAGCGTCACGTGGTCGCGCGCGAGCGCGACATCCAGGCGCTCGCCGGGCGCAAGCTCCCCGAGCACGATGCCGTCGCAGACGACTTGGCCGCGCGAATCGGCCGGCCCAGTGAGGCGGATCTCGATGCGCGAGCGCGAGGAGACGACCACCGGTCGGTCCGAGAGCGTATGCGGCGAGATGGGTGCGAGCACGAGCACGTCGAGATTCGGCTGGACGATTGGGCCGCCGCACGAGAGCGCGTAGGCTGTGGAGCCGGTAGCGGTCGCGATGACGATGCCGTCACCCGCATGGGTGTTGACGTAGCGGCCGTCGATCCAGGTCTCGAAGTCGATCATCCGGCCGGTCGCGAGCTTCTGAAGGACTACATCGTTGAGCGCGAGGGATGCCGCCGGGACGCCAGGGTCTGCGCCGGATACGACCGGGCCGGCGTCGAACGAGGCCGAGATTGCGCCGAGGAGGGGTTCAGCCGAGCCTGCGCCGGCGCCAGCTGAAGCGTCGCCGCCGCGCAGCTTCGCCTCGAGCAGCGGCCGCCGATCGAGCTCGCTCTGGCCCGCGAGTGCCGCATCGACGCACGCAATCACGTCCTGCGGCATCACGTCCGTGAGGAACCCCAGCCTTCCGCGGTTGATGCCGAGGAGCGGCACGCCGTGCCGGGCGACGAGCCGGGCGGCGTAGAGCAGGGTCCCGTCGCCGCCGATGGCGATGACGAGGTCCGCGCGGCGGCCGATCTCATGCTCGGGCACGAGCAAGCCTGGTCCCCCTGCATGCGCCGCCCGCGCCGGCAGCGCCTCGCTTGCGATCACCTCGACGCCGCGCGTGGCAAGATGCGGCAGAAGCAGCGCCAAGGACTCCTCGACCCGCGGGTCCGTGAACCGGCCGACGAATGCGCAAACGCGCACGGGGAATGGCATGTCGAATCTCGCGAGTCGGGGTCGCTGGGGGTTGAGGGTTGCGGTCGCTGGGGTCGCTGGTTGCGGTCGCTGGGTCGGCTGGTGGTGCGAGCGGCCGGGATGCGCCGGCGCGCCTTTGTAGCATGGACACCGGCTTGTCCCAAGGGCGCCTGATTCCAAAAATAGACGGCGAGGCCACGAGTGCGCCTGCGGCGGCCGCGGCGTCCGGCAGCGTCGGCTTCCGGAAGCGCTTGCTTGACGGTCGCCCGGGGCGCCGCTAGCTTCAGGTACAGCCATGACACATGAGGGCCGCGATGACGGCTTGAGCGAGCGGGCGGCGAGCCTGCTGCGCGTGCTCGTCGAGAGCTACATCCGGGACGGACAGCCGGTGGGCTCGCGCGCGCTCTCGCGCGAGAGCGGGCTCAACCTGAGCTCGGCGACGATCCGCAACGTGATGGCGGACCTCGAAGACCTGGGCTTCATCGCCTCGCCGCACACCTCCGCGGGGCGCGTGCCGACCGACAAGGGCTACCGCTTCTTCGTCGATACCCTCTTGAGGATTCGGCCTCTCGACTCCGGAGCGGACCCGGAGATCGCCTCCGAGATCAAGCAGATGCTCGATACGCACGGCGACAATCCGAAAGCGCTCGTCGCCGCGGCGTCGCAGCTGCTCTCGAGCGTGACGAGCCTGGCGGGCCTCGTGACCCTGCCGAGCCCGCAGCAGGCCTCCGTGAGCCAGATCGAGTTCGTGGGGCTCTCGGAGAACCGTGTGCTCGCCGTGCTCGTGCTCAACGACCGGGAGGTGCAGAACCGCATCATCCAGCTCGAGCGGTACTACTCCCCCGATGAGCTCAAGCGCGCCTCGAACTTCCTCAACGAGAAGTTCCGCGGGCGGACGCTCCCGCAAGTACGGCAGGAGATCCTGGCCGAGCTCTCCGAGACGCGCGAGCACCTGAATCGGGTCATGCTCGATGCGATCACCGTGGCCCAACACGTGTTCGAGGGGGACGGCGAGCCGCCGCTCGATTACGTGATCGCCGGGGAGACCAACCTCATGGGCGTCGCGGAGCTCTCGAGCGTCGAGAAGCTGCGGCGGCTGTTCGAGGCGTTCAACGAGAAGCACGCTTTCCTGCACCTGCTCGATCAGAGCTTGAAGGCGCAGGGCATCCAGATATTCATCGGCCACGAGTCGGGCTACCAGATCCTCGACGATTGCAGCGTCGTCACCGCGCCGTACGCGCTCGGGGAGCAGAACGTCGGGGTGCTCGGCGTCATCGGCCCGACGCGCATGGCGTACGAGCGGGTCATTCCCATCGTGGACGTGACCGCGAAATTGCTCGGCGCGGCCTTGAATTCGCGCCGCTGATCCCACACGTTGGCTGGAACAACCTTCTAATCCCATGCGCCGCGCTGCGCGCGGCCGGGGTAGGTCGTTGTTTTCAGGAGGGTTTTGATGTCGGGTGGGGAGCTCATAGAGTCGGCGCACGGCGGCAGCGCGCAGGGCGGCGACGCGGCGGGCCGTCAGGGCGGCAGTTCGAGCGGCGCAGCGCGCGAGGAGATCGGCGAGCCCGTCTCCACGATGGCCCAGATCGAGGAGCTGCAGAAGGCGCTCGCGGAGGCGGAGCAGCGGGCGAACGGTCTACGCGATCAGTACCTCCGCTCCGCCGCGGAGCTCGACAACGTCAGAAAGCGCGCGCAGCGGGAGGTGGAGAGCGCCACCCGCTACGGCCTCGAGAAGTTCGCCGCGGAGCTTCTGCCGGTGAAGGACAGCCTGGAGCTCGCCGTTTCGAGCGCTCCGGCGTCGGGCACGGAGGCGGCAGGCGATGCCGCCGCGACGATCCGCAGCCTCATCGAGGGCCAGCAGGCGACGCTGAAGCTCCTCGCGAAAGCCTTCGAGAAGCTCGGCATCCGGGAGATCGATCCGCGCGGGGAGCCCTTCGACCCGTCCCGCCATGAGGCGATCCTCATGCAGGAATCCTCCACCGCGGAGCCGAATTCCGTGCTGCAGGTCGTGCAGCGGGGATACGAGATCAACGGGCGGCTGCTGCGGCCGGCGCGCGTGATCGTCGCGCGCGCCGCGTCGTCCCAGCCTTGAATCACTCCGGGTCGCACCCATCCAGTAGAGCACTCGCACGTATCGGAGCACTCCAATGGCCAAGACAATCGGCATCGACCTCGGCACGACGAACTCGTGTGTCGCCATCATGGAGGGCGGCAAGCCCCGGGTGATCGAGAACAGCGAAGGCGACCGGACGACGCCGTCGATCGTCGCTTTCACGAAGGACGGCGAGGTGCTGGTCGGCCAGCCCGCCAAGCGCCAGGCGGTGACGAATCCGCAGAACACCTTCTTCGCCGTCAAGCGCCTCATCGGCCGCAAGTTCCAGGACGAGGTGGTCCAGCGGGACATCAAGATGGTCCCCTACAAGATCGTCCGCGCGGACAACGGCGATGCGTGGGTCGAGACGCAGCAGGGCAAGCGCATGGCGCCCCCGGAGATCTCCGCGCGCGTGCTCATGAAGATGAAGAAGACCGCGGAGGATTATCTCGGGGAGACGGTCACCGAGGCGGTCATCACGGTTCCGGCGTATTTCAACGATTCCCAGCGTCAGGCGACGAAGGATGCCGGCCGCATCGCGGGGCTCGAAGTCAAGCGCATCATCAACGAGCCGACCGCGGCGGCGCTCGCGTACGGTCTCGACAAGCAGGGCGGCGACCGCAAGATCGCGGTCTATGACCTCGGCGGCGGCACGTTCGACATCTCGATCATCGAGATCGCGGAGGTCGACGGCGAGCGGCAGTTCGAGGTGCTCTCGACGAACGGAGACACCTTCCTCGGCGGCGAGGACTTCGACCTGCGCATCATCAACTTCCTCGCCGAAGAGTTCCTGAAGGAGTCGGGCGTCGACGTGCGCCGCGACCCCCTTGCGATGCAGCGCCTGAAGGAGGCGGCTGAGAAGGCGAAGATCGAGCTCTCCTCCACTCAGCAGACCGATGTGAACCTGCCGTACATCACGGCGGACGCCTCGGGCCCCAAGCACCTCAACATCAAGCTCACGCGCGCGAAGCTCGAATCGCTCGTCGAGGACCTGGTGAAGAAGACGATCGAGCCCTGCCGCATCGCGCTCAAGGACGCGGGGCTTTCCGCGAGCGACGTGGCCGAGGTCATCCTCGTGGGCGGCCAGACGCGCATGCCCCTCGTGCAGCGCTATGTGAAGGACTTCTTCGGCAAGGAGCCGCGCAAGGACGTGAATCCTGACGAGGCCGTCGCGATCGGCGCGGCGATCCAGGCGGGCGTGCTCGCGGGCGAGGTGAAGGACGTGCTGCTGCTCGATGTCACGCCGCTCTCGCTCGGCATCGAGACTCTCGGCGGGGTGATGACGAAGCTGATCGAGAAGAACACGACGATCCCCACGCGGGCGTCGCAGGTCTTCTCGACGGCGGACGACAATCAGACCGCCGTGACGATCCACGTGCTGCAGGGCGAGCGCGACCGGGCGGCCGACAACAAGTCGCTCGGCAAGTTCGACCTCACGGACATTCCGCCCGCGCCGCGCGGCATGCCGCAGATCGAGGTCTCCTTCGACATCGACGCGAATGGGATCCTCAATGTCTCCGCGCGGGACAAGGCGACCGGCAAGGAGCAGAAGATCGTCATCAAGGCCTCGAGCGGCCTCACCGAGGAGGAAATCAAGCGCATGGTGCGCGATGCCGAGGCGCACGCGGAGGAAGACCGGCGGTTTCGCGAGCTCGTCGAGACGCGCAACAAGGCGGACAGCCTCATTCACGCCGTCGAGAAGTCGCTCAAGGACCTCGGCGACAAGGTCTCGGGCGAGGAGCGCGCGCGCGTCGAGTCGGCGCTCTCCGACCTGCGCTCGGCCTTGAAGGGCGACGACAAGGACGTGATCACCAAGAAGACCGATGCGCTCGCGCAGGCTTCCGCGGCGATCGCGCAGCGCGCCTACGCGCAGTCCGGCGCCGGAGCCGGGGCCGCCGGTGCGGGTATGGGTGCCGCCGGGGCAGGCCCCGATGCGGCCGGCGGGACGGGGGGCGGGGGCTCCTCCGGCGGAGGCAAGGAAGACGTGGTCGACGCCGAGTTCGAAGAAGTCCGGGACAAGAAGCGCAAAGCCTCGTAGAGTCGGGAGCCGCCATGCCGCCCCGCCATGCTGCGCTTCACGCCCGGCATGGGGGGCGGCATGTGCGTGAGGGCGAATGATCCAGGCAGGCATGGCAAAGCGCGACTACTACAAGGTCCTCGACGTTCCGAAGAGCGCGACCGAGGCGGAGATCAAGAAGGCCTACCGCCGGCTCGCGATGAAGTACCACCCTGACCGCAACCCGAACGACAAGGAGGCGGAGGAGCGGTTCAAGGAGGCCAAGGAGGCCTGCGAGGTCCTGACCGACCCGCAGAAGCGCGCCGCCTATGATCAGTACGGGCACGCCGGCGTCGAGGCCGCGGGCCGCGGGGCGGGATCACGCGGAGGGTTCGGGCCGGGGGATGCGTTCAGCGACATCTTCGGGGATGTGTTCGGCGACATCTTCGGGACGGCCCGCCGCGGGCGCTCGCAGGTGTTCCGGGGCGCGGACCTGCGCTACGAGCTCGAGCTCGACCTCGATCAGGCGGTCTTCGGCCACACGGTCGAGCTCGATGTCGCGAAGCTCGACGAATGCGAGGCGTGCCACGGCACTGGCGCCGCAAAGGGCAGCAATCCCTCGACGTGCGACACCTGCGGCGGGGCCGGGCAGGTGCGGATCTCGCAGGGCTTCTTCCAGCTTCAGCAGACCTGTCCGCGCTGCCGCGGCGCAGGCACGATCATCCGCAATCCCTGCGACGCGTGCCTCGGACAGGGCCGCGTGCGCCGTTCGAAGAAGCTCTCCGTCAAGGTGCCGCCCGGGGTCGACACGGGCGATCGGATCCGCCTCGCGGGCGAGGGCGAGGCAGGCCGCAATGGGGGGCCGCCCGGCGACCTCTACGTCGAGGTCCACGTCCGCGATCATCCCATATTCGAGCGCGACGGCGAGCACCTGTCCTGCGAGGTGCCGATCAGCTTCGCGACCGCGGCGCTCGGCGGCACGCTCGAGGTGCCGACGCTCGACGGCAACGTCACCATCAAGGTCCCCCCGGAGACGCAATCCGGCCGCGTGTTTCGCCTGCGGGGGAAGGGCGTGCGTCCCGTGCGCGGCGGCTCGCCCGGTGACCTGTTCTGCCGCGTCGTCGTCGAGACGCCCGTCAATCTCTCGACGGAGCAGCGCGAGCTCATCCTCAAGCTCGAGGAGTCGCTGCGCGGCGGCGACAGCGCTCACAAGCATGCGCCGCGCGAGCATGGATTCTTCGAGGGTGTGAAGCGCTTCTTCTCGGGAGGGGCCACGCGATGACTCAGGAGGCGGCCGAGGGGCACCGCGTGTCGGCCGAGGGGCACCCTGGCCAGGCAACGGGGCATGGCGCGCTGCGTCTCGCCCTCATCGGCGCGGCCGGCCGCATGGGGCAATCGCTCGTGCGCGCGGCTTGCGCCCGCGCCGACGTGGTGATCGCGGCGGGCGTGGTATCCCCCGGCAGCGGGTACGCGGGCCGCGACCTCGGCGAGCTGGCCGGCATCGGCGCGCTCGGCGTGCGCTTCGAGACGGATCTCCCGGCCGCGCTGACAGCGTGCGACGTGGCGCTCGACTTCTCGCATCCCAAGGCCGCCGCGGGCATTCTCGCGGCCTGCTGCGCGGCCGGCAAGCCGCTGCTCATCGGCACGACCGGCCTCGGCGCGGAGGTGCACGACGAGCTCGAGCGCGCGGCGCGGCACATTGCGCTCCTCGTCGCGCCGAATACGAGCCTCGGAATCACGCTGCTGTTCGAGCTTGCGCGGCAGTGCGCACGGGTGCTGCCGGGCGCGTTCGATGTCGAGATCGTCGAGGCGCACCACCGGCACAAGAAGGACGCGCCTTCGGGCACCGCGCTCGCGCTCGGACATGCCGTGGCCGAATCGCGGGGGGTCGCGCTCGATCCGACGGTCCTGCTGCATCGCGCGGGGGGACACGCACGCAAGGAGGGCGAGATCGGCTTCGCGGTCGTGCGGGGCGGGGATATCGTCGGGGAGCACACCGTGCTCTTCGCCGGTCCCGGCGAGCAGGTGACCCTCGGTCACCGCGCGACGGACCGCGCCGTTTTCGCCCGCGGGGCGCTCGATGCGGCGGTGTGGCTCGCCCGGCATCCGCCGGGACGCTACAGCATGCGGGATGTCCTGCTGAAACAATGACTTGGCCGGCATCCGCCGGGGCCGTAGGCTAGCGCCGCCCCGACCTCGGCCGTGTCTCGCTGCGACCTGCGGCGCGTCCCGCCGCAGCCGTGGCGCCGTCCCGCTCCGCGGCCGCCGGGTGCGCGCCATGCTTGCCCTCGTTGGCGCATGCGGCATCCCATCGAGCACGATAGACAGCCCGGCCCGTTCCTCAGTAGAATTTCGCCCGTAATCCGCAAGGGTTAGTCCACACAAGGCGGGAGGATGTTCGGCTGCCGAGCTCCTCCCGCTTTGTACATCTGCGTGGCGCGCGCTTGAGATGGGACTGCGCGCCATGACATGCGGCGGCAGTTTCATGAATCGAGCGGGAGCCTCAAGGGCGGGCTCCGCGCCAAGGGGTAAGCTCGGGTGAATGGACCGGCGGTGCTGGCGCTGGCGGATGGAACGATCTTCCGCGGCCAGTCAATCGGAGCTGAAGGCAATACCACCGGCGAAGTCGTTTTCAATACCGCCTTGACGGGCTATCAAGAAATTCTGACCGACCCGTCCTACGCCCGTCAGATCGTCACGCTCACCTACCCGCACATCGGCAATACCGGCTGCACGCCGGAGGATCTCGAGTCCCCGCAGATCTTCGCCGCCGGACTCATCATCCGCGACCTGCCGCCGCTTGCGAGCAACTGGCGCAAGAGCGAGACGCTTCCCGAATTCCTAAAGCGCGGCAAGCTCGTCGCGATCGCCGGCATCGACACGCGCAAGCTGACGCGCATTCTGCGCGAGGGCGGAGCGCAGGCCGGCTGCATCATGACGGGCGAGAACGTCGATGAAGCCGCGGCCACGCGCCTCGCGCGCAAGTTCCCCGGCTTGAAGGGGATGGACCTCGCGCGGGTCGTCTCCGTCAAGCGCCCGTATCAATGGAACGAGGGCGGCCTCTGGCAAGACGCCCATCGCCCGCTCATCCGCTCGCACCAGCGCCTGCACGTGGTGGCGTACGACTTCGGCATCAAGCGCAACATCCTGCGCATGCTCGCCGATCACGGTTGCCGCGTGACCGTGGTGCCGGCGCAGACGAGCGCGCGCGAAGCCCTCGCGCTCGCGCCCGACGGGATCTTCCTCTCGAACGGCCCCGGCGATCCGGAGCCCTGCGACTACGCCATCGAGGCGGTGCGCGAATTCCTCGAGACGGACATCCCGGTCTTCGGCATCTGTCTCGGCCATCAGCTGCTCGGGCTCGCCTGCGGCGCGCGCACGGTGAAGATGAAATTCGGCCATCACGGCGCGAACCATCCCGTGCAGGATCTCGAAACGGGGCGCGTCTACATCACGAGCCAGAATCACGGCTTTGCGGTGGACGAGGCGACGCTGCCGGCGCACGTGAAGCCGACGCACCGCTCGCTCTTCGACGGATCGCTGCAGGGCATCGCGTTCAAGGACCGGCCGGTGTTCGGATTCCAGGGCCATCCCGAGGCGAGCCCCGGTCCGCACGACTTGAAGCCCCTGTTCCAGCGCTTCAACGAGCTGATGTTGAGACGCCTGCAGAATCAGCTGCGGATGGTCGAGTCCGCCGCGCGGCGCCAGACCGCCGAACGCTGAGAGCTCCCGTGCCGACCGACCATCTCTCTTCCCGGCGCGCTCCGCGCGCCGCCAGACTCCCCCGGTCGCGCGCAGAGCGATCCGGGAGAGAAGTTGGCTGCAGGCCGTAACCATGCCCAAGCGAACCGACATCGAAAGCGTCCTGATCATCGGCGCCGGCCCCATCGTGATCGGGCAGGCGTGCGAGTTCGACTATTCGGGCGCGCAGGCGTGCAAGGCGCTGCGCGAGGAGGGCTACCGCGTCATCCTCGTAAACTCGAATCCCGCGACCATCATGACCGACCCGGAGATGGCGGACGCCATCTACATCGAGCCGGTCAACTGGCGCACAGTGGCGCGCATCATCGAGCGCGAGCAGCCGGATGTGCTGCTGCCCACGATGGGCGGTCAGACGGCGCTCAATACCGCGCTCGACCTGGTGCGCGAGGGCGTGCTCGAGCGGCACGGCGTCGAGCTGATCGGCGCCTCGCGCGCCGCGATCGACATGGCGGAGGACCGGGAGCTCTTTCGCAATGCCATGCGCGACATCGGCCTCGAAGTGCCGCGCTCGCGGATCGCGCGATCGATGGAAGACGCGCAGGCGGCAATCGGCGACATCGGCTATCCGGTCGTGATCCGTCCGTCGTTCACGCTCGGCGGCACGGGCGGCGGAATCGCCTACAACCGCGAGGAGTTCGAGACGATCGTCGCGCGCGGCCTCGACGCCTCGCCGACGAGCGAGGTGCTGCTCGAGGAGTCCGTCATCGGCTGGAAAGAGTACGAGATGGAGGTGGTGCGCGATCGCCGCGACAACTGCATCATCGTCTGCTCGATCGAGAACCTGGACCCCATGGGGGTGCACACCGGCGACTCGATCACCGTGGCGCCCGCCCAGACGCTCACGGACAAGGAATACCAGCGCATGCGCGACGCCTCGATCGCGGTGCTGCGCAAGATCGGGGTCGAGACAGGCGGCTCGAACGTGCAGTTCGCAGTCAATCCCGCGGACGGCCGGCTGTTCGTGATCGAGATGAACCCGCGCGTCTCGCGATCCTCCGCGCTCGCCTCGAAGGCGACGGGCTTTCCGATCGCGAAGGTCGCCGCGAAGCTTGCGGTCGGCTACACCCTCGATGAGCTGAAGAACGACATCACGGGCGGCCGCACGCCGGCCTCCTTCGAGCCTTCGATCGACTACGTCGTCACGAAGATCCCGCGCTTCACGTTCGAGAAGTTCCGCGACGCGAACGACCGGCTCACGACACAGATGAAGTCGGTGGGCGAGGTGATGGCGATCGGGCGCACGTTCCAGGAGTCGCTGCAGAAAGCTCTGCGCGGCCTGGAGACCGGGCTCGACGGTCTCGGTGAGCAGATCGTGGGGCGGCTCGATGAGGAGACCGCGAGCCGGCTCGAGTATGAACTGCGCGCGCCCGGCCCGAACCGCCTCCTCTACACGGCCGACGCCTTCCGCGCCGGCTGGCCGTTTGAGCGCATCGCCGAGCTCACTCGCATCGACCCCTGGTTCCTCGCGCAGATCGAGGATCTCGTGCGCGAGGAGGCGCGCGTGCGCGAGCGCGGCATGAGCGGGCTCAACGCCGAGCGGCTGTGGACGCTCAAGCGCAAGGGCTTCTCCGATGCGCGGCTCGCCAGGCTCGTCGGCGTCGTCGAGAAGGCCGTGCGGCAGAGGCGGCACGAGCTCGGCATCCGGCCCGTCTACAAGCGCGTGGACACCTGCGCCGCGGAGTTCGCCACCTCGACGGCGTATCTCTACTCGACGTACGAGGAAGAGTGCGAGTCGGCGCCGACGGACCGGCGGAAGATCCTGATCCTCGGCGGCGGCCCGAATCGCATCGGGCAGGGCATCGAGTTCGATTACTGCTGCGTGCACGCGGCGCTCGCGCTGCGCGAGGACGGCTTCGAGACCATCATGGTGAACTGCAATCCCGAGACGGTCTCGACGGACTACGACACCTCCGACCGGCTGTACTTCGAGCCGCTGACGCTCGAGGACGTGCTCGAGATCCTGGCGAAGGAGAAGCCCGAGGGCGTCATCGTCCAGTTCGGCGGGCAGACGCCGCTCAAGCTCTCGCGCGCTCTCGAGGAGGCGGGCGCGCCGATCATCGGCACGACGGCGGAGTCGATCGACATCGCGGAGGACCGCGAGCGCTTCCAGAAGCTCGTGCGCGACCTCGGGCTCAAACAGCCGGCGAACGCGACCGCGCGCACGGAGGAGCAGGCCGTGCGCCTCGCGCGCGAGGTCGGCTATCCGCTCGTCGTGCGGCCCTCATACGTGCTCGGCGGACGGGCGATGGAAGTCGTCTTCACGGAGGAGGACCTGCGCGCGTACATGGCCGATGCCGTGCGCGTCTCGAACGACAGCCCGGTGCTGCTCGACCGCTTCCTCGATGTGGCGATCGAGGTGGACGTGGATGCCGTCTGCGACGGCGAGGACGTGCTGATCGGCGGCATCATGGAGCACGTCGAGCAGGCCGGCATTCACTCGGGCGACTCCGGCTGCTCCCTGCCGCCCTACAGCCTGTCGGCCGAGATCCAGGCGGAGCTCCGCGAGCAGACGCGCAAGCTCGCGAAGGCGCTCCGCGTCGTCGGCCTGATGAACGTCCAGTTCGCGATCCAGAACGGCGTCATCCACATTCTCGAAGTCAATCCGCGCGCCTCGCGCACGGTGCCGTTCGTGTCGAAGGCGATCGGCATCCCGCTCGCGAAGCTCGCCGCGCGCGTGATGACCGGACGCAAGCTCGCGGAGCTGGGGGGGCGCGAGGAAGTCGTGCCGCGCTACTTCGCAGTGAAGGAAGCCGTGTTCCCGTTCGTGAAATTCCCCGAGGCGGACCCCATCCTCGGTCCCGAGATGAAGTCGACCGGCGAGGTGATGGGCACGGGCCGCACGTTCGGAGAAGCGTACGCGAAGGCTCAGGCCGCCTCCGGCGTCACGCTGCCCCGCAAGGGTGTCTGCTTGGTGAGCGTGCGCGACCGCGACAAGCCGGGCGCCGTGGTGCTCGCGCGCAAGCTGATCGAGCGCGGCTTCGAGATCGTGGCGACGACGGGGACCGCGCGCGCGCTTACGGAGGCCGGCGTTGCGTGCCGCCGCGCGAACAAAGTGCGCGAGGGCCGGCCGCACATCGTGGACATGATCAAGAACGACGAGATCGATCTCATCGTGAACACCACCGAGGGCAAGCAGGCGACGCGCGAGTCGAACTCGATCCGGCGCGAGGCGGTGCACCGGCGCGTGACGTACTACACGACGCTCGCCGCGGCGCTCGCGACGTGCGAAGCGCTGGACCATCTCGATGAGGTGGAGGTGAACCGGCTCCGCGATCTGCACGAGGAGGCGCGGCGCGCATCATGAAGCGAATACCGATGACGCTGCGCGGCGCGGAGGCGCTGCGCGCGGAGCTCAAGCGGCTGAAGTCGGAGGCCCGGCCGGGCATCATCCGAGCCATCGCGGAGGCGCGCGGCCACGGCGATCTCTCGGAGAACGCCGAATACCATGCTGCGCGCGAGCAGCAAGGCTTCATCGAAGGGCGCATCAAGGAAATCGAGACGAAGCTTGCCAACGCCGAGATCATCGATCCGAGCAAGCTGCCGAATACCGGCAAGGTCGTCTTCGGCGCGGTGGTGGAGCTCGAGGATCAGGATGAGGGCGCGCGCGTCGTCTATCAGATCGCCGGCGAGGACGAGGCGGACATCCGCGCGGGACGGATCTCCATCACTTCGCCGATCGCCCGCGCGCTCGTCGGGAAGTCCGAAGGCGATGTGATCGAGGTGACGACGCCCGGCGGCGTGCGTTGCTATGAAATTGTGACCGTGCGCTACGAATAGGGGGCGCGTGGCATGTTACATAACATGTCCATATGAAGTCCTCGGAATGGCTCCGGGAGCACGCTGCGGACCCCTTCGTGCGCCGCGCCAGGGCCGAGGGGTGGCGCTCGCGGGCCGTCTTCAAGCTCGAGGAGATCGACCGGCGGGAAAGGCTGCTCGGGCCGGGTCAGGTCGTGATCGACCTCGGCGCGGCGCCCGGAGCGTGGAGCCAGTATGCGAAGCGCAAGGTGGGCCGGAACGGCCGGGTGATTGCGGCCGACATCCTGCCGATGGAGCCGATTCCGGGCGTCGATTTCGTCCGGGGGGACTTCCGGGAGGCAGCTGTCCTGGAAGCGATCCTGGCGCGGCTGCCGGACGGCGAAGCGGGCGCTGTCCTGTCGGATATGGCGCCGAACTTGAGCGGTATCGACGCGATCGACCATCCTCGGTCGATGTATCTTGCGGAGCTGGCGCTCGAGCTTTCGACCCGTGTCTTGAAGGGGGATGGGGCTGCCCTCATCAAGATTTTCCAGGGTTCGGGCTTCCAGGAGTTCGTGCGCGAGGCGCGCCGGCGGTTTGCCGTGGTCAAGCTGGTGAAGCCGGGGGCTTCCCGGACGCGCAGCCCGGAGCTGTACTTGCTGGCTAAGCAGCGGTCATTGGTGTAGGTTCGGGGCAAGGTTTGCGGAGACGCGTCGACTTGAACGATCTGACGAAGAACATTCTTCTCTGGGTCATCATCGTCCTGGTGCTGCTGGCGGTATTCAGCCGCTACATGCCTTCGGTCGGTACGACGGAGGAGATCAAGTACTCCACCTTCCTCGATGATGTGAAGGCGCATCGGGTGGATTCGGTCATCTTTCAGGGCGACATGCTCTACGGGACCCTGAAGGACAAGCAACAATTCAAAACCTACAATCCCGAGACCGACTACAGCGCGCTGATCGGCGAGCTCGAGAAGGCCGGCGTGTCGATCGAGGGCAAGCCGCCGCACCAGCCGAACTTCTTCATGCAGCTCATGCTCCAGCTTGCGCCTGCGCTGCTGCTCATCATCGTGTTCGTCTACATGCTGAGGCAGATGCAGGGCGCCTCTGGAGGACGGGGCGCGATGTCGTTCGGCAAGAGCCGAGCACGCCTGCTCGGTGAGGATCAGGTGAACGTCACGTTCGCCGATGTCGCGGGCGTCGACGAGGCGAAGCAGGAAGTCGCGGAGATCGTCGATTTCCTCAAAGATCCCGGCAAGTTCCAGAAGCTCGGCGGCAAGATCCCGAAGGGCGTGCTCATGGTCGGCTCGCCCGGCACCGGCAAGACGCTGCTCGCCCGCGCGATCGCCGGCGAGGCGAAGGTGCCCTTCTTCACCATTTCCGGCTCCGACTTCGTCGAGATGTTCGTCGGCGTCGGCGCCTCGCGCGTGCGCGACATGTTCGAGCAGGCGAAGAAGCACGCACCCTGCATCATTTTCATCGACGAGATCGACGCCGTCGGCCGGCATCGCGGGGCGGGCCTGGGCGGCGGCCACGACGAGCGCGAGCAGACGTTGAACCAGCTGCTCGTCGAGATGGACGGCTTCGAGGGCAACGAGGGCATCATCGTCATCGCGGCGACGAACCGACCCGACGTCCTCGATCCGGCGCTGCTGCGGCCCGGACGCTTCGACCGGCAGGTCGTCGTGCCGCTGCCCGACGTGCGCGGCCGCGAGCAGATCCTGCGCGTGCACATGCGCCGCGTGCCGCTCGCCGAGGACGTGAAGCCCGCGCTCATCGCGCGCGGCACGCCCGGCTTCTCCGGCGCCGATCTCATGAACCTCGTGAACGAAGCCGCTCTCTTTGCGGCGCGCGCCAACAAGCGCATCGTAGGGATGGAGGAGTTTGAAAGGGCCAAGGATAAGATCATGATGGGCGCCGAGCGGCGCTCGATGGTCATGACCGAAGATGAGAAGCGCATGACGGCCTATCACGAGGCCGGCCACGCGATCGTCGGCATGTCGGTGCCGGAGCACGACCCGGTCTACAAGGTCACGATCATCCCGCGCGGACGCGCGCTTGGCGTCACCCAGTTCCTCCCCGAGCAGGATCGCTACAGCATGTCGAAGCGGCGCATCGAGAGCGCCATCGCGACGCTTTTCGGCGGACGCATCGCGGAGGAGCTGATCTACGGCGCCGATGCGGTGACTACCGGAGCATCGAACGACATCGAGCGCGCGACGGAGCTCGCGCGCAACATGGTCACGAAGTGGGGCCTCTCGGACAAGCTGGGACCCCTCACGTACTCCGAGGAGACCGGCGAGGTGTTCCTCGGCCGCAGCGTCACCCAGCACAAGCAGGTGTCAGACGGGACGGCGCACGCGATCGACGAGGAAGTGCGCCGCGTGATCGAGAGCAACTATCAGCGCGCGCGCCAGATCCTCACGAGCTCGATCGACAAGCTGCACTTGATGGCCGAAGCGCTCATCAAATACGAGACGATCGACGAGGAGCAGCTGAAGGACATCATGGCCGGCAAGCCGCCGCGGCCTCCGGCCGGCTGGGACGACGCGCTCACCAACAAGCCGCCGACCAAGCCGACCGCCGGCCAGCCGGTGGCGCCGATCGGCTCGCCCGCGGGTCAGCATTGATCATGGCCTGCGGCCAACTTTTCTGCCGGATCGCGCTGCGCGCGACCGGGGGCATCTAGCGGCGCTCGAAGCGCGCTGGGAAGACGCACCAATGCCTGAGTCCGGGCCGGTGCTCCGCTGCGGCGCGCGGGTGCTCGACCTGTCGGCGCCCGTTGTCATGGGCGTGATCAATGTCACGCCCGACTCGTTCTCCGACGGCGGACGCTTCCTCGATCCCGTGCGCGCGGTGGAGCGCGGCCTCAGCATGGTGGAGGAGGGCGCCGCGATCCTCGACATCGGCGGCGAATCGACGCGGCCGGGCGCTGCGCCGGTCTCTGCGGGCGAGGAGATCGACCGCGTGCTGCCGGTCATCGAACGGCTCGCCTCCGATCTCGCCGCCCGTGATGTGCCAGCTATCCTTTCCATCGACACCAGCAAGCCCGAGGTCATGCGTGCCGCCGCGGCAGCCGGCGCCGGCCTCGTCAATGACGTGCGGGCGCTCAGAGCGCCGGGCGCGCTCGAGGCTGCCGCGGCGACCGGTTGCGCGATCGCGCTCATGCACATGAGGGGAGAGCCCGCCACCATGCAGCACGATCCTCGGTACGAGGATGTGGTGGGTGAGGTGAAGGCGTTTCTCCTCGACCGTGCGCAGGCCTGCCGCGAGGCGGGCATTGGCGCGGATCGGATCGCGATCGATCCGGGATTTGGATTCGGAAAGGCGCTCGCGCACAATCTCGAGCTGCTGCGACGGCTGCCGGAGCTCGCCGCGACAGGCCTTCCCGTGCTGGTCGGCCTCTCGCGCAAGTCCTCGGTGGGCGCGCTCACCGGCCGGGCTGTGGGCGAACGCCTCGCCGGCAGCCTCGCCCTCGCGGCGCTCGCCGTCTTCAACGGAGCCCGCATCGTGCGCGCGCACGATGTCGCCGCGACGGTCGATGCGGTGAAGGTCGCGCACGCCGTGCGCAGTCGGGACCACGCCGTCCGCAATCGGGACACGGCCGCTCATGACATAGGAGGACAGGGCCTACCATGAGTCGCAAGTATTTCGGCACCGACGGGGTGAGAGGTCGCGTCGGCGAGCACCCGATGACGGTGGACTTCGCGCTGCGGCTCGCGAGCGCCGCGGCGCGCGTGCTCGCGCCCGAGGGGGGACGGGTGCTCATCGGTAAGGATACGCGTCTCTCCGGCTACATGTTCGAGTCGGCGCTCGAGGCCGGGTTCGTCGCAGCCGGCGTGGACGTGATGCTGATCGGGCCGCTGCCGACGCCGGGCATCGCCTATCTCACGCGCCGCTTCGAGTGCCGCTTCGGCGTCGTCATCAGCGCCTCGCACAATCTGTACGACGACAACGGCATCAAATTCTTCGACGCGAGCGGCGGCAAGCTCTCCGACGAGCTCGAGGAGCGCATCGAGGGGGAACTCGAGCAGCCGCCGATCACGCGCACCTCTCGCAGCCTCGGCCGCGCGACGCGGGTCGATACTTCGCGCGTGCGCTACCAGGAATTCTGCGCCTCGACGCTGCCGGCCGGCGTGACGCTCGAAGGGCTCAAGATCGTCGTCGATTGTGGCAACGGCGCGTGCTACAAGGTTGCCCCGCGGCTGCTCGCGGACCTCGGCGCGGAGATCGTGCCGATCGGCTGCTCGCCGAACGGGCGCAACATCAATGACGGCTGCGGCTCGACGGCGCCCGATCTGCTGCAGCTCACCGTTCCCGGCGTGCGCGCCAATGTCGGCATCGCCGTCGATGGGGACGGCGACCGCCTCGTCATGGTCGATCACCTCGGCCGGGTGATCGACGGCGATCAGCTGCTCTACATCATTGCGCGCGCGCGCAAGCGCGAAGGAACGCTGCAAGGGCCAGTCGTCGGCACGGTGATGAGCAACTTCGGCCTCGAGCTCGCGCTGCGCGCCGAGGGGATCGAATTCCGGCGCGCGCCAGTCGGCGACCGCTACGTGCTCGCGCTGCTGCGCGAATCGGGCGGCGTGCTGGGCGGGGAGACCTCCGGGCACATCATCCTGCTCGACAAGACGACGACCGGCGATGCGCTCGTGAGCGCGCTGCAGGTCCTTGCGGTCATGAGGCAGACCGGCCAAAGCCTTGCGGAGCTCGCGGCCGGCATGTCGAAGCTCCCGCAGGTGTTGCTCAACGTGACGGTGGCGCGCCGCTTCGACCCGAGGACCGTTCCGGTCGTCGAGGCGGCGGTACGGCGCATAGAGTCCCGCCTCGCGAACGAGGGCCGCGTCGTGCTGCGGCCCTCGGGCACCGAGCCCGTGATCCGGGTGATGGTCGAAGGGCGCGACGAGGAAGCGACCCGCGCGTACGCGACGGAGCTGGCGGAGATCGTACGGACCGCGGCGGCGTGAGTCGCGGCCGCATGTGCCGCACTTCATCCGCGCAAGTCTCGCCTGCATGAGTCCCGCCTGCGTGAGTCGCGCCTGCGGCACAAACGCTGTATCATCCGCGGCCCTTCGGGGGTGGTCCCCGCGACGCGAGTTTTCATGACCTGCGGCCAACCGCTCTCCGGGATCGCGCTGCGCGCCGGAAGAGCCCCAGATTGAACTTCGGGACATGCCCCGCACACCGATAGTCGCCGGTAATTGGAAGATGCACGGCTCGCGGACCGAGAACGCGGACCTCATCGAGGCCATCGCGGCTCACTTTCCGTCCGCGCCGAGCGCCACGTGCATCGTGTGCCCCCCGTTCGTCTACCTGCAGGAGGTCGGACGGCTGCTGCGCGACGCGGAGATTCCGGTCGCGCTCGGCGCGCAGGATGTGTGCGCGGAGGGGCAGGGCGCCTACACCGGCGAGGTGTCCGCGGCGATGCTGCGCGATGTGGGCTGCGGCTACGTCATCGTCGGCCACTCCGAGCGGCGCTCGCTCTACGGCGAGGACGATCATCTCGTCGCGCGCAAGTTCGCTCAAGCCCAGGCGCGTGGCCTCATTCCCATTCTCTGCGTCGGCGAGCATCTGTCCGAGCGCGAGGCGGGCCGCACGCACGAGGTCCTGGCGCGCCAGCTCGACGCGGTGCTCGAGCTGAGCGGCGCCGACGTGATGGGCCATGCGATCATCGCCTACGAGCCGTGCTGGGCCATCGGCACCGGCCGCAACGCGACACCCGAGCAGGCTCAAGACGCGCACCGCTTCATCCGTGGCCGCATCGCGGAGCGGAATGCTAGAATTGCCGCCGAAGTGCGTATCCTGTACGGCGGCAGCGTGAAGGCCGGCAATGCAGGCGAGCTGTTCGCCCAGCCCGATGTCGACGGCGGGCTCATCGGCGGCGCCTCATTGAAGGCTCAGGAATTTCTGGCGATCCTCGCGGCCGCGGGCTGCTGAGGTCCGACGCTCAAGGACTCATGTTGCGCATTGCATTGACGTTCGTGCAGTTCTTCAGCGCGCTCGCGATCGTGGGGCTCGTGATGCTTCAGCGCGGCAAGGGCGCGGAAGCGGGGGCGGGTTTCGGCGCGGGCGCTTCGGGAACGGTGTTCGGCGCGCGCGGCGCAGGGACCGCGCTCTCGCGGGCAACCGCGATCTTCACCGCGGTGTTCATGCTGAACTCCCTAGCGCTGGGGTACGTCGGCTCGCACCAGACGGCGCAGCCGAAGTCGATCTTCGACGCGGCCGCCGAGACGCAGCCGCCCGTGAGCCCGATGCCGCCTGGCGCTCCGCCTGCCTCGAGCACGCACGAGGTCACGGCTCCGCGCGGGTCCGCGCCGGGGGGTGCCCCGGGGCCGGACTCGAATACGGCGGGGGGTAGGGCGCCTTCTGCGGGCGTTGCCGCGCCTTCCGCAGGCGTTGCAGCGCCTGCGGCAGGGCCGGCGGGCACGGGGGCCGGCGCGGAGAGTAAGCCGGTCCCGAGCGCTCCTGCTTCGCAGGGCTCGGCGACTGCGGGCGCGAGCTCGATTCCCGTGCCGGCGCGGCCTGCGGGGAAGTGAGCTGGAATCAACATCTGTGCCGACGTGGTGGAATTGGTAGACACACTAGCTTGAGGGGCTAGCGGCGCGAGCCGTGTCGGTTCGAATCCGACCGTCGGCAAGTCGTTTGAAGTGTGCGGCGTGAGCGATGGCCGCGGGCCGGGCGCGGCCGGACCGTGAAAATCGCCGCGGGACATCGCTATAATAGAAGAATGCCTGCGGACTACCTGCCGATATTGATTTTCCTCGTGATCGCCGCAGGGCTCGCGGGGGTGTTGCTCACGCTCGGCACGGGGCTCGGGCGCTTCTTCTCCCGCGCGCCGAACGACCGGGACAAGCTCTCGGCTTACGAGTGCGGCTTCGAGGCTTTCGAGGACACGCGCATGCGCTTCGACGTGCGCTACTACCTCGTCGCAATCCTGTTCATCGTCTTCGATCTCGAGATCGCGTTCCTCTTTCCGTGGGCCGTCGCGCTCGCGAAGATCGGCGTCTTCGGCCTCGTCGCGATGGCGATCTTCCTGGCGGTTCTCGTCGTCGGATTCATTTACGAGTGGAAGAAAGGAGCCCTGGAGTGGGACTAGAGCCGGACGCTCCCGAAGGCTTTGCGCAGCGCGGATTCCTCACCACACAGCTCGACACCCTCGTCAACTGGGCGCGCACCGGGTCGCTGTGGCCCATGACGTTCGGGCTCGCGTGCTGCGCGGTGGAGATGATGCACGCGGGCGCCTCGCGCTACGATCTCGACCGCTTCGGCGTCATATTCCGCCCGAGCCCGCGGCAGTCCGACGTGATGATCGTCGCCGGAACGCTGGTCAACAAGATGGCGCCGGCGTTGCGCCGGGTGTACGACCAGATGGCCGAGCCTCGGTGGGTCATCTCGATGGGCTCCTGCGCGAACGGCGGCGGATACTACCATTACTCGTACTCCGTCGTGCGCGGTTGCGACCGGATCGTTCCGGTCGATGTGTACGTGCCGGGCTGTCCGCCCACGGCCGAAGCGCTGGTGTACGGCATTCTCCAGCTGCAGAAGAAGATCGCGCGAACGAGCACGATCGCGCGCTGATCCAAGGAGACGATTCCCTTGACCGGGCGCATCCAAAACCTGGCGCAGAAGATCGCCGCGCACCTGCCGGATCGGGTGCGCCGCGTGGCGTCGCTCCCGCACGAGCTTGCTTATGAGGTCGAGCCGGGCGCGCTGCTCGAGGTCTGCCGCACGCTGCGCGATGCGCCCGACCTCAGCTTCGAGATGCTGATGGATCTCGCCGGCGTCGACTATCTCGACTACGGCATGGATCAGTGGCAGACGCAGTCGGCGACGCGCACCGGATTCAGCCGGGCGCGCACGCCGTATGATGAGGCCGAGCGCCCGGCGCCCGCGGGCGGCGCGCGGTACGCCGTCGTCTACCAGCTCCTCTCCATCACACACAACGAGCGGCTGCGGCTGCGCGTCGCTTGCGAGAACGAGGCCGAGCCGGTGGTGGACTCGGTGACTGGCATCTGGGCCTCCGCGAACTGGTTCGAGCGCGAGGCGTTCGACCTCTTTGGCATCCTCTTCCGCGGCCACCCCGACCTGCGGCGCATCCTCACGGACTACGGCTTCGTGGGTCATCCATTCCGCAAGGACTTCCCGCTCATCGGCAATGTCGAGGTCCGCTACGACCCGGAGAAGAAGCGCGTCGTGTACCAGCCGGTGAGCATCGAGCCGCGGGTGCTCGTGCCGCGAGTGATCCGGTACGACAACCGCTACAACCCGGCGCTGCGCGAGGAGCCGGCGCCCCGCTCATGAGCACCGCCGAGCCGATCGAGATGAGCGACGTTCAGCCGCCGGGGATCCACGAGATCCGCAATTACACGATGAACTTCGGCCCCCAGCACCCGGCCGCGCACGGCGTGCTGCGCCTCGTCCTCGAGCTCGACGGCGAGGTGGTGCAGAAGGCGGACCCGCACATCGGCCTGCTCCATCGCGCGACCGAAAAGCTCGCGGAGTCGAAGCCGTTCAACCAGTCGATCGGCTACATGGACCGGCTCGACTATGTCTCGATGATGTGCAACGAGCATGCGTACGTGCTCGCGATCGAGCGCCTGCTCGGCATCACTCCACCGGAGCGCGCGCAGTACATCCGCGTGATGTTCGACGAGATCACCCGGATCCTGAACCATCTCATGTGGCTCGGGGCGCACGGGCTCGACATCGGCGCCATGACCGTGTTCCTGCTCTGCTTCAAGGAACGCGAGGAGCTGATGGACGTGTACGAGGCCGTCTCGGGCACGCGCATGCATGCGACATACTACCGGCCTGGCGGCGTCTACCGCGACCTGCCCGATTCGATGCCGAAGTACCGGCCTTCCAAGTGGCGCTCGCAGAAGGAGGTCGACCGCCTGAACGAGGCGCGCTCGGGCTCGATGCTCGATTTCATCTGGGCGTTCACCGAGCGGTTCCCGAAGTCGATCGAGGACTACGAGGCGCTGCTCACCGACAACCGCATCTGGAAGCAGCGGACGGTCAACATCGGCGTGGTCTCGCCGGAGCGCGCGATGCAGCTCGGCTTCTCGGGGCCGATGCTGCGCGGCTCAGGGATAGCGTGGGATCTGCGCAAGAAGCAGCCCTACGAGGTCTACGATCGGCTCGACTTCGACATCCCCGTCGGCGTGAACGGCGACTGCTACGATCGGTATTTGGTCCGCGTCGAGGAGATGCGCCAGTCGAACCGTATCATCCGCCAATGCGTCGAATGGCTGAGGAAGAACCCCGGGCCCGTGATGATCGACGACCGCAAGGTCTGCCCGCCGCGGCGCGAGCGGATGAAGGACGACATGGAATCACTGATCCATCACTTCAAGCTCTTCACGGAGGGCTACTGCGTGCCCGAAGGGGAGACCTATGCCGCGGTCGAGGCGCCGAAGGGCGAGTTCGGCATCTATCTCATCTCCGACGGTGCGAACAAGCCCTATCGCCTGAAGGCGCGCGCGCCCGGATTCGCGCATCTCGCCGCGCTCGACGAGATGGTGCGCGGCCATATGATCGCAGACGTGGTGGCGGTCATCGGCACGCAGGATATCGTCTTCGGGGAGATCGATCGGTGAGCCGCCGGGCCGCGCAATCGGGGCACCGCGCGAGACCAGCGGGCCACGCGAGACCGGCAGGTCACGCAAGATCGGGCCACAAATCATGAGCGCCGCCGCGTCCAAATCCTCGCTTTTGAGCGAGCACACCCGCAGCGAGATCGACGGGTGGGTGAAGAAGTTTCCGCCGGGGCGGCAGCGCTCGGCGGTGCTCTCGGCGCTGCGCGCAGCGCAAGAGCAGAACGGAGGGTATCTCACGACCGAGCTCATCGAAGCGGTCGCCGAGTACCTGGACCTCCCGGTCGTGCAGGTCTACGAAGTCGCGAGCTTCTACTCCATGTTCGAGCTGCACCCGTGCGGGCGCCACCACGTGAGCATCTGCACGAACATCTCGTGCATGCTGCGCGGCGCGGAGGAGCTCGTCGCGCACGCGGAGAGGAAGCTCGGGATCAAGGTCGGGGAGAGCACGCCCGACCGGCGCATCTTCCTGAAGCGCGAGGAGGAATGCCTCGCCGCGTGCACCGGCGCGCCGATGATGATGGTCGATCACATCTATCACGAGCATCTGACGCCCGAGCGGGTGGATCAGATCCTCGATGAGCTGAAGTGACCCCGGATGAGCTCGAGACACGACGCCTGCGGGTTTGGGGCGCCGAATACGGCGCATGCTGCGGTTGAAACGCGATGAGCGACGCCAACGTCCACGAGAAGTACCGCGACAAGATGAACCTGACGGTCTTCGAGCCGCTCGCGCGCGAGCGCCCGTGGACGCTCGAGACGTATCGCTCGATTGGGGGCTACGAGGTCTGGGAGCGGATCCTGCGCGAGAAGCCGCCGCGCGAGCAGATCATCGATGCGGTCAAGGCTTCGGGCCTGCGCGGCCGCGGCGGGGCGGGCTTCCCGACGGGCACGAAGTGGAGCTTCATGCCGCGGAATGCGCCGATGCAGAAGTACGTCGTCTGCAACTCGGACGAGAGCGAGCCGGGCACGTGCCACGATCGCGACATCCTGCGCTATAACCCGCACGCCCTCATCGAGGGCATGGCGATCGGCGGCTATGCGATGGGCGCGACGGTCGGCTACAACTACATCCGCGGCGAGTTCCTGGGCGAGCCCGTGCCGCGCTTCGAGGCGGCCCTCGCGGAAGCCTACGAGGCGGGGCTTCTCGGCCGCGACATCCGCGGCTCCGGCATCGACTTCGACCTCTACACGTTCGTCGGCGCCGGCGCGTACATCTGCGGCGAGGAGACGGGGCTGCTCGAATCGCTCGAGGGCAAGCCCGGCAAGCCTCGGTTCAAGCCGCCGTTTCCGGCGAATTTCGGCCTGTACGGCGCTCCGACGACGATCAACAACACGCAGAGCTATGCCTCGGTGCCGACGATCCTGCGCAAGGGGGCGGAGTGGTTCGTCTCGCTCGGGCCGAAGAATTCCGCCGGTACGGTCATTTTCTCGGTGTCCGGCCATGTGGAGAAGCCCGGCAATTTCGAGCTGCCGCTCGGCATCCCGTTCAAGGATCTGCTCGCGATTGCGGGCGGCGTTTGGAAGGGGCGGCGCCTGAAGGCCGTGATCCCCGGAGGCTCGTCCGTCCCGGTCGTCCCCGGGGAGAAGATGATGGAAGTGAACATGGATTACGATTCGCTGCGCGCCGTCGGCTCGGCGGTCGGCTCGGCGGCGGTCATCGTCATGGACGAGACGACCTGCATGGTGCGGGTGCTCGAGCGCATCTCGCGCTTCTACATGTCGGAGTCCTGCGGACAGTGCACCCCGTGCCGCGAGGGCACCGGGTGGCTCAACCGGATGTTGAAGCGCATCTTGGCCGGGCAGGGCCGGCGCGAGGACCTCGGCCTGCTCGTCGACGTCGCGAATCACATCGAGGGCCACACGATCTGCGCGCTCGGCGATGCGGCGGCGTGGCCGGTGCAGAGCTTCATCAAGCACTACGCCCACGAGTTCGAATACATGATCGACCACGGCGGCCGTAGCATCGTCGAGGAGCAAGGAGCGGTTGCGGCATGAGCGCTGCGCGATCCCGGGACGAGCGATCCGGGCACGACATCGAGGCCTTGCGGGCATGACCGACGAATTCGTCAACATCGAAGTGAACGGCGTGCCGATGAAGGCGCGCAAGGGCGAGATGATCATCCGCGTCACCGACGCGCATGACGTCTACGTCCCGCGCTTCTGCTACCACGACAAGCTCTCCGTCGCTGCGAACTGCCGCATGTGCCTCGTCGAGGTCGAGAAGGCCCCGAAGCCGCTGCCGGCCTGCGCGACACCCGTCGCAGAGGGCATGAAGATCTTCACCGCCTCGCGGCGCGCAACGGATGCGCAGCGCGCGACGATGGAGTTCCTGCTCATCAATCACCCGCTCGACTGCCCGATCTGCGACCAGGGCGGGGAATGCGAGCTGCAAGACCTCGCGCTCGGCTTCGGGCGCGACATCTCGCGCTTCACCGAGCGCAAGCGCGTCGTGAAGGACGAGAACCTGGGCCCGCTCGTCTCCACCGACATGACGCGCTGCATCCAGTGCACGCGCTGCATTCGCTTCACGGAGGAGATCGCGGGCATCCAGGAGCTCGGCATGATGGGCCGGGGAGAGTGGGAGGCGGTGCGCACGTTCGTCGAGCGCACGGTCGACCATGAGCTCTCGGGCAACATCATCGATCTCTGTCCGGTCGGCGCGCTCAACTCCAAGCCGTTCCGATTCCGGGCGCGCGCATGGGAGATGACCGCGCATCCGCTCGTCTCGCCGCACGACGGCGTCGGGACGAACGTGTTCGGCCATGTGCTGCGTGGGCGCCTGATGCGCGTCGTGCCGCGGCCGAACGAGGCCATCAACGAGACCTGGATCGCAGACCGCGACCGCTTCGCCTATGAGGGCATCTACAGCGCCGATCGGCTCAAGAAGCCGATGATCCGCGACGGCGGCGAGTGGCGCGAAGTCGACTGGCCCACGGCGATTGCCGCAACGGTCGAGCGGCTGCGGGCGTACCGCGGCACGGGCGCGTCGGGCAGCGCGGGCGCTGCAATCGGCGAGAGCGCATCGGGCGGAGCGAGTGCCCCAGCCGAGGGACGCACTGCGGGCGGCCGGCCCTCCGAGCTCGGCATCCTGGCCGATGCGACGAGCACGACGGAGGAGCTGTACCTCCTCTCACGCCTCGCTCGCGGGCTCGGTTCGCAGAACATCGATCATCGGCTGCGCCAGCAGGACTTCCGCGACCAGGTCTCCGACCCGCCGTTCCCGAGCCTGGGCGGTCTTGCGATCGCGGACATCGATTCGCTCGATGCGCTGCTCGTCGTGGGATCGAACCTGCGGCGCGAGGTGCCGATCCTGGCCCATCGCGTGCGCAAGGCCGCCCGGCGCGGCGGACGCATCGCTTTCGTGAATCCGGCGCGATTCACGTACTACTTTCCGGTGGCGGCGTATCTGCAATCGGCGCCCTCGCGACAAACGGCCGACCTCGCCGCGGTGCTCGCTGCCGTCTGTGAGCAGGCGGGGCGAAGCGTGCCGGATCATCTCTCGGGCGCGGTTCGCGGCATCGAGGTGACGGACGCGCATCGCGCCGTCGCCGCCGCGCTCGCTTCGGGCGCGCGCAAAGCCGTGTGGCTCGGCGCGCTCGCCCTGCGGCATCCTGCCTACGCCGATCTGCGCGCGCTCGCGGCCGGCATCGCGGGGGCGGCCGGCGCCGCGCTCGGCGTGCTGGCGGAGGGCGGCAACGCTGCGGGCGCGTATCTCGCGGGCGCCGTGCCGCATCGCGAGGCGGGCGGCAAGCCGGTCGCCGCGCCCGGGCTCGATGCGGCGCGCATGCTGCGCGAGCGCCTCGGCGCCTACATCCTGTTCGGCGGCGTCGAGCCCTGGCGCGAGCCGCAGCCGGCAGGCGTGGACGCGGCGGAGGCATTGAGGACGCTCGCGGCCGCGGAGCTGGTCATCGGCATCGGGCCGTACGCGAGCGACGCGCTGAAGCAGGTCGCGCACGTCCTGCTGCCCATCGGGACATTTGCGGAGACCTCCGGCACCTTCGTCAATCTCGAGGGGCTGTGGCAGAGCTTCACGGCCGCGGCGCGGCTCTACGGCGAGGCGCGCCCTGGATGGAGGGTGCTGCGCGTACTCGGCACCGAGCTGGGACTCCCGGGCTTCGAGTATCAATCCTCGGAAGACGTGCTCGAGGAGTTGCGTCGGGCGTGCGGCGAGCTCGCGACGGTTGCGGTCGAACTCCGCGGCGACGGCACGGGTGGGCACGATGTGGCGACCGGCAGCCGTGCTGAGGCGGCGCCGGCGTGCGGCAACGGGATCGCCGCGCTCGGGGGGTATCGCGGCGCGCACCGCGTCGAGGCGTCTGCCGGCGCGGCGTGCACCGGCGTCGTGGACGTGCCGATGTACCAGGTCGATGCGATCGTGCGCCGCGCGGGCTCCTTGCAGCGGACCGTCGAGGGCCGCGCCGAAGCGGCCGTCTACTGAAAGGCCGGGCAACGCCGTGTTTAGCACCCTTCCGTCGCTGTGGACCGAGCTGCCGCCGATCGCGCGATCGACGATCTGGATCGTCGCCGTGACGATCGCGCTCATCCTCTGCGTCGCCTATCTCACGTTCTGGGAACGCAAGGTGATCGGCTGGATGCAGCTGCGCCGCGGCCCGAACCGTGTCCGGCTCTTTGGACTCTTTCCCGGCGCGGGCCAGCCGTTCGCGGACGTGTTCAAGCTCCTCATGAAGGAGATTATCGTCCCGGCCAGAGCGAACAAGATCCTCTTTCGCCTGGCGCCCGCCATCGCGCTCGTGCCGGCACTCGCGACGTGGGCGGTGATTCCGCTGTCGCCAGACCTCACGATCGCGAAAGTGGACGCAGGCCTGCTCTACGTGCTCTCGCTCACCTCGGCCGGCGTTTACGGCGTCATCCTCGCGGGCTGGGCGGCAAACTCCAAGTACGCCTTCCTCGGCGCGATGCGCTCCGCCGCGCAGATCGTGGCCTACGAGATTGCGATGGGCTTCGCGCTGGTCGGCGTCCTCATGGCCTCGGGAAGCCTCGATCTCGGGACGATCGTCGAGAGGCAGCAGGGCGGGCCGCTCGCGTGGAACTGGCTGTGGCTCTTCCCGCTCCTCATGGTCTACTTCATCTCGGGAGTCGCCGAGACGAACCGCGCGCCCTTCGACGTAGCCGAGGGTGAGTCGGAGATCGTCGCCGGCTTCCACGTCGAGTACTCGGGCATGGCGTTCGCGCTGTTCTTCCTCGCCGAGTACGCGAACATGATCCTGATCTCAGCGCTCACGGCCGTCTTCTTCTTCGGCGGCTGGCTCTCGCCGTTCCAGGGCTATCCCGTGGTCGGCGACTCGGTTCTCGCGCAGCCGAGCTTCGGCTGGCTCGCGCTCAAGATCTTCATCGCCCTGTTCTTCTTCCTTTGGTTCCGCGCGACATTCCCGCGCTACCGCTACGACCAGATCATGCGCCTCGGCTGGAAGGTGCTGATTCCCGTGACGCTGGTGTGGATCACGGCCGAGGGCGTGATGTCTTACTACCGCGTCGGGCCCTGGCACGGCGCCTGAGGCGGTCCGCATCGAAACTCCCATGAACCCACTCAAGACCTTCCTGCTGCCGGAGCTGATCAAGGGGATGTCCGTCACGCTGCGGACGCTCTTTTCCGGCAAATACACGCTCAACTATCCGCAGGAGAAGACGCCGCAGTCGCCGCGCTTCCGCGGCCTGCACGCGCTCAGGCGCTACCCGAACGGCGAGGAGCGCTGCATCGCCTGCAAGCTCTGCGAGGCGGTCTGCCCGGCGGTGTGCATCACGATCGACTCGGATGTCGCCGAGGACGGCACGCGGCGCACGACGCGCTACGACATCGACCTCTTCAAGTGCATATATTGCGGATTCTGCGAGGAGGCTTGTCCTGTCGATGCGATCGTCCTCACGCGCATCCACGAGTACCACATGGAGCATCGAGGCGAGAACATCATGTCGAAGGACAAGCTGCTCGCCGTCGGCGAGCGCTACGAGGCGATGATCGCCGCCGACAAGGCGGCCGACGCGCCTTACCGCTAGCAACAGCGCCCGACCGGGTCTCGCCATGCTCGTCCAGGTTCTCTTCTACATCTTCGCGGCGATCCTCGTCGCCGGCGCGCTCGGAGTCATCGTCGCGCGCAATCCGGTGCATTCGGCGCTGGCGCTCGTGATGTGTTTCGTCACGTCGGCGTCCATCTGGCTGCTGATCGGCGCCGAGTTCCTGGCGCTCGTCCTGGTGCTGGTGTATGTCGGCGCGGTCATGGTGCTGTTCCTGTTCGTCGTGATGATGCTGGATATTGACATCGAGGAGCTGCGGCGCGGGTTCACGCGCTTCGCATGGCTCGGATGGATCACGGCGGGCGCCGTCATTGCCGAGATCGTCGGCGTGGTCCTCGCTCGCACCTTCGGGGTGGACGTGAGCCGCGGCCCCGGCATGGAGCCCGTGACCTACAGCAACACCACGGAGCTCGGGCGCGTGCTCTACACGCAGTTCGCATATCCGTTCGAGCTCGCCTCGGTGATCCTGCTCGTCGCCATCGTCGCGGCGATCGCGCTCACCCTGCGCCGCCGGCCGGGCTTCAAGGCGCAGGACGTGAGCCGACAGGTCGCCGTGCGGGCGCGCGATCGTATCCGCATCGTGAAGATGCCGGCGGAAGCCGGCGGATCGCCGGCGCCTGAACCTGAGCCCGCGGAGACGGCCACCGCTGCGGCTGCGGCGCCAGTGGGGGCTGCGGCTCCAGCGCCCGCCGGGGGCCGCCCATGATCTCGCTCGCGCAGCTCCTCACGCTCTCCGGCGTCGTGTTCGCGCTCGCCGTCGCGGGCGTGTTCCTCAACCGCAAGAACCTCATCCTGCTCCTCATGTGCGTGGAGCTGCTGCTTCTCGCCGCGAACTTCAACTTCATCGCCTTCTCGCGGTACCTCGGCGACATCCGCGGGCAGATCTTCGTCTTCTTCGTGCTCACCGTCGCGGCGGCCGAATCTGCGATCGGCCTTGCGATCCTCGTCGTGTTGTTCCGCGAGCGGCGGAGCATCAACGTCGAGGACTTGAACGAGATGAAAGGCTGATCGGCATGCACCCCGGCCTAAATCCGCACGTGCTCCTCGCCATCCCGCTGCTGCCGCTCGTCGCCGGCGTGATCGCGGGCCTCTTCGGGCGGGTCATCGGCCGCGCCGGCGCGCACACGATCACGATCGCCGGCGTCGCAATCTCCTGCGCGCTCTCGGTATATGTCGTCGATCAGATGCTGTCGGCGCATGCGAGGCCCTACGACGGCACCGTCTATGACTGGATGGTGAGCGACGGGGTCAGGATCCAGGTGGGATTCCTGGTGGACCGGTTGACGGCGCTCATGATGGCGACCGTCACCTTCGTCTCGCTCTGCGTGCACGTGTACACGATCGGGTACATGCGCGACGATCCCGGCTATCAGCGCTTCTTCGCCTACATCTCGCTGTTCACCTTCTCGATGCTGATGCTCGTGATGGCGAACAACTTCATGCAGCTGTTCTTCGGCTGGGAAGCGGTGGGCGTCGTCTCGTACCTGCTCATCGGCTTCTGGTACACGCGCCCGAGCGCGACTTTCGCCGCGCTCAAGGCCTTCCTCGTCAACCGCGTCGGCGACTTCGGCTTCATCCTCGGCATCGCGGGCGTGCTCTACTACACGGGCTCGCTCGACTACAAGGATGCGTTCGCCGCGGCGCCCCACATCGCCGCGCAAAGCTTTCCGCTCACGGCGCTGCACAGCGTGCCGGCGCTCACGCTGATTTGCGTGTGCCTGTTCGTCGGCGCGATGGGCAAGTCGGCGCAGGTGCCGCTGCACGTGTGGCTGCCGGACTCGATGGAGGGCCCGACGCCGATCTCCGCTCTGATCCACGCGGCGACGATGGTCACGGCGGGCATCTTCATGGTCGCGCGGATGTCGCCCCTTTTCGAGTACTCGGACACTGCGCTCTCGGCGGTCATGGTGATCGGCGGGACGACGGCGTTCTTCATGGGACTGCTCGGCGTCGTGAACAACGACATCAAGCGCGTCATCGCGTACTCGACGCTCTCGCAGCTCGGCTACATGACCGTCGCGCTCGGCGCCTCGGCGTATCCCGGCGCGATCTTCCATCTGATGACGCACGCCTTCTTCAAGGCGCTCCTCTTCCTTGCGGCGGGCTCGGTCATCATCGGCATGCACCACGAGCAGGACATGCGTAAGATGGGCGGCCTCGGCAAGTACATGCCCTGGACCGCCGTCACGTGCTGGATCGGGGCGCTCGCCCTCATCGGCACGCCGTTCTTCTCGGGTTTCTATTCGAAGGATGCGATCATCGAGGCCGTGCAGCACTCTGAGCGCTGGGGGCACCAGTACGCGTTCTGGTGCGTGCTCGGTGGCGTGTACGTGACGGCGCTCTACACGTTCCGCATGCTCTTCCTGACGTTCCACGGCCGGGAGCGCTTCCGCGAGGCGGGGACGCGCGCCATTCCCGCCGTTGAGACGACGAGCTTCGAGCACGACGCAGAGGTGCACCTCGAGGCGCAGGCGGTGCATGCCGAGGAGCATCACCATCGCGCCGAGGGTCACGCGCCGCACGAGTCGCCGTGGGTGGTCGTGGGACCCCTCGTCGCGCTCGCCATCCCCTCGATCGCGATCGGCGCGGTGACCGTCAACCCAATCCTCTTCGGCGGATACTTCGGCAGCTCGATCTTCGTGCTGCCCGCGCACAATGTCATCGCGGAGATCGGGCGTGAGGTGCCGCAGCCCTTCTGGCTCAATTTCGCGGTGCAGGCGCTGTCGCAGCCGACCTTCTGGTTCGCGCTGGCGGGCGTCATCACGGCTTGGGTATTTTTCCTGTGGCGGCCGTCGTGGGCCGATACGGCGGCGCGTGCGCTCGCGCCGCTCCGCGCGCTACTCGTCAACAAGTTTTACTTCGACTGGGTGAACGAGCACGTCATCGCACCGGCTGCGCGCCGCTTCGGCACGGGCCTCTGGCGCGGCGGGGATCAGGCCGTGATCGACGGTGCGCTCGTGAACGGCACGGCCGCGACGATCGGCCGGTTCGGCGGGCTCGTGCGGCTCGTGCAGAGCGGGTTCCTGTACTCGTACGCGTTCTGGATGATCATCGGGCTCGCCGTGCTCATCGGCTGGTTCGTGCTGCGCACCCTGGGCTAGGCGGCGGTTCCCATGTACGGTCTCCTCTCCATCCTGATCTGGCTGCCGATCGCCGCGGGCGTGGCGGTGCTGCTGCTCGGCGACCGCGGCATCGTGGCCGGGCGTTGGCTCGCGCTCGCCGCTTCCATCGCGACGCTGGTCCTCACGTTCCCGCTGCTCGCGCGCTTTGACGCCTCGACGGCGGCGTTCCAGTACACCGAGCGCGTGCCCTGGATCGCCGCGTTCCACGCGGACTACTACCTCGGCGTGGACGGCATCTCGCTGCCGCTCATCGTCCTCACGGCGCTCATGACCGTGCCGGTCGTCATCGCGGGCTGGCGCGTGATCGAGAACCGCCCGGCGCAGTACTACGCCGCCTTCCTCATCATGGAAGGGCTGATGATCGGCGTATTCGCGGCGCTCGACTCGCTGCTTTTCTACTTCTTCTGGGAGGCGATGCTGATTCCGATGTTCCTCATCATCGGGATCTGGGGCGGCCCGCGCCGCGTGTACGCGACGATCAAGTTCTTCCTGTACACCTTCCTCGGCTCCGTGTTCATGCTGGTCGCGCTCATCTACATGTACGTGAAGGCGGGCAGCTACGAGATCGCGGCATTCCAGCACCTGCCGCTTACGCTGAACGAGCAGCGCTGGATCTTCCTCGCGTTCCTGCTCGCGTTCGCCGTGAAGGTGCCGATGTGGCCGGTGCACACCTGGCTCCCGGACGCTCACGTCGAGGCGCCGACCGGCGGCTCCGTGATCCTCGCGGCGATCATGCTGAAGATGGGAGGCTACGGCTTTCTGCGCTTCAGCCTTCCCATTGCCCCCGATGCGAGCCGCGAGCTCTACCTGCTCATCGTCGCGCTGTCGCTGATCGCCGTGATCTACATCGGCTTCGTCGCGATCGTGCAGCACGACATGAAGAAGCTCATCGCGTACTCGTCGATCTCGCACATGGGCTTCGTGACGCTCGGCGCGTTCGTGGTGTACGCCATCGTGGTCAACACCGGCGGGCTTGCCGGCGCGGAGATGGGCATCGAGGGCGCGATGGCGCAGATGATCTCGCACGGCCTCGTCTCGGGAGCGCTGTTCCTCTGCGTCGGCGTGCTCTACGACCGGGTTCATAGCCGCGAGATCACTGCCTACGGCGGCGTCGTGAACACCATGCCGAAGTTCGCGACGCTGATGGTGATTTTCGCTCTCGCGAACACGGGCCTGCCGGTCACCTCCGGCTTCGTCGGGGAGTTCATGGTGATCCTCGCGAGCTTCCGCGCGAACTTCTGGTATGCGTTCTGCGCGGCGGTGACGCTCATCCTCGGCGCCGCCTACACGCTGTGGCTCGTCAAGCGTGTTATCTTCGGTCCGATCGCCAACAAGAACGTCGAGAAGCTCGAGGACCTCGACGGCCGCGAATTCCTCGTCCTTGGGACGCTCGCCTGCGCGGTATTCCTCATGGGCGTGTGGCCGGGGCCGCTCATTCATCTGATGGGCGCGACGGTGCACCACTTGGTCGATCAGGCCGTCGCCACGAAGATCCCGCTCTTGCACGCGGCGATCACCGCCCACGCGGCGGTCACCCCCTAGGAGCGCCATGCCGGCACCGACACTTACCTGGGCGAGCGTCGCCCCCGCGGTCGCGGAGATGTATCTCGCGTGCGCCGCATGCGTCCTGCTCCTGATCGAGGTGTTCGCCGGCCATCGCCGCCGCGGCCTCACGTCGAATCTCACGCTGCTCGCGCTCGTCGCGGGCGCCGCGCTGCTCGTCGCCTACGGCCAGGTGAGCGCGCGCGTCACGCTGTTCGACGGCATGTACGTCGCCGACCCGCTCGGCTTCGTCCTGAAGCTCGCGGCGTTCCTGTTCCTCGCCGTGGCGCTGCTCTACTCACGCGCGTACATGGTGGAGCGGGGCATCCTGCGCGGCGAGTACTACGTGCTCGCGCTCACCGCGCTGCTCGGGATCTTCGTGCTCGTCTCGGCCGGCAGCCTCCTCACCGTCTACATCGGTGTCGAGCTCCTGGCGCTCTCGGTCTACGCGCTCATCGCGTTCGATCGCGATAACCCGATCGCGGCCGAGGCGGCGATGAAGTACTTCGTGCTGAGCGCGCTCGCCTCGGGGGTGCTGATCTACGGGATGTCGATGATCTACGGCATCACGGGCACGCTCGCGCTCGATCAGCTCGCGGCGCGGCTCGGCGGCCCGCTCTCCCTGGGCATCCTCCTCGGGCTCGCGTTCATCGTCGTCGCGGTGTCCTTCAAGCTCGGCGCCGTGCCGTTCCACATGTGGCTGCCGGATGTCTACCACGGCGCCCCGACGAACGTGACGCTGCTCGTGAGCTCGGTTCCGCAGGTCGCGTACTTCGCGCTCGCGATCCGACTCCTCGCGCACGGGCTCACCGGCGCAGTACACGCCTGGTCGCTGATGCTCGCGCCGATCGCGGTGCTCACGCTGATCCTCGGCAACGTCGTGGCGATCGTGCAGACGAACCTGAAGCGGATGCTGGCCTATTCGACCATCGGCAACGTCGGCTTCATCGTGCTCGGCTTCGTCAGCGGCACTCCGGCCGGCTACAGCGCTTCCCTCTACTACACGCTCGTGTACGTCATCATGGTGCTCGGTTCCTTCGGCGTGATCCTGCTCGCCAGTCGCAAAGGCTTCGAGGCCGACAAGCTCGATGACTACCGCGGCCTCTACGCCCGCGATCCGCTGCTCGCGCTCGTCATGTTGGCGCTCATGTTCTCCACGGCCGGCGTGCCGCCGTTCGTCGGCTTCTGGGCGAAGCTGCGCGTCATCCAGGCGCTTTGGGCCACGGGCCATCCGGCGCTCGTCGTCATTGCCGCCGCCGTATCGGTGGTCGGCGCGTTCTACTATTTGCGGGTGGTGAAGCTCATGTATTTCGATGCGTCGCCGGAGGGGCTGCCGGCGGTCGGGCAGCGCAGGGCCTCCTCAGCGCCGGGCGCCGGGGTACGGCTCGCGCTCGCGGTCAATGCGCTCGCAGTGCTCGCGCTCGGGGTGATGCCGGGGCCGCTGCTCGATCTCTGCGGGAGCCTGATCCGGTAGGGGAGGCGACTGCGGGCGCCTGGTCCGGACTGCGGGCGCTCCACGGCCACGCGAAGGCTCTGCCGCCGCCCCTCGAGGCTGCTGCCTGTCGGGACTGCCGGCCCGCCGAGTCCGCCGCGCGTCGAGACCGCTTGCCTTGCACCGCCGAGCGCGACGACATAGAATGCGCACCCTTCCGGTGCGGGGTGGAGCAGTCTGGCAGCTCGTCGGGCTCATAACCCGAAGGTCGCAGGTTCAAATCCTGCCCCCGCTACCATCTGTACTTGGTGCATGAGAGGCATCCGCGGCCCACAGCAGCGTGACCGCAAGTGCTGTCTCGTCGCCGTAGAGCCCGATTTCCCGCTCGTCCGCTTCGACCGTCACCGTCCCGGCGTGCCGCTTGATCCTCGCGGGCGCCGCGGTTCGTAATGGCCCAACAGCGCGAAGCGCTGTTCGCTGCGACCTCGGAGGAAAGGTCTAGGCCCAATCCATCAGGTCGATGACCCTGCCCTTGTGGCGCGCGGCGCGCAAGTATCGTTGGTCGGAAGTGATCAGGGTCGTATCCGCATCGGTACTTTCCAGCGCGATCGCGTGATAGAGCGTATCGAAAAGATGCTGTTTGAGCTCGATCGCAAGCTCGCTGGCTCGCCGCAGGAGGAGCGGGTCGTCAGCCGTCGGAAGCTCGAGGGCACAGAGCATCGTGACATCGTCGGGTGCTGTCTCGGCGCTCTCTCGCGCCAGTACAGCGCCGACCTCTGCGAGCCAGTGTATCGGTTGCAGGGCGGCCTGCTCGCCGCTGGCGACCGACGCCATCAGACGCGTCGCCTTCTCCGTTCCAGCTTCGCGCTCCGGGTCCTGTATCAGCCACTTGAGCACGACGCTGGCGTCGATGACCACGATCACGGGCGGATAGCATCTCGCGAAGCGCGGATTGCCGCATCCGACAGCGATGGCCGCATCCGGCGGTGCTGCGTAAGACGGCGAAAGATTTCCGCGCGGCGCTTGCGGCGCTTCGCCTCGGCGATCGCCTTGCGCATCAGATCAGCGATGATCGCGCTCTTGTTCTGCCCCCCGAATACCCTGTCGAACTCGCTCTTGACGTCGTCGGGGACGCTGAAATTCACCGTCGCCATGCGAATCCACCCATTGTTGAAACTTTCAACAACGCTATCGTAGCAGGAGTCGACCGGTGATCAAGCCGGGGCATGGGTCCCTGCGGCCGCCACATTCGCCGCTTTCTTGAAGTAAAACCTCATGATTCATCGCTAGGCACGCGATAAACATGGCTTTCTATTCCGCTCACCTCGCGTGAGGACCTGCCGGCCTCGAAGATTGCAGCAGGCCCTGCGCAAGACCTGGCCGATGTCGCGGCGCTGAATGAACCTCAGCTCTCGCACGACATTGCGTCCCAAGGGACCGACCCGCCGACCGCCGGCGACGATCTTGCGCCGTAGGGGGAGGCGCGAGCGGCCGCACGAACTGCGGCTCGCGGACCGCATCATAGGGGTGTATACCTATGTAGCGTCTGTCTACGGTGGGCCGAGGATGCTGAAAGTGGAGCTCTAGGCCCGCCTGGAGGTCCATATGGACAAGTCAGGTGCTTGCCTCGTCCTCAGTGCCCTGCTTGCGGCGGCGGGCTGCGCCTCGCAGCCCAGGAGCCCATCCCCCAGCCAGGTGAAGGTCACGACGAACCCGGCGGACGTGGCGGGGTGCCGCGCGATCGGCACGCAAGGATTGCCCGATCAGCCGCTCGCGGGCGAGATCATACGCGAGCTGCAAACCGCGGCGGCGGGCACGGGCGGCAACGTCGTGTTCGTCGATACCAACAAGCCGCCGTATCACGGCGAGACCTATATCTGCGATCCCGGTTCGCTGCCCAGGCGGGGGGGCTGAGCGAGTCACCGCGACAAGACGCGACAAGAAGCGGCGACGGGGCGGCCAATCCCGCTGGGGGGGGGGCGGCCAGTCCCGGTGGGTGGCCGGCCCCGCCGGCAACGGATCCCGCTGGCCGACCGCTTCCGGCTCGGCCGCCGGCTCGGTTTGGCGACGGAGCCCTTGCACCGGGATGACGCGCCGCGGCCGGCTCTGCTTGCGACCGGGCTAGCGCGTCGATGACGAGCCGGGCCGGGTGGGTTGGTACAGCAACGGCTCAGGTACGGCCTTTGCGTCCGCGGTGAGAGGGCGTACGCGCCCACCCGCGAACCGCTCTGTGTCCCCGCCGCTCGCCTCCATGCCCGAACCGCGCATCTACTGGCTGACCGAGGAGTTTCCCCCTGAGACCGGCGGAACCGGGATGGTCGCCGGCCGACTTTCGCGGGCGCTTGCCCGGTACGTTCCGGTCTGCGTGGTCACTCGGCAGCTGCGGCCGGCGCTGCCGGCGCGCGATCGTTTCGGCACTGCCAGAGTGCGCCGCATTCGGCCGGCCGGCCTGCTGAAGGGCGCCGGATGGCGCGCGCTGCCTGCTCTGGCATTCTATCTCGCGCGCCTCACGCTATTGCTCGTGAGCGAGGCCCGGCGCTACGACATCGTGGTCGTGTCGAGCATGAAGATCATGCCGCTCATCGCCGTGCCGTCGTGCCGACTTCTGCGCAAGCGGTGTGTCGTGCGGATCGAGTCGCCCTTCGAGCTGGTCGAGCCGATCGCGGCGGAAAGCCTCTCCAGCATGGGCGGCATCGTAAGCCGCCCGCTCTCGCGCCTGCTCGGGGCGATGCAGCGCCTCGCGCTCACTCGCGCGGACTGCGTCATAGCGATTTCGCGGGACATCGAGGAACGGCTGACGAATATCGATTGTCCCCCCGAGCGCGTCCTGCGCATTCCGAACCCGATCGATCTCGAGCGGTTTCGTCCCGCCGGCAAAGAGGATCGCTGCGCGCTGCGCACGCAGCTCGCGTTACCGGCGGAGAGGACGATCGTGCTCTATGCGGGACGGCTGTCGCGCGCGAAGGGCGTGCTCCTGCTCATCGACGCCTGGCGCGAGCTCGTCGCCCGCCATCCGGAGCTCTATCTGGTCATCGTCGGAAAAGGAAAGGGATCCTGGGACGACTGCGAAGACGAGCTCAGGCGACAAGTCCGCGCCGCGGCGCTCGAGGAGAGCGTCCGGTTCGTCGGCGAGACGGATCGCGTCGAGCACCACATGCAGGCCGCGGACCTCTACGTGCTGCCGAGCGAATATGAGGGCTTCAGCCTCTCGATCGGCGAGGCGCTTGCGTGCGGGCTGCCGCCGGTCGTCACCGCTGTCGGCGCGGCGCCGGAGCTGATTCAGCACGGAGTCAACGGATTTCTCTTCCCGCCGAAGGATCGGGGCGCGCTGATCGAAGCCCTCGATGCGGCGCTCGCGGAACGCCCTCGCTGGCCCGACATGGGCGCGCTTGCACGCGAGACGGCGGAGCGCTTTGGGCTGCAGCACGTCGTCTCGCAGTACCTGGCGCTCCTGCGGGCGCTTGCCGCCGGACGCGGCGCCGCGCCCGACTTGCAGGCCATGCTGCGCTCGCGCGCGCCCTGAGTCGCGCGGTCGATTCGGTTTCCCGTCGATACTGCTGCGCGGTCAATTCGGCTTCAACCCGTACACTTCGAGCTCGCCGGCGACCGTGCTGGCGTCGACCCAGCCGATGTTGGTGCCCTGCGTTCCGACGTAGACCTTTCCGTTGGCGACGGTCGGCACGGTGAACTTGATGGCATGTCCGGCTGCATCCGCGCTCACCATCGAACTGTTCCAGAGCTCGACGAGGTTGCCGTTGTTGAAATTGGCCGCATCGTAGGCATGCAGAACCGAGGGGCCGCAGATTTGGTTGCCGTGCGTGTCCACGTTCTCCGGCAGGCAGTACTGCGAGTTGTCGAGCGTCCAGACGATGCCGTTGCTCGTTCCGGAGGCGGAGACGGACGGCGTGCTGCCGGGGAAGCCGTAGCCACCCTGCGGCGAGGTCGACTGAATGGGCGTGATGTTGAACTTGCCCGTCGAGACATTGAGCTGATAAGCATTGAGCGGCTGTCCGGCAGCGGTGCCGAGATATAGCGTGTTGTTCCAGAATGCGGGTGTGGAGTAGATGATGCCGCCATTGTCCTGATCCAATGGCGCCCCGACCTGGATCTTCTGACATGCGGGGCTGCAGCCCGTTTGGGGCTCGAGACCGCCGAGACTCGACGCCTTCAGCACGTACAGATAGGCAGAGGTCCCGGGGGTGCTGCCCTCGCCGCCGCCGATCACGAGCTGGCCGACGGACGTATTGACCACAAGCGCGGCGCCGCCAGAGCCGAAGTCCGCATCGTTCGCGGTGTCGAGCGTATAGTCCTCGGGAGCGAAGTAGTCCGCGACCGTGAGCGCACCACTACCGGGCGAGAGCTTCAGAATCGTATCCCCGTAATCGCAGGTCGAGGGCGACTGATTGAGGCAGCTGCTCGTCGCATCGAACACGCCGTTGCCCGTGATCAGATATAGATAGCCGTTCGCATCGACTGCCGGTGCGCCGCCCCCCATCCAGATGCCGGCGCCTCCGTACGGCTTCCCGCCTGAGCCCTGCTCCTGGCTGCTGTCGATGTTGGGTGAGACGTTGAGCACGTATTTCTGCTGCAGCGTCGCAGAGTCATACCCCATGATCCAGCCGTAGAAGCGGCCGTAGTCCTCGTGCGAGGACCAGGCGATGTAGACGACACCGTTGCTCAGCGCGAGCCCAGGGCGCTGGTTCTGAGCCTGGGAGTCGAAGGTAACCGTCGACCCGTCCTTCGCATGAGCTGTCGCCAGTATCTGCACCGGCGATCCGTTCCTCTCGCTTCCGTTCGTGATGTCGATGGCATGGAGACGCTGGTAGAACGTGTTCTGGCCGGAAGCCGTGCAGGGGCTCGGCGAGCAGGCGACGGACTTCGAGACGACATACAGTGTGCCGGTAGAGGGATCGATGACCGGTGTCCCCGTCACGCCGACCTCCGGCGCCTGATCCCCGCTGGCATTGGCGCCGCCGACAAGGGGCGGAGGCTGCGCGGGCGTGCCTGTGGGAGGGCTCCCGACGGTCGAGGTGTCCGGCACCGAAGTCTCTCCCGCGACGCCGCCGTGGCTCGCATCGATCAGACTGACGGACCACAGCTTCTGGCACGGGTTGGCATCTGCATCGAACGCAAACAGGCTGTCATGCTCGGTCGCGACATAGACGACGTTGTGCGTGGAGCCGTCGGCCATCTTCACGCCCGCCACCCAAAGCGGCTGTGCGTAGATCGCGCCGTCGACCTGGCAGGAGAAGAGCTTGCCGAACGTCGTCGTGTTCACGCTCTGCGGCGTGAGCGCGTACTCCTGGGTATTCGCGCCGTCGCGATTCGTATCGTTGTGATAGGTGTACACGCCCTTGAGATCGGTCACATAGACGGAGAGCGATGCCGACTTCGTGGGATCGGTTACGCTCGTCGCCGTGACGGTGTAAGCGCCGGCCGTCGCCGGCGCCGTGAAAGTGACAGGCGCACCGTTCGAGCTCGTCGCGGGGGTGAATGAAGCTCCAGACGAGCCCCCGCCGGAAGTCGCAGCGATGCTCCAAGTAACACCCTGCGTATCGTTCGTCGTGGCGCTGAGCGACAGGGTCTGCGAGGTCGTGACGGCAGCGCGCGCCAGAGGGACCCTCACGGAGACGGTTGAAGGCGATGACGACGAGGAAGACGACGATGAGGACGTTGACGAGGAAGACATTGACGATGACGACGTTGACGAGGAAGACATTGACGATGACGACGTTGATGAGGAAGACGACGAGGTCATCGTCGACGATGAGGATGAGGTGGACGCGCCGGCGGAGCTGCTCGAGCCGCCGCCGCCGCATGCCGGCATGATGGCCGCGCACGCGAGCATGCCCGGGACCACCAAGTACCCGAGAACGCGGCAGCGTCGCTGATGATGCCGGCCCGGTCGCTCGAGCGGCGTGCTTGGCGCCGACGCTGCGGCACTGGGTGAGTGGGGGCTCATCGCCATGAAGCGGGCGTCGTCGTGCATCCCCGGGTCCTCCAGCATGCTTGTTTCGCGGCTCGATGAAGCGGTGCGAGGCGTGGTCTCGGGCTCGTCAGCAAGGCACATGCCCGCGCTGTCGCTCGCGGTAGGCACCGCAGCCGTGGAGCGGCCGAGGCGGTTGGACCATCCCGAGCACGGGCTGCCGTGGCACGCTGACGAGCACGCACTCTGGTGAGGACACCCGCCGGCCGGGCAAGCACGCCAGGCAGGCATGGATGAGGCGAACGCCCGTTCGCGCGGCTCATCGCCGCGTTCCGCGACTCGGCAGGGCTGGAAAGCGTCGTGCGCAGCCGCCTACGGCGCGAGGGGATCCCGGGCGAGTTCCAGGTGATCGCCACGCGCGTGCAGTAGGCAGAGGAGGCCGAGCGATGTTCGGGCGATGGAGCGATGTTTTGAGCGGCATTGCGACCGTGCTCGCGGCCGTCTACGTCGGACTCGAGATCGTGCACTGCCGGCGCAGGCTCCGCGACATCTTCGACATGCTCGACAACGACGGCCGCGAGGTGAGCGACGACCTCGAAGGGCTGATCGAGAGCGGCAAGCTTCGCCCGTTCGGTCGAGGCTAGCGGCCGACGTCAAGAGGCTTCTTCCGGCAGCGCCGCGCGCTCGAGATCGCGCAGATCGCGCAGCCGCGTCTCGCGCCCATAGCGGACGATCAGCGCGAGCGCGCCGAGCGTCGTCACGCCGATCACGAGCGAGGCCGCCGCAAGGCGCGGCTCAATTCCGGCGACGCTCAACCCTTGAGCGAGGAGTCCACCGAGCTTGCTGCACCCGGCGATCCAACCGGTCGCGCGGCCGCGCACTCGCAGTGGGTAATTCTCGGCGGTATACGGCAGCAGGATCGAGATGATGCCGCTCGAGCCCACGATGAGGAGCGTCGCCGCGACGGCTGCGGCGCCGAGCAGGCCGAGCCGGGCCGAACCGAGCCCGAGGCCCGCGAGGCCGCACGCTGCAAGCGCTACCATCGCGAGCAGCGAGCCCTTGGTGCTCCACGTCCTATACAGCGAGGCGCACAGCAGGATGAGCGGCGCCCCGACGAGTGTCGACCGCGCGATGAGGGCGCTCGCGCCGGCCACGCTTCTACCTTCCGCGATCAGCGCGCCAGGCAGCCACAGCAGGATGCCGAAATTGATCAGGCTCCACGCGACGGCCGTGAGCGTGAGCGCTACAGTGATGCCGAGGAGGCTCGAAGTCGGCGCGCCGCCGAGGGGGGTGTGCGAGGTACGCGCCACGGCTTGCGCCGTCCGAAGGCTCGCCGGGCGAGCGGCGCCATCCTGCCGCGCCACGACGCCGAACTGGGCGAGCATCGCCCGCGCCTCGGCGGCACGGCCCATCTGCTGCAGGAAGCGCGCGGACTCCGGCAGCAGGGGGCTCAAGCCGATCAGCAGCAGCCCGGTCGGCAGATTCAAGCACCACATGATGCGCCAGCCGAAGACGGGCTGCAGGATCGCCGAGAATCCGCTCGCGGCGAGGAATCCGCCGGTCGCTCCAATGCCGCCGATCAGCACGAGCATCCAGCCGCGATGCCGTGTCGGCATGATCTCCGCGAGCAGCGCATAGGCGACCGGCAGCATGCCGCCCGCCGCGGCGCCCATCAGGAGACACATCGCGACATTCCACCCGAAGCTCGGCATCGCCCCGCAGATCGAGGTGCCGACGAACATGACGGAGGAAAGCAGGATCGCGGCCCGGCGCCCATAGATATCGGCCAGCGCGCCCCATATGAACGATCCGACGGCGGTTCCCGCAAGCGCGGCGAACGGCAGCCAGGAGACGGTCATTTGATCGAGATCATATTCGTCCCGCATCCCGGGCGTGACGAAGCCCAGGCTCGCAGGCTTCATGATGTCGACGACGAGAGCGAGCGCGAGGAGCCCGGCGACACCCCAGTGCCGCGCGGTGAGCGGAGCATCCTCGGGCGGCGCGATGGACTCGATCCTGTACGAGGCCGGCGCCACACGTTTCGGCAGCAGTCCGTACGCAGCGAGCGCGAGACCTCCGACGATCGCGGCCATGCCCCACAGCATGGCGTCATCCATCGGCATGCCCGCGAGGCGGTAATGCATCTCGCGCCCCATGAGGAACATCGGCACGTGCGCCAGCACGCCGGCGGTGACCGCCGCGCAGCCGACCCAGAATCCGAGCGCGCTGCGCCGCTTGCCGAAGAGATCGATGTTCCCGGTCACGCTCGCTGCCCGCCGTTTGCGCTCAGTGTGCTACGGCTTGCGCTGCTCAGCTCAGCTCCGCCGGCTGCGCGGCGCAAGCCACTTCCGCCGCGCATTCCACTGGAAAGCTCACCGACCGGGCAATGAAGCACAGCCGGTGCGCCTCCTCGTGCAGCGCGAGCGCCTGCGCGCGGTCACTGCCGGGTGCAATGGCAACGAGCGGGCGCAGCGTCACGCCGGCGAATGCGCCGCCTCCGTCATCGGTCTGCCGCAGGACGCCGTGCGCGGCATCGCGGTAATCGAGCACCCGGATGCCGTCCACCGCACAGAGGTGCAGGTACCAGAGCATGTGGCAGGCCGAGAGGCTGGCGACCAGCAGCTCCTCCGGGTTGTAGCGGCTCGGGTTGCCGCGAAAGGCGGGGTCGCTCGATGCCGCGATAACCGGCTTGCCCGCCGCAGTGATGATGTGGTCGCGCCGATAGCCCCGGTAGCTCTCCGTGCCCGAGCCGTGTAGGCGGGCCGCGCACTGAACGTGCCGTAAGTGGCGAAGCCGAGAAGCTCGTCCGACTCACCTTCCATCCCGAGCACCGGAAAGCCCGCCTGCTCCTTCGCGTTGAACCAGGGACCCATGCTCTCGGGCAGGGGCGGGCGGCGCTCGTAGAGCGCGGTCGCATTCAGGTTGGCGTCGTTCATGATCGCGAGGATCGCGTCGCCTTGCCGTGCGAGAGAGCAGGCGACGATTTGCATATTGAAACGCGCGCAGACACTTTTCACTTGCCGTCGGAGAGTGAAGGATAGTCCGTGAGCGGCATGAAGTCGAATTCATTTGTTTGATTGGAACGTGGGGTCAAAGACCGCGCGGGCATGCAAGCGTGTGGACGTGTGAGCATGCGAGCATGCGGGCGATCGGGCGAGCGTGTTCATGCGCTCCACGTATCGAACGATGGCCGCGCCCTGCGCCCCGATGCGCCGGCGATACGCCCGAAGTCGACAAAATGGCGGCTCCGGCCCGGGACAGAGCAAACCTCGCATCTCGAGTTGCTAAGTCGATTTAAGTGTGCTTATACTCCGTCGCGAAGGTAGCGCTACCATTTCGGGGGTATAGCCGGTTGTGGCGATGGCGCCACAGGCGGATTCCGCCGGAGGGGAGTCCTGGAGGGCTCCGGTGCGTTGCTGAGATTGCCGGCGTTGAGGCTTGGAGCCTCGAGCTGCCCATCTCGTCGATGAATGCTAGGGGGACTTGAGAATGAGCCGAAAGACGCGGCGCAATGCCTTGAAGCGCGCTGGCAAGAAGAATGCTCGGGGGGCGGTCGGCCTCTCTCCTTACACCAAGATCGGTCTGTCGGGCCTGACGCTCGGATCGATGACGCTCAGCGCGCCGGTGCTCGCGCAGCAGGCGCCGCAATCGACGGCGACCGGACCGGCCGCCGATCAGCTGCAAGAGGTGGTGGTTACCGGTATCAGGGCCTCCCTTCAGCGCAGCCTCGAGATCAAGCAGAACTCGCTGGGCGTCGTCGACGCGATCTCGGCCGAGGACATCGGGCAGTTCCCGGACGCCAACATCGGCGATGCCATCGCGCGCATTCCGGGCGTGACGGTGAACCGCGGCAGCCTGAGTTATGCGAGCGCCGCGGGCGCGCCCACGGCCACAGGCTCCGTGCAGGGCATCAACGTTCGCGGGTTCGGCGGGCAGTTCAACGAGGTCCTTATCGAGGGCCGGCCGATCGCCTCCGGGAACGGCCAGACTTTCAACTTCGGTGACTTCAGCGCCGTCTATGTCGGGGAGGTCGATGTCCACAAAACCCCGGACATGAGTCTGTCGTCGGGCAGCATTGCCTCGACGATCAACATCAAATTCCCCAATCCGTTCGACCACCCGGGTGCGCACGCGCAGCTGTTCGCGCAGGAGACCGACGCGCTCATGGATGGCGGCATGCGCCCGGGATTCGGCGCGCTGCTGAGTGATACCTTCCTCGACGGCACGGTTGGCATTCTGGTGGACGGGGACTACCTGGACCGCCACGGCCTCAACCACCACCAGGACATCGTGGGATGGAAGGGTGCGTACGAGCCCTGCTCGACCTTCGCCGTCGCGCCGGCGGGTTCGGGCTGCACCATCGTGGGCCCCAGCGCACCAAAGGGCAGCACCAGCCTGGTGCCGAGCTGGTATCCCCAGGACATGGCGATGTATCTCGAGCGCACCGACGAGCGGCGCCGCGACGGGCGCGCCGCGCTGCAATGGCATCCGGTGGATGCGGTGCTGGTGACGCTCGACGACAACTACTCCTCGTATGACCTGCACATCGATCGGTTTCAGCGCAGCACCTGGTTCGGCAGCTTCCCGGGCGCCGTCCAGGATGCCAATGGCACGATCATCGATTTCAACACCGTGGGGCCGACGGACTTCAACTCCTTCGTCTCGAACCAGTACATCACGACCAACACACCGGGCCTCAACGTTCTGTGGACCGAGGGCAACTGGTCGGCCCAGGTCGATGCCAGCCACTCCCTTTCGCTGTACAACCCGAACGGCACCTATACCGATGTCGACGCGGACACGGGTTACGGCGGCGTGACCAACAACTACACCGGTGGTCTCGTCCTCAACTCCAATCCCGACGTGCTGCCTTACTGGAGCGCATACGGCCCGAATGCCGTCGCATCGGGAGCGGGGCCGGTCGTCTCGCCGAATTACAACGGACTCAATCCGTTCATCGTCGGCTCGCACGTTTTCCCGCTGCAGACGCAGGAGAACTCCGACCGCATCAATCAGGTAAAGCTGGAGGGCACCTGGAAGACGGACAATACCCGGGTCGATTTCGGCGCCCAGTACGTCGACGATACGTGGAACACGAAGGAGATGGACACCTTCGCGAACAACTACTGGCAGCTCTGGTCGGGCTATGGACCGGCCTCGGGCAACATCAGCACGCCAACGAGCGGCAAGGGTGTCACGCTGCCTCCGTCGCTGTTCACGCCGGTCAGCCTCGGGACATGGATGCCGGGCTACAGCGGAAACGGCAACCTGCCCTCGAGCTTGCTGCTGTACGACCCGTACGCCGTGCTCAATTACCTGATCACCCAGCCGGTCAACCCGGACCAGAATGCCAACGCCGTGAAGGCGGGTTATCCCGCTTACACGGGCGGCATCCCGGCCGAGGCGCTGAGCAATGGTTCGGTCCAGCACGTCGATCGGGAGAACTGGTCACCCTTCGTGACGGCGGATCAGAAGATCCCGCTCGGGGCCATGACGCTCGATGTGAACGTGGGCCTGCGCTACCAGCACACGAAGGCCACGATCGCCGGTCTGGCGTCGCCGCTCACGGGTATGCTGTGGAACGGCGCGGGGGATCCGACGGCGTATACGTTCGTCCTGGGCCCGGCGACCTGGACGACGGTCACGAACTCGTACGGCTACTTCCTGCCGTCGCTCGACCTGAACCTTCTGGTGAATCCGAACCTCAAGCTGCGGGCGGACTACTCCAGGACCGAGAGCGCGCCGCCCAACGGCCTGCTCATCCCGAACACCTCGTACGGCGGGCGAGTCAATGCGCTCACCGCGAGGGGTAACAATCCGAACCTGCTGCCGTTCATCTCGAACAACTTCGACCTCGGCGCAGAGTGGTATTACGGGCCGAACGAGTACGTCTCGGTCGACGGGTTCTACAAGAAGGTGACGAATTTCCCGACGTCGAGCGTGACCCTTATCAGCGTGCCGGGCGTGACGGACCCGGCGCCGCCGACCAATCCGCAGAATGGTCTGCCGCTCTCGAACACGTCGGGCCAGACAGCGGTCTTCTCCGAGACCACGTACACCAACGCCCTCTCGGCCAACGTCACCGGTGTGGAGGCCGCGTGGCAGCAGATGCTCGTGTGGGGATTCGGGTTCCAGATCAACGGCACCTACGTGCACACCAACAAGAATTTCAACAGCGCAAGCCTCACGAGCAACCAGTTCGCGCTGACGGGCGTCGGCAACTCGGCCAACTTCATCGGCTTTTATCAGGCGCACGGACTGCAGGCGCGCCTTGCCGTGCAGTGGCAGGGCCGGCAGCTGCTCACGCTCGGTCAGGAGCAGTCGGGTGGCGCATTCGGCGCGGAGCCGGTGTATCTCAGGGCCTTCACGCAGATGGACTTCAGCACGCAGTACGACTTCACCTCGCACGTGAGCGGATACTTCGAGGCGCTGAACCTGCTGGATGACATCTATCACAGCTATGGACGTTTCGGTAATCAGACGCTGAACATCATCAACTACGGACGGACGATCACGTTCGGGGTGCGAGCCAAGTTCTAGCCGGATCCTGCCCCCCTCTCCGGCTGCCGGGGCCGCTCGTCCCCCCTTGCGGGCGGCCCCCTTTCACCGCCGGAGGACGTGATACCCTCGCTCCGGGGCATCGAGAGCCAGGACAGTGGTCGAAGCGGTACGATCGGTCGTCATCGTCGGCGGCGGGACCGCCGGCTGGCTTACCGCCGGCATCCTCGCCGCGCGCCATCAGGCCCGCATCCGGACGGGCAGTCTCTCGGTGACGCTGGTGGAGTCTCCCGATATTCGCATCATCGGCGTCGGGGAGGGCACTTGGCCGACCATGCGTTCATCCCTCGAGAGCATGGGCGTGTCGGAAACCGCGCTGTTCCGGGAGTGCGATGCCGCGTTCAAGCAGGGCGGCAAGTTCGTCGGCTGGGTGACCGGAGCCGAGGACGACGCCTACTACCATCCGCTGATGTTTCCGCAGGGGTTCTCGCAGGTGAACCTCGTGCCGCACTGGTTGCTCGACGGTCGGGGGCGGAGCTTTTGCGACTTCGTGACGCCGCAGGGGCGGCTCTGCGACGAGGGGCTCGCGCCCAAGACGATCACGCACGCGGAGTACCGCGGACCGGCGAATTATGCCTATCACCTCGATGCCGGCAAATTCGCGCCGTTCCTCGCCAGGCACTGCGTGGAGAAGCTCGGCGTGCGCCACGTGCCGGCGGATATCACCGACGTGAGGCAGCTCGAGTCCGGTGACATCCAGAGCGTGATCACGCCTCAGGCGGGGGAGATCGCCGGCGACCTCTTCGTCGACTGCAGCGGCTTCTCGGCGCTGCTCATCGGCAAGACCTTGGGCGTCGGCTTCAAATCCTGCAGCGACATTCTCTTCTGCGATGTGGCACTCGCCGTACAGGTGCCGTACGATACGCCGGATGCGCCGCTCGCCTCGCAGACGATCTCCACCGCGCACGAGGCCGGCTGGACGTGGGACATCTGTCTGCCGACGCGCCGCGGCGTCGGCTACGTCTACTCGAGCCGCCACACGAGCGAGGAGGCCGCCCGGGAGACGTTGCTGCGCTACATCGGGCCGCAGCACAGGGATCTGCCGGTCCGCAAGATTCCCATCCGCGCCGGCCACCGCGAGACCTTCTGGAAGAGGAACTGTGTCGCCATCGGCCTTGCGAGCGGCTTCCTCGAGCCGCTCGAGTCCTCCGCCATCGTGCTCGTGGAGCTCTCGGCGAAGCTCCTGGCCGAGCAGCTGCCCGCGTGCCGTGAGATCATGGGAATCGTCGCCAAGCGCTTCAATGAGGTGACCCTGTATCGCTTCGGCCGGATCGTCGATTTCCTCAAGCTGCACTACGTGCTCACCCGGCGCACCGACACCGCCTTTTGGCGCGACAACGTCGATCCCGCGACGGTGCCGGAGCGATTGCGGGACCTGCTGACGCTCTGGAGATATCAATCCCCCTGGTTTTTCGACGAGCTCGACCGCCTGGAGGAGGTGTTCCCGGCAGCGAGCTACCAGTACGTGCTCTACGGCATGGGGTTTCGGACCGAGGTGCTGCCCGAGGACACCACCGATACGGCAGCCGCGGCAGCGCGTCTGGTGAGGGAAAATCAGCGGCTCACGAGCGAGATGAGCGCCCGGTTGCCGAAGAACCGGGAACTCCTCACCAAGATCCACCGGTACGGCATGCAGGCCGTTTGAAGGCCTGCCGTGCGCCGGAATCGAAGATGACGAACATCGTTGCGCTCAACAAGGAGATTCACAAGTCGCTCAGGGTCGACGCGCGGGCGGCGGCGGCTTACGGGGACAACCAACGCTTCACGCACGTGGTCGTCAGCGAGTTTCCGCATCTCGTAGTGCACTACCCCATCTTTTTCTCGAAGGACGCGAACACCGGCGAGTTCCACTGCGGGGTCATGCTCGGCTTCGACGAGGGCGAGAATCTTTTTCTCGAGGAGTGGCGCGATCGCGAGTTCTACAGGCCGCTCGGCCTGCAGCGCGTGCCGTTTTATGCCGACGGGCCGCAGGTGGCGATCGATCTCGACCACCCGCGCGTCGGCGTGGATGACGGCGAGGCGCTCTTCACCGAGAGCGGACAGCCCACGCGGTACCTGCAGAGCATCATCTGGGCCTTCCGGGACCTGAGCTCCGGCATCGAGGTGACGCGGCACTTCATCGCCCGGCTGCTCGAGCTCCAGCTCATCGAGCCCATGTATGTCGAGGTGGAATTCGCCGACCGCGTGATTCGAGAGTGCGAGGGCCTCTACACCGTCAATCAGGAGGTCCTGAGCGGATTGCCGGATGCGACGGTGGTGGAGCTTTTCCGGCGCGGCTACATGCGGCTCATGCATCTGATGATCGCCTCGCTCAAGCAATTTCCGGTTCTGGCGCGCAAGAAGAACGGCCGCATTCTGAAGGCCACCGAAAGCCTCGCGGGCGTGCACGCTCGCGCCGTATAGCGCGCGTCGACTGGGGATGTCCACCGTCCCGTGACTCGCTCTCCGCAAGAGATCGCAGGCTGCGAGGTCACGCCCGACAGATTCCGGCGCGAGATCGTCGAGGCGTGCCGCCCGGTGATCCTGCGGAGGTTGGTCGAGGACTGGCCTCTCGTGCGGGCGGCAGACGACTCGCCCCGCGCGCTCGTGGCATATCTCTCGACGTTCGATGCGGCTCGGCAGATCGAGGTATTTTTCGGCGACCCCGCAATCGCCGGCAAGTACTACTACGGCGAGGACTTGAAGGGGTTCAACTTCGACCGGCGCGCGATGCGCTTCCGCGATGCGATGCAGGCGGTCCTCGATGCAATCGATCACCCGGGCGGCAAGTCCGTCTACGTCGGCTCCGTGCCCTGCCGGGAGTGTCTCCCGGGACTCGCGGCGGCCAATCCGCTGCCGCTCGTCGCCCCGGAGCCCCCACCCCGCATCTGGCTCGGCACGGCCGCCAACGTATCGAGCCATTACGACACTTTCGACAATCTGGCCTGCGTGTTCGCGGGACGGCGCCGCTTCACGCTCTATGCGCCGGAGCTCATCGGACGGCTCTACATGGGACCGATCGATCACACGATGGCGGGACCGCCGGTCAGTCTCGCGGCTTCGTCGGCGCCGGACGATGTGCGTTTCCCCTTGTTCCGCGGAGTGAGGGATGAAGCCTGGGTCTGTGAGCTCGAGCCTGGCGATGCTCTCTATCTACCGAAGCTTTGGTGGCATCAGGTCGAGTCGACCGCGCCGTTCAACGGGCTCGTCAACTACTGGTGGGATGCATCCGCCGCCGGACCCGATGCGCCCTACACGAGCCTCCTCCTCGCCATGATCACGATTGCGGAGCGCCCGGCGGCCGAGCGGCAGGCGTGGAAGGCGTTCTTCGATCACTTCGTCTTCCGCACGCGCGGCCATCCCCTCGCGCACCTGCCGCCGGAGCAGCACGGTCTGCTCGGCCCGCTCAAGCCCGACAACTACACGAAGATTCGCGCGCGAATCATCCAGCTGCTGCTGGGACGCTGACGTTCGCGGAGCCCCGCGGCGCGCGCAGCCATGCGGGAAAGGGCGACCTTCCGAGCTAGGGCGGGCTAAGGCGGGGGTGCCGCACAGTTCTGCGCGATGAAGTCCTGGTGCGAGGGCATGAGGGACGCGCACCGCGCGACGAGGCTGCGGATGTCCTCGAGCGCTTTGCGAGCCTCGCTCGGCGAGAGCCGCTCGGCAATCGGATCGTAGCCGCTCGGCTGCACCTCCTGGCCGGTGAGCAGGTACAGCCAGCTCTGCACCGTGAAGAGCTCTTCGCCGTCGTGGAAGATGCGGCCGTAGCTCGAGAACAGCTCGAGCCGCTCCTTGAGGCTCTCCGGGAGCTCCATGTGGCGGCAGTAGGCCCAGAACTCGCCTTCGCGTTCCGTCCGATTGTAGTGCACCACCAGAAAGTCGCGGATACGCTCGTATTCGAACGCGACCTGCCGATTGTATCGGTCGATGTCCGCCTGCCTGAAGTGCCGGTCGGGAAAGAGTTGCAGCAGCAGGGCGATGCCGCGATGGATCAAATGGATGCCGGTCGACTCGAGCGGCTCCAGGAACCCGGCGGCGAGGCCGAGCGCGACGCAGTTCTTGTTCCAGGCGAGCCGGCGCCGTCCGGCCGTGAAGCGAAGCGGCAGGGGATCGCGCAGGGGCCGGCCTTCGAGGCTCGACAGCAGCTGGCTTCGCGCCGCCTCATCATCGATGAAGCGGCTGCAATAGACGTATCCATTGCCGATGCGGTGCTGAAGGGGAATGCGCCATTGCCAGCCGACATCGCGGGCAGCGGCGACGGTGTGCGACGAGAGCGGGCCAGTTCGCTCACAGGCGACGGCGAATGCGCGGTCGCAGGGCAGCCAGTGCGTCCAGTCTTCGTATCCGGTTTCGAGCGCGCCCTCGATCAGTAGTCCGCGGAAGCCGGTACAATCGAGGTAGAGGTCCGCTTCGATCCGTTCGCCGCTCTCTAGCGTCAGCGATCCGATGAAGCCGTCCTCGGGGCGGAGGATGACATCACGCACCTTGCCCTCCGTTCGCGTGACGCCGCGCGCTTCCGCATACCCGCGCAGATAAGCAGCGAACAGGCTCGCATCGAGATGCAGCGCGTAGGTGATTGTCTCGAGCGGGGATCTCGATACCGCCACCGGACGCATGAACCTCGCCTGCCGCGCCGCGACTGCCTGGAGGGAGTACTCTTCGAGCGGCCTCGCGTGACCCGCCTCGCGGCATTTGAGCCAGTACGCGGAGAAGTCCACGTTTTCCCGCGGGTAGCCCGTGGGGCCGAAGGGGTGAATGTACGAGTGCCCGGGCCTGGTCCAGTCCTTGAACTCGATGCCGAGCTTGAAAGTCGCCTGAATCTTGCGAACGAGGTCGTTCTCGTCGATGCCGAGCACCCGGATGAAGTTGATGATCGGCGGAATGGTCGACTCGCCGACGCCGACCGTCCCGATTTCGGCCGACTCGATGAGTCGGATGCGGCAGTCGAGCTTCTCGAGGAGCTTCGAGAGGCTCGCCGCGGCCATCCAGCCCGCCGTGCCTCCGCCGACGATGGCGATGCTGCGGATGGGTGCGACGGGCATGGCGGGGTGTTCAACAGCGGCGAAGTGCGAGCTCGATACCCGCGCAGCGCGGGCTCAGTACCGGCAATGCCGCGCGATCAAGCTCTCCGCGAGCTCCTGCTTCCCGGACCGCGGCTGCGGGTCGAAACCCTTCTCCGCCGCGAGATCCGCGAGGCTCGCGAGGTCGAGCGCGCCGCTCGTGATGCGCTGGCCGAGCTCCCCGCTCCAGCCCTTATAGCGCTCCTCCCTGAGGCGCGAGAGCTTGCCGTCGGTCACGATGTCGGCCGCGGCGAGCAGCGCGCGGGCGAGCGTGTCGATGCCGCCGATGTGCGCGAGGTAGAGGTCCAGCGGATCCACCGACTGGCGGCGCAGCTTCGCGTCGAAATTGAAGCCGCCCGTCGCGAAGCCCTTGTCGACGACCAGCTGGATCATCGCTGGCACGAGTTCCTGGGCATTGTTCGGAAATTGATCCGTGTCCCAGCCGTTGCGCGGGTCGCCGCGGTTGATGTCGATCGAGCCGAAGATACCGTAGGCGCGCGCGGCTGCGACCTCGTGCTCGAAGTCGAGGCCCGCAAGCGTCGCATGGTTGACCTCGATGTTGACCTTCACTTCCTTCCCGAGCCCGTAGCGCTGGAGGAACGCGAAAACCGCCGTCACATCGCGGTCATACTGATGCTTGGTCGGCTCGAAGGGCTTGGGCTCGACCAGGATCGTGCCCTTGAAGCCGATGCGGTGCTTGTGCTCGACGACCATCGACAGGAACCGGCCATACTGATCGAGCTCGCGCTTCAAGTCGGTGTGCAGCAGAGAGTCGTACCCCTCGCGCCCGCCCCAGAGCACATAGTTGGCTCCGCCGAGGCGGTGCGTGGTCTCGAGACAGTACCGCACCTGCGCCGCGGCCCACGCGAACACCTCCGGGTCGGGATTCGTCGCGGCGCCGGCGGCATAGCGCGGATGACTGAAGAGATTGGCCGTGCCCCAGAGGAGCTTCACGCCGGTCGCCTGCATCTTCTTCTGCATGGCGGCTTCGATCGTCTTCAGATTCCGCTCGTGCTCCTTGAGCGTCGAAGCCGAGGCCATCGCATCCACGTCGTGGAAGGTGAAGTACCGCACGCCGAGCCGCGAGAAGAAGTCGAATGCGGCTTCGAGCTTCGCGTCCGCCATCGCCTGCGTCGCAGGCGAGCCGAGCCAGGGACGAGGCAGGGTCCCGGCGCCGAAGATGTCGTGTCCCGGCCAGTTGAAGGAGTGCCAGTAGCAGACGGCGCAACGCAGCCAGTCCTCCATCCGCTTGCCGAGCACCAGGCGGTCCTTGTCATAGACGCGGTACGCGAATTCGTTCTCCGTGTCGGGGCCTTCGTACCGCACGGGCTCGACACTCGAGAAAAGGCTCATACTGAGTACTCCGCAAAGGTGTGCTTGAGGTCCTGATAGAGCCGCCCGAATATCCGGCGGCGGCTCGCGAGCAGGGAGGCGAGGGCAGGGTCGGGCTCGACGATGCGTTCGATCGGAGGGGGCGCGCAGACGTTCTCCTCGCGGTCGCCCCCGAGGGCGAGCCGCGCGAGCCGCGCCGCGCCGAGCGCACCGCCCACCTCGCCCCCCGACCGGTAGGTGAGGGGACGGTTGAGCGCTGCGGCGATCACCTCGCCCCAGTAGGGCAGCCGTGCTCCGCCGCCTGTCATGCTGATCTGGCCGATCTCGGCCCCGCTTTCAGTCAATACGTCGAGCCCATCGGCGAACGCGAACGCAACGCCCTCGAGCACCGCCGCTGCGAGATCCGCAGCCGCCGTGTCCGCCCGGATACCGAAGAAAACGCCGCGGCAGCTCGGATCATTGTGGGGAGTGCGCTCGCCAGAGAGGTAGGGCAGGAAGAACGGCGAGTGGCGGTTGAGGCCCCGGGCGCGCGCCGATTCCACGAGGCGCTGCAGGTCGAGCTCTCCAACAAGCTGCGCGGCCCAGTCGAGTGCGCTCGAGGCGCTCAACATGACGGACATCTGATGCCAGCGGCGCGGCAGGCAATGGCAGAACGCATGCGCGGCGCGCTCGGGATTCGGGCGGAACCGGTCCGTCACGACGAACAGCACGCCGGAGGTGCCGAGCGACAGGAACGCCTGGCCGGGCAGCACCACGCCGAGCCCGACGGCGCTCGCGGCGTTGTCGCCGCCGCCGCCTGCAACGACCACCCGCGGAAGTCCCAGTTGCTCCGCCGCGGCGTCCGTGAGCCTGCCGGAGGGGCTGCTCCCCTCGACGAGCCTCGGCATGTGCGAGCGATTGAGATCCGTTGCCGCAAGCAGCACGTCGGACCAGTCGCGCTTGGCGACATCGAGCCAGGCCGTGCCCGCGGCATCCGACATATCGCTCACCTTGTCCCCGGTGAGCTTCAAGCGCACGTAGTCCTTCGGCAGCAGCACGCAGGCGGTGCGCCGGAAGATTTCCGGCTCGTGCCGCGCGACCCAGAGCAGCTTCGGCGCCGTGAAGCCCGGCATGATGATGTTGCCAGTGATCGCTCGCGCGTCGGGCGCGCGGCGTTCGAGATCGAGGCATTCGCGCGCCGAACGGCCGTCGTTCCAGAGGATTGCCGGCCGCAGCGGTCGATCCTGCGCGTCGAGCAGCGTCGCGCCGTGCATTTGGCCGGAGAGGCCCACCGCCCGCACGGCGGCGCGCGCGTCGGCCGGCAGCGTCGTCACCGCGCTCGCCGTCGCGCGCCACCAGCTCTCGGGGTCCTGCTCGGAGAAGCCGGGCGCGGGCCGGCTCACGTCGAGCGGGGCCGAGCGCTGTGCGACGATGACGCCGTGATCATCGATGACCACCGCCTTGACGCTCGAGGTGCCGATGTCGATGCCGAGATACATTCAGGGCTCTCCCGGCGCGATACGCACCTCGATGGCAAGGCGCGCGCCGGGCGCCAGCACGGCCGCCTCGCCCGCGCCGCGTCCGAGCGCGCCCGGCGGTCCAGTCTGCGGCTCGATGCAGAAGAAGTCGCGGCCGGCCGGCGCATAGACGTGCAGGAAGCTGCAATGCGAGGCGCGCACGATGACGACGCGATCCGGCCAAGTGAGCGTCGCAATCCCGTTCCAGCCGGCGAAGCAGTGGTCTAGCGGAATGGCGCTCACGGCTCTCGCAGGCTCGAAAGCCCAATCGGCGGGCGTGTCGATCTCCTCGATCGGCAGCGATCCGGCGTCGGCTCGCCAGACGCGCGGCAGTCGCGCGCGCAGCTCGGCGCGCCGGGCCTCGGGGAAGTACGGATGCAGCCCGAGCATGGCCGGCATGGGCGTCACGCCGCGGTTCTCGACCGCGAGCTCCATAGTGAGGCCGTTTTCGTCGAGCTCGAAACGCTGCTCGCAATGGTAGCGCCAGGGCCACTCGTCGGCGCCGCCCTCGAAGGTCAGCGTGGCGCTCGATGGGGTGGCGGTCGCCACGGACCACGGGGCGCGCCACCCTTGGCCGTGCAGCGGGTGCGGATCGGCGCTCCAATTGCGCTCGAGCTGCACGGCGCGGCCGCCGAACTCGAATCGGCCGCGCGCGATGCGATTGACGTAGGGCACCATCGGGAAGCAGGCCATCTCGAAGGGGTCGTCGCCGGCGCCGACCAGCGCCGGCCGCAGAATATCCCGGCCGCGCCACTCGAACGTGCGAACAGCCCCGCCCACGTGCGGGGCGAGGGTGAGGCGAGCGGAGTCGCGCCGAAGGGTCAGGAAGTCCACCATTTGATCGATCGTCCGGCCAGGCTTGCTCGGCGCGCCAGGCTCCCCGGGACCTCCCCCTCCGAAGCTGGCACGCGATGGTAGCGCTATCATAGGTTCGCCGTCAACCGTCACCGGCATGAATGTCGCCGGCATGAACATCATCACGGGCATGACGGTCACCGGCGTGACGAAGCCCGATGAGCGGCGTGACGCGGCGTCACGTTCGTCACTGCCGGGCTGAGTCGGTCGGCGGCGATTTCAATGCGGAACGCGCGGAACGAGCAGCGCGCGCGGCGGCGAGCAGGGCGAGCACCACAAGTCCCGCCCACCCGAACGCGCCGCCGCCGCCTTTGGCGCCCGAAGCCGTGGTGCTCGCGGCAGGCGGCGGCGCGGTGGACGAAGGAGGCGGGCCGTTCACGGTGATCGTCATCGTTGCGGACGCCGTGCGGTTCGCGCCGTCCACTACATCGAGCGTGAGGTCGGTCGTTCCGCCGGCCCCCGCGGCGGCAGTCACCGTTACCATGCAATTCATGACAGCGACCCCGCACGTGGACGGCGTAATCGTCAACCCCGCCGCGCCCGCGGCGACGATCGCGGGCGGGACGAGCGCGGCGTTGCTGCTGGTAACGGTGAAATGCAGGCTTCCCGTCCCGGACACCGTGAAGGGGTAGGCCGGTGTACTCGCGCCCGCGTCGATCGTGCCATTCGGCAGCGCGGTGATGGTGGGAGCGGGAAGCGTCGCGAGCGCGCCCAACGCATCGACGCGCCCATGGCCGAACGTATCGTCCGGCTTGCTCCCGCCGAGCTGCGCCGCGCCCGTCGTCAACGCTTGAACGAGCTGGGTCACGGTGAGCGAGGGGAACGCGCCGCGCAGCAGCGCCGCCACGGCGCCTGCGTTGGGCACCGACGCGGACGTGCCGTAGAAATTCCCGTCCGGAAAGAGCATGCCCTCGAAGTACGTTCCCTGCGCATCGACATTGATCCCGTCCGGTGCGACGAGCACCGGAGCCTGCACTTGCGCCGGCTGCGGGAACACGAGCGAGAGCGGACCCAAGCTGCTGAACGGCTCGATCTGATTGCCGATGCCGTCGGAGCCGTTGACCGCGCCGATCGTGATGGCCCCGCTCGCGAACGCCTGCGCGGAGACGATGCCCCCGGGGGTCGACACCGAGAGGAACGTGAGCCCGTCCCCGCCTACCCAGAGCTTCAAGAACTTGCCGGAATCCGAGGCGTCCGGCGTCGCGACGTAGAGCGTGTAGGTGCCGGCGGCGAGATTCAGATTCGGAGTGATGACGTTGCCGTCGACGCCGGCCGCTGAGAAGCAGCCGCTCTGTGTCGGGTCGCTGTTGCTCGACCAGTACAGGTCGAAGTGGCTCGTGTTCTGATTGGACGGATCGGCCCAGGACAGGAGCAGCGGAAAGTTGCCCCCTCCCGTCACCTTCAGCTGCTGATTCGGAAAATTGCCGAACGCGGCAACGTATGCGTCCGTCTGCGTGCCGCCCGAGGTGGGGCAGGTCAGCGCCGGCATGCCCTGGGAGGCGAGCGAGACAGGCGCGTACGGGCCCTCCCAGTAGCTGCCGTTGTAGTTGCCGACGACCGTGAAGAGCGCCACGGAGGGGTTTTGAGCGAGGATCGCCTCCACGGCCTGCGTATCGGCGCCATCGGCCGACATGAGATCCTGGCCGATGAAGATCAAGTCATCGACGAGAACCGTGGCTCCGGCGGCGATCAACCGCTGCAGGCAGGAAGTGTATTCGACGAAGGTCGTTGGGCCGCAGAACGCGAGACCGGCGGCCGGCGCGACGGCATGCACCTCCTCGAGGAGCGCCGTTCCCTCGTCGGCCGGCGGGGGATTCGACTGACCGCTCGGCGTGAACACCTGCACGGCGGGCAGCTCGCCGCGCTGCTGAATCGACGCGAGGCTCGCCACGCCCGTCGATTGAACGCCGACCGTGACGCCTGCACCGGCCGTCCCTGTCTGCGCGACGAACTGGTCCGCGTGCTCGATGGCGACGCCGTTCGCGTCGATCGCGGAAGCGGTGCCCGTTTGCGCGCGCTGCCGGCGGGAGGGCGGGGCGCTCTCCTCAGCGGGCGCAGAGTGCTCGCGGGGCGCGGAATGATCGCGCGGCGCGGCGCCTCCCGCCGGCGGGGCCGATGACGAGGCGGGCGGAGCGAGTGTCGGGGACGGAGGAAGCGGCGGACGCGTGCGCGGGCGCAGGGCGTAGGAGGGCACCTTTACGCTCGTCACACCAGCAATGTTCGCGATCGCCGGGAGTCGAGCCGGCGCGATCCAACCCTCGATCACGCAGAGGGGCGGCACAGCGACCGTGGCATTGACCGACAGCCCTGCAGAGGTGAGCGCCGCACGTGGCGCCGGCCATGAGCAATCGTAGTGGACGTCGACCTGGACCCGACCCGTAGCGTCGATGTGCGGAGCGTTCACACTCCCTGTCGGGACAGGCGTCCGTCCGCGCGTCGCCGCGTCATAGATCGCGAGAAGCTTCACCGATACGCGCGTCCGCCAGGGCGCCGCGGCATCGGCCCGCGCGGCGGCGCAGGCGCAGCTGGCGGCGAGCCCGAGCAGCGCTGCGGCCGCGAAGACGCTGAGTTTATGAATCCGCTCGCCCATGAGTCAGCCGCGCGGAATGCCCCGGAAATCGGTCGAGCTCTGCACTACGTCGATCACGTCTTCGTCCGCGCGGGAATCCTCCGGGCTTACCAGCAGCCGCGCCATCGCGAGCGCGCCGGCTTCGCATGCGGCGCGGGCGCCGGGATTGGCAATGCTCTCGAAGTCGGCGACATGCGCGAAGCCCACGATGCGCCGGATCATGTTGCAGGCGGCGAAACCGAGCATGTCCGCGAACAGCGAGCCGAGTCACGTGCTCCGAGCCTCATCGAGGGGCGCCGCATCCTCCGGGTTCGCGAACATCCGCGGCGCGCAGAGGGGCTTCTGCCAGAAGCGGGCCGCCGCGATCTTGAGCGCGCTGTCGCAGCGCAGGTCGGCGACGAGCGCATCGAGCTGAGGCGAGGTGTGCCGGTTGCGCGCTCGCGCAGTACGGGTCCGTGAAGACGAGATCGACCGTGGTGCGCACGAGCGGCGTGTTGCGCGTGAAGCGCGCCATCGAATCCATCTTCCGCTCGAACGGCTGTGCCAGGTCCGAGGTGAAGAAGCTCGCGCGGGCTACATATTCCCCCGGGGCGCACCCGAGGTCGGGGTATCGTCGGCCCTCGATCAGACCGCGGCGCGGAATGATGTGCGGCGTCAGGTGCTCCATGACGAGGCAGTGCGTCTGAAGCAGGCGCACGCATCGCGAGCGCCACGCCATACGCGGCTGTCGCGCGGATGAGCGGCGCTCCACGTACGATCATGGTCCCGATCGCGCGCCGCATCGTCGAGCGTCTGAAGGTCGGCCGTGCGGAATTCAAAAGGGGAGGCGGCATTGATCGATGACCCGGGCGCCGCTCGCGGTGGGCCGGATGGCGCGGTAATGTCTGCCCGAGATCTTCACCGGCGGATATTATACCGGCGGATACCGGCGACAGGCGGCGGGTCTGCCGCGCCGGAGGAGGAACGATCGTGCAAGAGCTCGCGGGAAAGGTGGCGTTCATCACCGGTGGAGGCTCGGGCGTTGCACTCGGCCAGGCCAAGGTCTTCGCGGGCGAGGCAGGCATGAAGGTCGTGATCGCCGACATCCGCCAGGACCATCTCGATGAGGCGATGGCGTACTTCCGATCGAAGAATCTGCCCGTCCACCCCATCCGCCTCGACATCACGGACCGCGAAGCGTACGTGCGGGCGGCGGACGAGGCGGAGCGGGTGTTCGGCCCAGTCGATCTGCTCTGCAATACCGCGGGCGTGAGCCAGTTCGGCCCGGTCGAGCAGGCAACCTATGACGACTGGGACTGGCAGATCGACGTGAATCTCAAGGGGATGATCAACGGCGTGCAGACGTTCCTGCCGCGGATGATCGATCGGGGGCAGGGCGGGCACATCGTCAACACCGCCTCGATGTCCGCGTTCGTGGCGCTACCGAACACCGCGATCTATTGCACGACGAAGTACGCCGTGCGCGGCTACACGGAGTCGCTGCGCATCGAGCTCGAGAAGTTCGGCATCGGCGTGTCGCTCCTCTGTCCGGGAGGCGTCAACACGAACATCCACGAATCGGTCCTGGCGCGGCCCGACCGGTACGCCAGGACGGGCTATTACGGAGCCGATCCTGAGGTGTTCAAGCGCCTGAAGTCGGTCATCGAGAGCGGGATCGATCCGGTGGACCTCGCACGCATCGTGCTCGAGGCAGTTCGGCGCAACGACTTCTGGATCCTGCCGTACCCGGAGTTCATCCCGACGCTGGAGCAGTACAACGAGCAAGTGATCGCTGCGCTGCGGCGCTATGAGAACGATCCCGATTACCTGAGGCGCAAGAAGCTCGGCCGCGGAATGCCGGGGGCACGGGCGTAGGCGGCGCATCCCGGTGCGCCTTGGGGCCGGGAGCGAGAAGGGCGGGAGCGTGAGATCGGGCGGCCGCCAGTTGCCGGTGATGAGGAGCTGCCTGTTGCGCCTCACGACGCGGGGGCGTATGTCGTCGCCAGGAGGTGGCGCGAGCCGCTGCGCACGAAGTTCCCGACGGCCGCTGCGGCCGACTCGAGCGGCAGATGCACCAGGCAGTCGCGGCAGAGGATCGGGTCGACGGCGGGCAGGTCGTCCTCGCAGATGTCGAGCGCGTGAAGCGCGTTGTGGGACCAGCGTACTTGCGCATGTCCTCCTCGATCAGCTCCCGGACGATGTCCGCGCCGATGTATTGATCGAGCTCGATCGGCACGTGCCGCATCCAGTGATAGTCGCCGCACGGCGCATCGAGCATCGTCCGGATGCCGAGCTCCTCGACGAGGGCCGCGATCCCCCGCCGGATGACTCGCGTCTGCTCGAGGTTCGAGCCTGCGCCGCAGACCGATTCCGGGCGGCCCCAGCCGTTCCGCTCGTACATCCTCCCGAAGATCTGCCGGCGCGATTACTTGAGCAGCCGCTCTCTCACCAGCGCGCGCAGGCGGAATTGCCGCATTGCTCATCCCTGCTCATCGCCGCTTGCTTGCTCGATCACTGCTTGGATGATCGAAGAGCTCGACGAAACCGCCGACATCGGGATCGCGCACCAGGGCGACGCGCGTGCCGCCCCGCATCGTCACGATGCCGTCGGAAACCATGCGCGCGCCGGCGGCTCTCGCGCGCGGCAGGAAAGCGTCGAGCCGATCGACCTCGAAGCCGACATACCCGACGCCGATATCGGTGATCCGGGCCGGCGTCACGGGATGCTTGCGGTTCTGAAATTCGACCAGCTCGAAGTTGATCCTCGTGCCGGGCGCGACATTCGCCAGAGCGGGGTCCGAGGCTCCCGGCAGCGACTCGAAGGCCGCAGGGATGGACTCGTTGAAGAAGCGCAGGATGTTGCCGTGCCCGCCAACTGCGGAATCGTAGAAATCCCCGCGGAGCCAGGGCGAGTCGGCCGTCACGAGCCGGCCGCCGAGCAGATCGCCGTAGAATGTGCGCGCCTTCCCGGAGTCGAGCACGACGAGGCCTACGTGATTGACGCCGGGGAGGAGCGCCGGGCGAGCAGGCCGCATTTGTCCATCCCCGGGCACGCTGGCCGCAGGCCTCGCCGGACGCTGCTCGATGATCTCGATGTCGAGGCCGTCGGGATCGGTGATGTAGGCGAGCATGCCGCGCGTCTCGCCGGGCGGCGCGATCAGCCGTCCTCCCCACGAGAGCGCATGAAGCATGCCGCGCGCTTGGAGCCGCGTCCAGAGCGCCTCGGCATCCGGCACGACGAGCCCGAAGTGGCTGGCGCCCGGCTCCCAGGCGGTGTGGTGCGAGAGATCGCGCCGCGGGAGGCCCTTCAGCTCCCGCAGATAGATCACGAAGCGGCCGCCCGAGGGCTCGGGCACGTACATCTTGGCCATACGCGTCGTGACGCCCCGCGCTCCCGGAATGCCGTAGATGCGCTCGACGACCTCATCGCGCCGCCACGCGGGATTCGCCGCGGGGTCGCGCTCGAAGCCGAGCGCTTCGTAGAACGCGACGGAGCGATCGAGATCCGAGACCATGCGGCCCGCGAACGCGAGCCCGACGACCCGGCCCTGCGCGCTGGAAGGCGCCTCGGCACGCGCGTGGAGCGGTATGAACGACGTGAGCGCGACAGTGAATGCAAGCCAAGCGGCGCGCGCCGCCGCGACTCTCGGCTTCGGGCCTGCGGTCATAGCGTTCTCCCCTTGCGAACGGCGCTGGAATTCTACCGACCCGGCGGCCGCTGCGCAGGGTGATGGGGCGGTCGACGCAGGGGGAACTCGACGCCGGGCGCTCGGGTCCAACGGGTGGCAGCCGGAGCTTGGCGCGGAAGGTCTCGCCCTCGGGTGCGCCGGTCGGAGGCCGTATGCGAAACCGGGCATTTGAATTCGCTTGCGTGTGTCTGCTCGCCCTCGCTGCGGCTTCGATGATGTCGAGCTCGAGAGTGGCGGAGGGCTCTACGACTGCCGTAATCGCCGCCAACGGGTCGCACGCGAGCGCCGCGTCCGCCGCCGCGGAATCGAGCGCGAGCGCTCCGGCGGGCACGGAGTGGGCGGCCTGGATCAATCGCGACGTGGAAATCGATCTGCAGGATCTGCCGCAGACTTACTCCTGCGATCAGCTGTGGTACAAGCTTCGGGCCGTCCTGCTCGCGATCGGCGCGCGGGAGTACATGGCGATCGAGCCGTACTACTGCGGGAAGGGGGCGCGGGACGGAGGTCGCTCGCCGAGCCTGCATCTGCGCTTTCAAACATTGAGGACGGTGACGGGGAAGGAGGTCCGCTGGGCGAACACGCGCGCCGTCGAGCAAACGGTCGTCCTCAAGCCTGGCGAGCCGAAGCGGCTCGACGCAGGCGACTGCGCGCTCGTCAAACAGCTGCAGGGAACGCTGTTCGCGTATCTGGACATTCCGGTGAGCGCTGCGCGATTCGAATGCGCCGCGCCGTCGCAGCACGACTTCGATCTTTCCGTGAGAGTGCTGGAGCGCTGGCCGAAGCCGAACGAGCGCGCGCCCGATTGAGCGCTGCGGGGCGCGCGAGGACGTCCGCTTCATCCACCATGCGTCCATTTCGCTCGCCACATTTTTTGCTGCCTCGTCCGCCGCTTCATCAACGCGCCCGCACGCTTCGCCGTCCCGATCTTGGCGCGTGACTGCGCCTTCACTCCGTAATCGCTCATTTCACTAGATTCGCGCTCGAAAATCGGCTGGTCTGCGCAAGCCGGTTCTGGTGGGATGGCGCTCCCCGCAAGCGCCTGTTGGAGACCACCATGAGCCCGACATGCAGAACCGATGCGCGCCGCCTCACGGGAAGGGCCGCGCTTCTCGCCGCCGCAATGCTGCCGATGCTACCCCGACTCGCCGCGGCGCAGGCCTCTCCGTTCCTCACCGGTGCGACCGCGCTGCAAGCGAACCTCCTCGCATGGCTCACGCCGATCGCGGTGATCCTGGTCATGGTGCTCGGTGCGATGGCGATGGTGAACCGGATGTCGTGGGGCTGGTGCATCGGAGCGATCGTCGGCATTGCGATCGCATTCGGCGCGCCGCAGATCGTCGCCTGGGTGCGCGGGATGTTCGGAGTCTGAGCCGTGCGTCCGCGCAACCCCGGTCTCACCGCCGATCCGCTTTTCGTTGCGGCGACGCGGCCGCCCATGCGGTGGGGCGTCACGTACTCCGCGTTGCTCGCGAACCTCGTCTTCACGATGGAGGTGTTCCTGGCGAGCCGGAATCTGCTTGCGCTCGCTCTCGCGCTGCCCATTCACGGCGTGGCGATGCTGCTCTGTGCGAGCGACGCGCGCTTCTTCGATCTGCTGCTTCTCGCGGCGCGCACGCGGCTGCCCGCGGTGCTCGCGACTCTACGTTTCTGGCGCGCCAGCAGCTACAGCCCGCTCGCGCTCGATCTGCCGGTCTGGCGCGCGGTCGGACGCGTCGCTCGGCGGCCGCGGTCCGATGTTTGGGCTGCAATCCGGGAAGGGGGCGGATCGTGATCCCTCTCACCCGCGCGGCGCAGCTGCGGCGCGAGCCCGAGCTGGCGCAGCGCATTCCATACACGGCGCAGGTCGCTCCCGGCGTGGTGAAGACGACATTCGGAGACTATGTACAGATGTTTCGCGTCTCCGGCGCGAGCTTTCAGACCGCGGACGATGTGGAGCTCAACAGCTGGCACGAGCACCTCAACACGCTGTGGCGGAACATCGCAAGTCCCCGGGTCGCGCTGTGGACCCACGTCGTGCGGCGGCGCGAGCAGATCGCAGAGGACGGCGGGGCGGATGACGGCTTTGCGATGTCACTCGCGCGCAAGTATCGAAAGCGCCTCTCGGGCGAGACGCTGATGGTGAACGAGCTCTATGTCTCGCTCGTGTACCGACCCGCAGCCGCAGCGGCTGGATTGCTGTCGCGGCTCGCCTCACGCGCACAGGCCGATGCCGGCCGGCGCAGTCTCGCGGACGCGCTCGAAGCGTGCGAGAAGTTGGCCGAGACCGTCCGCGCGGCGCTCGACCGGTACGAGCCGGAGCCGTTGACCGTCTACCGCTGCGGCGAGCGCGACTGCTCGCGCGCGCTCGAGCTGTTGTCGCTGCTCATCGACGGAGAGCCGATGCGGGTTCCGCTCACCAGGGCGCCGCTCGCTCGGTCGCTCGGCACGGTGCGGCTGCTGTTCGGCAACGAAGTGATCGAATATCGGGCGGCCGCGCGGACGCGCCTCGGAGCGATGCTCGGCATCAAGGAGTACGCGACGCCGACGATCGTCGGGATGTACGACCGGCTGCTTTCGGCGGACTTCCCGTTCGTATTGACGCAGTCGTTCGCGTTCCTCACGAAAGCTGCGGGGCAGGGGCTGCTGCAGCGGCAGTACAACCGCATGGTGAACGCCGGCGACTTCGCGGTATCGCAGGCAAACGAGCTGAAGCGCGCGCTCGATGCGCTCACCAGCAGCGAATTCGTGATGGGTGATCATCACCTCTCGCTGCAAGTGCTCGGCGACTGGCAGGAGGCTGCGTCGGCCGATGCGGACGATCTCTCGAGGTCGCTCAACGAGCGGGTCGCCTGCGCGCGCAGCCTCCTCGCCGATACCGGCATGACCGTCGCCCGCGAGGACCTGGCGCTCGAGGCGGCCTTCTGGGCACAGCTGCCGGGGAACTTCCCGCTACGTCCGCGCAAGGCGCCGGTCACCTCGCGCAATTTCTGCGCGATGGCGCCCTTGCACAATTTTCCAATCGGGAGCGCGGCAGACAATCACTGGGGCGATGCGCTCGCGCTGCTCGTCACGAGCGCCCGCTCGCCGTTCTACTTCTCGCTGCATGCGAGCGATCCGCGCTCTGGCGGGAGCCGCAGAGACACCGGACACACGCTCATTTGCGGTCCGACGGGCTCCGGCAAGACGGTGCTCATCGGCTTCCTCGTCGCGTTGCTCACCCGGCGGGAGGCGACGCAGATCATCTTCGACAAGGACCGCGGCCTGGAAATCCTCGTGCGAGCGCTCGACGGGGACTACCTGCCGCTCCGGCACGGCACGCCCACGGGTTTCAATCCGCTGCAGCTGCCGCGCACCGCCGCCGATGAGGAGTTCCTGAGGGGCTGGCTCGCCGCGCTCGCGCGGCCGCCGGGCGGACGGTCATTGACGGTGCGCGAGCAGCTCGACCTCGATCAGGCGCTGCGCGGCACGCTCGCGCTCGAACGGTCGGAGCGGCGCCTGTCGCGGCTCGTGGAATTCCTCGATCCGACCGAGCCGGAGGGCGTGTACGCGCGGCTCGCCCGCTGGTGCGAGGCGGGGCGCGGCGACTATGCCTGGGTGTTCGACAACGCCCACGACACGATCACAACGCGGCTCGAAGGCCGGCGCCTGCTCGGCTTCGACGTGACCGACTTCCTCGACAACGAGGTGACGCGGCCGGCCGTCACGCTCTACCTCTTCCACCTCGTGCGGCGGCTGCTCGACGGGCGGCGGTTCGTGTGCTGGATGGACGAGCTCTGGCGGCTGCTCGATGACTCGGCGTTCGAGCGTTTCGCGAAAGATGGCCCCAAAACCTGGCGGAAGTTGAACGGCGTCATGTGCCTCGCGACGCAGAGCCCGAGCGATGTGCTGGCGAGCCCCATCAGCCGCACGCTCATCGAGCAGACGCCGACGAAGATCTTCTTCCCCAATGCCGAGGCGAGCGAGGAGGAGTACATCGCGGGCTTCGGCCTCTCGGAGCGCGAGGTGAAGCTTCTCAAAGAGGAGCTCGATCCCGGCTCGCGGATGTTCCTCGTCAAGCAAGGCCGCCATGGCGCGGTCTGCCGGCTCGATCTCCAGGGCTTCGACGCGGAGCTCGCGGTGATTTCGGGCCGGGCCGGCGAGGTCGAGCGAATGAGCCGGCTCATCGCGGAGCTCGGTCCCGACCCCGACCGCTGGCTGCCGCGGTTCACCGCGCCGTACTCGAACGCGTGAGGAGAGCATCGATGAGCCGACCGTTCCTTGGTCCGCCGCTTTTCCTTGGTGTGCCGGTCCGAGCGTCATTCCGTCTCGTCTGTCTGCTCGCGCTCGCCGCCGGCGCGCCCGCCGTCCGCGCGCAGTGGGCCGTGGTCGATGTGGGGGCCATCGCGCAGCTCGTGCAGGAGGTTCAGCTCCTCGAGCAGGCACTCCAGACCGCGCAGGGCGAGCTTGCCGCGGCTCAGCAGACATTCCGCGGCATGACCGGCGATCGGGGCATGGAGTCGCTGCTCGCGGGCATCACCCGCAACTACCTGCCGTCGAGCGCCGACGACTTGCAAAAATTGCTCGCGGGAAATGCCGGCTCATTTGCCGCGCTCGCAGCCGCGATGCGGGCGCTCATCGACCAGAACGCCGTCCTTACGCCGCAGCAGATCGCGAGCCTGGGGCCCGAAGCCGCGACCTACTTGCAAGCGATCCGCCGCACGACGGCATTGGCGCGGGCGATCGCAGGGCAGGCGCTCTCGAACGCGAGCGGCCGCTTCGCCTCGCTCGAGCAGCTGGTCGGAGCGATCGGGACCGCATCGGATCAGAAGGCGATCCTCGACCTCCACGCGCGCATCGCAGCGGAGCAGGCGATGCTCGCGAATGAGCAGACGAAGCTCGCGGTGCTGCAACGGGCGCTCGAATCGCAGAGCGCGGCGGACCGGCTGCGGGAGCGGGAGCAGACCGTGGCGTTGCACGGCCGCTTCGAGACCCGGTTCGTTCCGGTTCCCTAAAGGGCGCGGCGAGGGGGCGGCCGTGGGATTCTTCGCGACCTTCTGGAGCTGGCTCGATGCGCAGCTCGCGGCATACATCGGCGGCAATACCGCCCGGCTTGCTGCCGTGCTCGAACCCGCCGTCGTCACGCTGGGCACGATCTACGTCATGGTCTGGGGCTACCTGCAGCTCGCGGGCCGGCTTCAGGAGCCCGTGACGGCGGGCCTGCGGCGCATCATCGTCCTCGCGGTGGTCCTCGGCGGGGCGCTGCACCTGTGGCTCTACGACACGGTCATCGTCGACACGTTTTACCGTGCGCCGGCCGCGCTCGCCGCCGCGATGGCCGGCGCATCGAATCCGGTCGACACCGTCGATGCCATTTGGGAGAGCGGCGGGGAAGTTGCCGACGCGCTCTGGAACCGCGGGGGCGTCCTCTCGGGGGACTTCGGCTTCTATCTCGCGGGTCTCGCCGTGTGGCTGCTGATGGGGCTGCTCTGCGTCTACACGATGTTCCTCATCGCGCTTTCGAGCATCGCCTCAGCGCTTCTGCTCGCCCTCGGGCCGCTCTTCATCGTCATGCTGCTGTTCGATGCAACGCGGCGCTACTTCGAGGCTTGGCTCGCGCAGCTTGCAACGTACGCGTTCATCAACATTCTGACGGTGCTCGTCGGGGCGCTGCTGCTCGAGCTCGTGCGCTCCTACGCGGCGCAGACGGCCGGGCGCGGCGCGGCGATCCTGACAGTCGATGCGCTCGACATGGTGCTCGTCGCGATGCTCGTCTTTCTGCTGCTGCGGCAGATCATGCCGATCGCCGCGGGGCTCGCGGGCGGCATCGCGCCGAGCACCTTCGGCGTGGTGAGCCGCGCCGTCGGATGGGGCTCCGGCCGCGCGCGGTCCATCGCTCGCGGAAGCTTCGAGATCGCGGCGGGGGCGATGCTGGCCGGGGCGCCGGAACCGCGCGAAATGCGGCCCCGCGGGCGAGTGGAGGGGGAACGATGAAAATGCTCTTACTGCTGTGCGCGGTCCTAGGGGGCTGTGCGCCGCCGCACGCAGTGCGCGTCCGCTGCGATCGCCATCTGACGCCGATCAATGTTTCACCGGAGCCATCGGCTGGCGCGGGGTCGACCGGCCCCCGGTTGGGCCGCGCCGGGTCGGGCAGCATCGGGTCGAGCAGCGCCGAGTCGAGCGGTCCGCGGTCGAGCGGCGCGGCACGCGACGCAGCGGTGGCGCTCCGCGCCACGCCCCCTCGGAGCACCGCGCCATGACGCCTCCGCCGGATGCGAGCAATGCGGAGCCCGCTGCGGCGGCGAGCGGCGCCGATCCCTCCCTCGAGCCGTATTGGCGCGAGGCGGCGGCATGGGACTTCGACCGCGCCGAAGCCCTACGCCGGGGCGAGCGGCTGGCGTGGACGGTGGCGGCAGCCGGTGCGCTCTGCGCCGTGCTGTGCGGCGCCGCCCTGGTCCGGCTCGTCCCGCTCAAGGAGGTTGCTCCGTTCCTCGTCCGCGTCGACAACTCGACGGGCATCGTCGATGTCGTGCCCGTCACGGCAGGCCCCATCGAGCCGGGCGAGGCGGTCACCCGCTACCTGCTCACTCACTACGTGACAGTGTGCGAGCGATTCAACGCGGCGACGGCGGAGAGCGACTACGCCGAGTGCGGCGCGTTTCAATCGGCGGCGCTCAATCAGGCGTGGTACGCGCGCTGGAATCCGGCGAATCCCGCCTCGCCGCTCAACCTCTACAAGGACGGCTCCACGGTCGGAGCGAGCGTCGTCTCAGTGAGCTTCTTCCGCCGCGCGAGCGGCATCGTCGATCTCGCGCAGGTGCGCTACATCAAGCATCTGCGCCGGGCATCGGGTGGGACGGAAGAGGCGACACACTGGATCGCCACCGTCCAGTACGCCTACGCGGCGCCGTCGAAGGATCTCCGCAGCCGGAGCATGAATCCGCTCGGATTCAAGGTGCTCGACTTCCGCCCGGAGCCGGAGGTGATCGGCGAACCGACGCGGGATGGCGAAGCCGAGCAGGCGCCGGGCACGGTGGAGAAGGGGGGTGGGCGATGAGGAATGGCCTTCGCGTTGCGGCTGTCTCGTTCACGGCCGCCGTGTTCCTCATGACGGCGCAGCTCGCGGGAGCCGAGATTCATCCGCTGCGAGGCCGCGGCGATGCGCGCATCCGGGTTGCGCGCTATGACGCCGACGAGGTGTACCGGCTGCACGGGTTCGTCGGCTATCAGATCGATCTCGAGTTCGCGCCAGGGGAGACGTTTCTGGGTCTCGCTGCCGGCGACATGGAGGGGCTGTCGTTCGTGGCCGAGGGCAATCATTTGTTCCTCAAGCCGCGCGCCGTCGCGGTCGAGACGAATCTTACGGTGCTCACCACGCGCCGCGAGTATCAGCTCGATTACACGGTATCGGCCGCGCCGGCGGGCGAGTCGGATCCGGACCTGATCTATGTCCTGCGGTTCGTGTATCCCGACGCGGGGCAGCCGCCGGCCGATGTGGCGCGCCGCGCGATCGAGCAGCGGCTCCGGAACGCGCCCGCCGAACGCCCGCGGAACCTCGACTACTGGTACTGCGGTGATCCCTCGCTGCGGCCGACTGCCGCCTGGGACGACGGCGTGCATACACATGTGCGCTTCCGCGCGCAGGCAGAGCTGCCGGCGCTATTCGTGGCGAACGACGACCGCAGCGAGTCGCTGGTCAATTTCGACGTCGAGGCCGGTGAGGTAGTCGTTCACCGCCTCGCGCGGCGCTTCGTCCTGCGGCGGGGCGCGCTGACGGGCTGCATCGTCAATCGAGGCTACAGCGGCTCCGGCGAGCGCCTCGATTCCGGCACCGTGTCGCGGGACGTGAGCCGGGTCCGCAAGGAGGAGGAGCGATGAGCGATCAGGCAGAGATCGAGGGCGTCAAGCCCGCGTTCATCGAGCGCGGCATCGCCGCGGCCTACCGCACCCGCTCGCTCGAGTCGCGCGCCGCAGGCCTTCTCTCGCTCGGCGTGGTGTGCGCGTTGGGGGTAGGCCTTCTGGTGTGGTACTACAGCGCGGCGCTCAAACGTCCCGCGCGCGCCGCGGAGACAGCTCGCACGCTCGCGGCGAGCCGCGCTCAGGCGGAGATGCCGTTGCCGCCGCTGCAGTTGCCGCGGCAGGGCTACCCGCAGCCGCGACGCCTGGCACAGTTGCCGCCGTTGCAGCCGATCGCGCCGGCCGGGCCAAGCGACCGCCCGCTGCCCTGGGTTCCGGATCGCGTACCGCCGCCGTCGAGTGCTCCATCGGCTTCCGGGGAATTGCTCGCGCCTGCCGTCTCATTGACGTCACCTGCGCTTGGGGCGCCAAATGCATCCGCGGCGGGAAATCCTCACTGGCACGCGCTGGAACGGCGCCTGTCCGGCCTGCCCTTCACCACGCACGGCGCGCCGGGCCCATCCGACAACAGCGCTCGAGCCGCCCCTGTCGAAGCGAGCGGCCCCGAGGCGAAATCGGACGGCGCGGCGGGTGCGCTCACGCCTGCCGGAGACCTTGCGCAGCTGCTGGCGCCCGCTGTGGCTCCGGCTGTCGCCGCGCGTGTATTGCCGACTGAGACACTGCTGCTCCCGAAGGGCGCATTCATCGACTGCACGCTCGAGACGGCGATCGATTCTGAGCTGCCGGGAATGACGACGTGCATCACGGCAACCGATACCTTTGGAGCAGATGGAAAGGTCGTGCTGCTCGAGCGCGGCTCGAAGCTCGTCGGAGAAACGCGCGGCGAGGTCCGGCAGGGCGGCTCGCGGGTCTTCGTGCTGTGGTCGGAGGCGCGCACCCCGAGCGGCATCGTGATCCCGCTCGCCTCACCGGGCACGGACGAGCTCGGGCGCTCGGGCCTTCCAGGCGCCGTGAACCGGCACTTCCTGCAACGATTCGGCGCGGCGCTGCTCATCTCGATCATCGACGCCGGCGCGGAGGCCGCAACGCTAGCGCGGAACGGCGCGGTCATCGTGAGCCCGACCGCCTCCGAGGACGTGATGAGCGATGTGCTGAAGGACACGCTGCGCATTCCGCCGACCGTCGTGAAGCACCAAGGCGACCGGATCCAGGTGCTCGTCGCGCGCGACGTCGACTTTCGTTCGGTTTATGAGCTGCGCGCTCAGAGCATCGGCCGCTGAAAGCGGCGCCGTCTCGGCGCTCGAGCTGACGCTGCGCCCGCTGCGTCCGCTCCTCGCTGACCGCGAAGTGAACGAGCTCTGCATCAACCGGCCCGGTGAGGCCTTCGTCGAAACGCGCGGCGGCTGGCGTCGTGCGGCGATCGAGTTCGCGGACTTCGACTGGTGCCTGCGTCTCGCGAAGCTCGTGGCGCATTCGAGCGCGCAGCGCATCGACGAGCAGTCGCCGCTGCTCTCTGCCGCCCTGCCGAGCGGCGAGCGCGTGCAGATCGCCATCCCCCCGGCGACGACGCGCGGAACGGTCGCGATCGCGATCCGGCGCCCATCGGCGGAGCACTGGTCGCTGGACGATCTCGCGCGGCGAGGCATCTTCCGGTCGGCGCGCCGCGCGAGCAGTGTGCTCGATCCAGCGGAGCAGCAGCTGCTCGCGCTGCTCGATGCGCAGGATTTCGAGCGCTTCATGCGTCTCGCCGTCGTCAGCCGGAAGAATATCCTCGTGTCGGGGCCGACGGGCTCCGGCAAGACGACCTGGACGAAGGCGCTGATCCGCGAGATTCCAGACGATGAGCGCCTGATCACCATCGAGGACGCGCGCGAGCTGGTGCTCGACCGGCATCCGAACCACGTGCGGCTCTACTACAGCAAGGACGATCAGGGCCGCGCCCGCGTCACGCCGAAGCAGCTCCTCGAATGCTGCCTGCGCATGAGGCCCGACCGGATTCTGCTTGCGGAGCTGCGCGCCGAGGAGGCATTCGATTATCTGCGGAACGTGAATTCGGGTCATCCGGGCTCCATCACGAGCGTCCATGCGGCGTCCGCCGAGCTCGCCTTCGAGCAGCTCGTGCTGCTCGTCAAACAGAGCCGCGCGGGCGCGGAGCTTCCGCGGCGCGACATCAAGAGCCTGCTCTACCTGCTCGTGGACATCGTCGTCCAGTTCGGCGTCGAACGGCACGAGCGGTTCATCAAGGAGATCTGGTACGAGCCGCAGCGCAAGCGGGCGAGCGCGGCGGAGTGACGTGCAGCGAGCCCGGCGGGAGCGGAGTCGGCGGCAGTGGCGGAGCGGGCAGCGGCAGAGCAGGCGTTAGACGCGGCGATCGAGCGCTTCGGGAGCCTCGCGCGCGATCTCGAGCAAGTCGTGCGGGATGAGGTCCGAGCAGCCTTCGTGGAGGAATTCGCTGCGCTGGGGCAAACCGGGCGGCGCGCTGCCGAAGCTTTGGAAGCGGTGCGGCGGGCGGCGAGTCTGCGCCTCGCGCTTTGGGCGGTTGGTGTCGTCGCCTCCTGCTGTGTGATTCCCGCCGCGATCCTGTGGACACTGGTGCCGACGCGTGCGGACCTTTCCCGGTTGCGAGCCGAGCGGGATGCGCTTGCTGCCAATGTGGCGCAGCTCACCGAGCGGGGCGGCCGGATCGATCTGCGCCGGTGCGGCGCGGCCGGCCGGCTCTGCGCACGAGTGGACCGCTCGGCGCCGGCCTACGGCGCCCGCGGGGACTATTTCGTCCTCAGCGGCTATTGAAATGCTCGCCTCCGTCCAGCTCGTTTGCGCCGCGGCAGTCGCGCTCCTACTCATCGCTGTCGCGATCGCCGGTATGGTTCTCAGCATCCGGACGTCGGATACGCACAAGCGCGGCGCGCTCGTTCAGGCGCAGCGTGTGCGGCGATGGGTGTCGCCGAGCCGTGGCCGTCCGGGTACGCCAGGCTGGAGGAATGCGGCAGGCCGGGGGCTTGCCGCAGGCCGGCGGATTGTCCCCAGCCGGCGCGTCGCGGGGCCGCGGCTGCGCCTGGGCGGCATCGCCTTCACCGAGGAGGACGAGACTCGGCACTTCAAGCTCATCGGCACGACGGGGACCGGCAAGTCGACGGCTATTGCGCAACTGCTCCGCGGTGCGCTTGCTCGCGGCGATCGAGCTGTGATCGCCGATCCGAATGGCGCCTATCTCGAGCGCTTCTTCGACCGCTATCGCGGCGACGTTCTTCTCAATCCCTTCGAGCCCCGCTCCGTCCGCTGGGATCCGTTCTCCGAAGCGCATCACGCGTTCGATTACGACGAGCTCGCCCGCGGCCTCATTCCGGACTGCGACGATGCTTCGGGGCGGGAATGGCGGGGCTACGCCCGCACGCTCGTCACCGCGGTGTCGAGGCGCTGCGCGGAGACCGGTCGGCGGGACATCGGTGAGCTGTGGCGCCTGCTCGCTGTTTGCGAGAGCGAGGAGATGCGGCGCATCGTCGCTGGCACGCCGGCGCAGCCCTTTCTGGATGCAGACAACGCGCGGATGTTCGGCTCCATTCGCTCCGTCGCTGTCTCCGCGCTCGCGGCGCTCCGGCACATCGAGGCTCAGCGCGGCCGGCCGTTCTCGGTGCGCGACTGGGTCGCCGGCGGCAGGGGAGTCCTGTTCATTCCCTATCGCGCAACTCAGATTGCCGCGCTGCGGACGATCATCTCGACCTGGATGCGGCTCGCTATTTTCGAGGTGCTGGGCGGCGGGAAATCGCCGGACGCGGAGTCGCCGGGCGCGGCTGAACGGTGCGGCATCGAGGGGACGGCGGAGCCGCGACGGCTCTGGTTCATCGTCGACGAGCTCGACGCGCTCGGCGCGATCGATGGTCTCAATGACGCGCTTGCGCGCCTGCGCAAATTCGGCGGCCGGTGCGTGCTCGGATTCCAATCGATCGCGCAAATTTCGCGCACTTACGGCGCCGGCGAGGCGCAAACGATCGTCGAGAACTGCGGTAACACGCTCATCCTGCGCTGCTCCGCGAGCGAGCGCGGGGGAACGTCGGCGTTCGCCTCGCGTCTCATCGGCGAGCGCGAGGTCGTCCGGCGCCAGATCTCCCGCGGCCGCGACGGTGGCGATCCGTTCTCCCGGCGGCGTGGCCGGCGATCGTTGCAGATCTCGCATCAGCGCGTCACGGAGGCGGCGGTCCTGCCGTCCGAGATCGAGCAGCTCCCCGATCTCACCGGCTATTTGAAGGCCGCTTCCTCTCCGCGCTGGTCGTTGATCCGACTCGCTCCGGAGGCTCTACCGTGGCGATCTACTATCTCGGCATGAAGACGTTCGGCCGCAGCCGCGGCAAGAGCGGCAGCCGCGCGACGAGCGCCGCGGCGTATCGCGCGGGCGAACGCATCCGCGACGAGCGCACGGGTCAGATCTACGACCACCGGCGCCGGCCGGATGTGCTGCACAAGGAAATCGTTCTGCCCGCGGCGCTCGCCTCGCAACAGGCGTCGCTCGGCTGGGCGCGCGACCGGTCCAGGCTGTGGAACGCCGCGGAGCATGCGGAGCTGCGCGGCAACGCCCGCGTCGCCCGCGAATTCACCGTCGCCCTGCCTCATGAGCTCGCGCCGGCGGCCCGCACGCAGCTCGCGAAGCAGTTCGCGCAGGAGATTGCCGACCGATATCGCAGCGCGGTGGATCTCGCGATCCACGCCCCGCGCGGAGACGGCCGCAATTTCCACGCACATCTGCTCTCGACGACTCGAGAGATCACGCCGGACGGGCTCGGCCGCAAGACGACTCTCGAGCTGAGCGGCACGCGACGCCACGAGCTCGGCCTGCTGCGGTGGCGGGAAGAGATCGCGACGCTCCGCGAACGGTGGGCCGATCTCACGAACCACGCGCTCGAGAGCGCGCACGTCGCGGTGCGCGTCTCGCACAGGAGCCAGGTCGAACGGGGCCTTGCGACGCCCGCCGGTCCGGCGCGCGTGCCGGCCGCCGCTTACCACATGGAGCGGCGCGGAGAGCGCAGCTTTCTCGCGGAGAAGATCCGAGATCGCTATCGAGCGCAGCTCGAGCGATCGGCCGCGACGACCGAGCGGGAGCCAGGAAGGAAAGCTTTGACAGGCGAGCGCAAGCCCGGAAGGACGGCTTCGACGGCCGAGCGAGCACATGAACGGACGGAATCGGCCGTGGAACGAGCGCTCGGACGGGCGAATTCGCTGTTGCGCGCGCGAGCCATTGCGGCGGCTGGCCGCGAGATGATGCACCGAGTGAGCGCGGGCGCGACGGCGGCGTGGCGAATGCTTCACGAGCGATCCGGAGGGCGTCGAGCGCTCGGAGAGCACTCCGCACTGCGCAAGGAATCCGGCCAGGCGCTTGCCCTCGGCAGCTCGGGGCCCGCCGGCCAGGGCCCAGCTCATACTGAGGAGCGGCCTTCTCGCGTCCCGACATTCGAGGAGTTGAAGGCTAGCGCGATCGAGCGAAACGGTCGCGCCGACGAGGTGACGCTCAGATCGGCGCACAATTGGCTGGTCTATCGCGAGGCGCAGCGGGCTCGAGCGGCGGCCGGACTGGGCAGAGAGCGGGCGTCCGATCCAGAGCGGGGGTCCGAGCGCGAGCGCGCGTCCGATCGCGAGCGCGTCTCCAACCGCGAGCCCGATCGCGGGGCGTCACGACAGCGCGGCGATGATTTCGATTTCGGCCTGTGAGACCGGGAGAGAATGTATGGAGAGGAGATATCTTCACATTCCCTTTGAGGAGCGGGAGCAGGCGAAGCATCTCGGCGCGCGGTGGGATGCCGAAGCCAAGTGCTGGTTCATCGACTCGGCGCTCGATCCGGCGCCTTTTCGCCGCTGGCTGGAGGAGGGGCCGCGCTCGGCGCGACAGGCGTACTCGATTGTCTCCGACCGGGCATTCGTGCTCTCGGCCGGCACGCGCTGCTGGAAATGCCGCGCGGGAATTCGGGTCGTGTGCATCTACTGTGCTTCCGGCTGCGTCGACGGAGAACCCTGCGAGCAGTTCACCGTATCGAACATCACGGCGATCGACGAGAACTTGCGCCGGCAGCTCGAAGCAATTCCGTGCTTCCGCTTCGCGTACAGCCGCGATGCGGGGGGGCGATACCTCATCAATCATTGTGGCCGCTGCGGCGCGCAGCAGGCGGACTACTACCTGCATTGCGAGCCGAGCGGGATGTTCTTCACGGTAAAGGAGGCGCCCGCCGGAGCGTTCGAAGTCACGCCACTCCTCGGGCGGGTGCGGCTCACGGGGGATGAGGGATATGAGCCCTGAGACGCGATCCCGCACGCACATGGCACGCTGCACGGGGGCTGCCCGGGGATCCCGAGGCACTGTACACTAGCTCCACGTCCCCGTAGCTCAGCGGATAGAGCACTCGCCTCCTAAGCGAGGGGTCGCCGGTTCAATTCCGGCCGGGGACGCCAATTCTGCTCATGCCGTCAATATGGCCCCATATTATGGGGGCTTACAGCGATGTGTTAAAGTCTCACAGGAGGCGAGATGAGCTCGTCCTGCCGAGCCGCTTCGATGCGCACGGCACAGGCGCCGCCGGTCCGACTCACCAAGCCGCTCAAATCAGCATGCGCGAGAACACTCGATCGCGGCGCACGGCGTGCAGGATCGCGGCGAGCACGTGCAGCGCGATGATCGCGACGAATACGTACGCTGTCACGACGTGGATCGAGTTGAAGATCGCATAGACGCGCGGATCGTCGCCGCCCCACGGCGGCAGCCTCACCGCGTTGTACAGCTTGACGCCGTACTTGCTGAAGTTCGATGCGATATAGCCCGAGAGCGGCATGACGAGCATGGCGGCATAGAGCGCGAGGTGATTCCCGCGAGCTGCGATGCGCTGCCACGCCGGCATGAAGGACGGCAGCGGCGGCGGCGCATGAAGGAGCCGCCAGACGATGCGCACGACGATGAGCGCGGCGACGGTGAGGCCGGTCGATTTGTGGAAGTTGACGTAGATGCCGCGCATGGTGGTGCCGCGCGGAACCGTCGTCAGGAACCAGCCGAAGCCGATCTGTCCCAGAAGCAGCGCCGCGAGCAGCCAGTGCAGGACAACGGCGGCGCGGGTATACGAGTCCCGGACATCGGCGGCCGGGCCACTGGACCCCTCACGGGCAGCCCCCTCGCGGGCAATCGTGGTGGGCGTGCTCATTCCACATTGTAGTCTCGGTCGTTCCGCTGGCGGCAAGCTCGAGAGCTCGAGAGGCCGCCTTCCGAGCCGGCCGGGTCCGCGGGGGTTCGCGTGTCGCCCGAGCCGTCCAGTCTGCCACGCCTTTGCAGTCTGCCGCGCCTATGCGTCTCGCCCGAGCCGGGGACTCTGCCGGGCCACGGTGACAGCGACAGGGATGTCGGGGGTATGATCCGGCGGTCGTCGCCGCAGGGGGACGGCTGCAGGGGGACTCATGCCGAGCGCCGTGTCGATTCTCCATCGCGACCGCACGATCGCCGGTCCGGGATTCAGCCGCTGGATGGCGCCGCCCGCGGCTCTGTGCATCCATCTGTGCATCGGGCAGGCCTATGCGTTCAGTGTCTTCAATCTCCCGATGTCGATGCTGCTCGGGATTCACCATTCGGCGCCGGGCGATTGGCGGCTGACGGACATCGGCTGGATCTTCACGCTCGCCATATTCTTCCTGGGCGTCTCGGCGGCCATCCTCGGCCGCTGGGTGGAGGAGGGCGGACCGAGGCGCGCCATGTTCACCGCCGCGCTGTGCTTCTCCGGCGGCTTCCTGATCTCCGCCGCGGGCGTGTATACGCACCGGATCGGGATCATCTACCTCGGCTACGGAGTACTTGGCGGGTTCGGGCTCGGCATCGGCTACATCTCTCCCGTCTCGACGCTCATCCGCTGGTTTCCGGATCGTCCCGGCATGGCGACTGGTATGGCCATCATGGGATTCGGAGGTGGAGCCCTCATCGCCTCACCGCTGTCGGTCTGGCTGATGAGCCGGTTTTCGACTCCGACCCACGTCGGCGTGGCGGAGGCATTCATCTGTCTCGGGCTGATCTATCTCTCCTTCATGCTGGTGGGCGCTGCGATCGTGCGGGTGCCGCCGCCGGGGTGGCGGCCGGCAGGATGGACCCCGCCCGTGAACCCGCCGAAGCTCGTCACGACCGCCGATGTTCACGTCTACCGGGCCATCAGGACGCCGCAGTTCTGGCTCATCTGGTGGGTGCTGTGCCTCAATGTGACGGCCGGGATCGGCGTGCTCGGACAGGCCTCGCCGATGAGCCAGGAGATGTTCCCGGGGCGCGTGAGCGCGGCGGCGGCGGCCGGCTTCGTCGGCTTGATGAGCCTGTTCAATATGGCCGGGCGCTTCAGCTGGGCGTCGGTCTCCGACCTCATCGGGCGGAAGAACACCTATTTCGTTTTCTTCCTGCTGGGTGCCGTGCTGTATGTGCTCGTGCCGACGACCGGCGCGGTCGGCAGCGTCGGGGCGTTCGTCGCGTGCTTTCTGATCATCATCAGCATGTACGGCGGCGGCTTCGCCACCGTCCCTGCGTACCTGAAGGATATGTTCGGCACGCGGTACGTCGGCGCCATTCACGGATGGCTCCTCACTGCGTGGTCCGCGGCGGGCGTGTTCGGACCCGTGCTCGTCAACTACATCCGCCAGTATCAGATCGATCACGGCGTGCCGAAGGCTCAGGCGTACAACCTCACGATGTACATCATGGCAGCGCTTCTCGTCGTGGGATTCTTCTGCAACCTGTTCGTCAGACCCGTCCACGCGCGCCACTACCTGCGTGAGGAAGGGGCGCCAGCGCCTGCAGCGGCGGCGCAGCCGGTCGCAAACTGGTCGGGAGGGCTTGGAGAGTGACCGTGTCGAACGAGAGCGAGAACGGCTCGAGGAGCGGAACCGGGTTGACTCAGCTGCTGCTCGCCTGGGCATTCGTCGGCATTCCGCTGCTGTGGGGCGTGGCGATGACGCTGGCGAACGCCGTCAAGCTGTTCAAATAGGGATAGGGCTCGTGCTCGCCCGCAAGCTGCGGTGGGCGCGAACGAGGCCTGCCGCAGCGACGGGCGCGCCCGGCGCCTCAGACTTCGAGGACCCTCACATGAACCGCGCCCGCGCCCCGGATCGCGGCAATTCTCAGGCGCGCATCGGAGCGGCTCGCGCACGTAGCGGCGCAGCCCCGACACGCGTGTCGCGGATTTGAACGTGGGGCTTCTGCTCTCGCCGGCCGGCGAGGAGGCAGGACGAGAAGGCAGGAACTCGAGGCATTCGGAATCGGCGCGGCCGAACGCAATATCGAACCAGCCGCGGGTGACGTGCGAGCGTGTCGCCGCCTACGCCTGCGCGGCTGCGCGCCGTATTGACAGCCGGGAGGGCGCTCCCTAGGCTGGTTCGGGTAACGACGTTCGAGTGAGGCCGGCCCCCGTGGGCGGCGGCGGAGAGGCAGCGATGATTATCGAGAACGAGCGCCAGCTCACGGAGGCGGTTCTCGCCGAGGCGGAGCGCACGCAGGACCCGCGCCTCAGGGAGATCCTACAGTCGCTCATCCGGCACCTCCACGGCTTCGCCCGCGAAGTGCGCCTCACCGAGAAGGAATTCAATCAGGCCATCGACATCGTCACCGCCCTCGGGCATCACACCACGGAGAGCCACAATGAAACGCGGCTGATCGCCGGGTCCTTGGGACTCTCCATGCTGGTCTGTTTGATGAACAACGGGGACGGCGGCAGGCGGGAAACCTCGGCGAATTTGCTCGGTCCGTTCTGGCGCGCCGGTGCGCCCAGAATGAAGAATGGTGAGTCGATCGTGCGATCCCCGACCCCGGGCAAGCCGCTGTTCTTCACCGGCTGCATCGTCGATCTCGACGGCAATCCCGTCGCCGCCGCCGAGATCGACGTCTGGCACGCATCGCCGGAAGGCCTCTACGAGAATCAGGACCCGAATCAGGCCGAGTGGAATCTGCGCGGCAGGTTCGTGAGCGATGAGCATGGCGTCTTCTCTTTCCGCAGCGTCAAGCCGGCGGGCTACCCCGTGCCGATGGACGGTCCGACGGGCGCGCTGCTGCGGGCTCAGGGGCGGCATCCCTTCCGGCCCGCGCACCTGCACGCGCTCATCTACAAGCCGGGGTTCAAGACGCTGACCTCGCAGATCTACAGCCACGACGATCCGCTGCTCGAGACCGATGCGCAGTTCGGCGTGACGAAGGCCCTCATCGGTCATTACGTCCTGCACGAGAACGAGCCGGCTCCGCATCCGGACGTGCGCGGCCCGTGGTACAGCCTCGAGCACGTGTTTGTATTGGAGCCCGGCGAGGCGTGGCTCCCGACGCCGCCGGTATCGGCGAAGAAGAAGCGCGAGAGCACGATGGAAGTGGCGTAGCAGGCCCGCTCGTGCGCCTCGACCATCGCTACGCGCCTCGACCGTCGTCACGCGCCTCCACCACCATCGTCAGATGAGCAGCAGTCGCATGCCATCGGAGCCGCTTACCGCCGCACGCATGGAGGCGCACATCCGCGCCTATTTCGCTGCCTGCAACGCGGGCGACGTCGAGCGTATCGCAAGCTTCTTCGAGCCTGACGCCGTGCACTACTTCCCCGCCGGCATGTACGAGGGGCCGTTCCGCGGCGCGCGCGTCATCGCCAGCAGGTGGCGCGAAGCGGTGGAGCGCCTGGGGTCGGTGTGGACCGTGGATCAGGTGCTCTGCGACCCGGCGACTCGACGCGCCGTCATTGAATGGAGTCATTTCAAGCGCCGCCAAGGCGTGCTCCTGCGCGGCGACGAATGGTACGTCTTCAGTGCGCGCGGGCTGATCGAGGAGATCCGCGCATACTACGCTTCGCCGCAGGATGCATCCCTGAAGCGGCTCGAGCTCGGAGGCTTCGACTACGCCGGCCGAAGCTATCCCCTGAGCGCGCCGGAGGACGCGTGATGCCGGCGAACGCTTGCGGGGCACCCGGCGTGAACCTTCGCGCGTGATGGGGCGAACGCTCGCGCGTGATGGCGTGAACCATCGCACCTGCTATCGGTGAGGGTCCTGCTCGATGAGCTCGATGGGATCGACGGAGGAGACCCGCCGCATCGTGCTCGACGGCGTCGTCGTGCAGGCGCGGCGCGAGGGCGGGCAGCTGGTCGCTCCGGATGGGCGGCGGGTCGGCATCGATGAGGCGATTCATCTGCCGCCCGTCGAGCCGACGAAGATTCTCTGCGTGCATCTCAACTATCGCGGCCGGGCTGCGGAGCTCAAAACGGCGCCGCCCCGGGCGCCGAACTTCTTCCAGAAGCCTCTCTCGTGCCTCAACAGTCACAGGGGCAGCGTCGTGCGGCCGCGAGGCTGCCGCTTCTTGAACTACGAGGGAGAGATTGCGATCGTGATCGGGCGCCGCGCACGCAATATCCGAATCGTGGAGGCGGAGGACTACATCGCGGGATATACGCTCGCGAACGATTTCGCCTTGCACGACTTCCGCGACGCCGATCGGGGCGCGATGCTCAGGGTAAAAGGGGCCGACACGCTCGGCGTCGTGGGGCCGGGCCTCGTTCGCGGCTGGCAGCCGCGCGATCAGGTGCTGCGCACGCGGGTGAACGGCCGCGTCGTGCAGGAGGCGAGTATCGCGGACATGATCTTCAGCATGGCGTACCTCGTCGCGGATCTCGCGCGGACGATGACGCTGCTGCCGGGCGATCTGATCCTCTCGGGCACGCCGGCCAACTCGCGCCCCCTCGAGCCGGGCGATGTGGTGACCGTCGAGGCGGACGGCCTCGGCGTGCTCGAAAACCGCATCGTCGAGGGCGAGACCGCAATCTCGAACGAGTGCGGCTGGCAGCCGAGCGCGAGCGAGAAAGTGCTGGGCGTCGCGCTCGGGCAGGGACTGCGGGAGTAGGGGCGCCCGCTCAGCCACCCCGTACCGCCGCGCTGTCTGGCCGCGGGGAGTCATCATCAGGCATGATGCTCTCTCTCCTTTCGGGTCGGGAGCGATGTCATGGCCGATCTCATCGCCGCGAGTGCGTACTTTCTGCTCATCCACTTCGGCGTGTCGGGGACGCGGCTGCGCGATGCGCTGACCGCGCGTCTCGGCGAAGGCCCTTATCGAGGAGCCTTCGCGCTCGCATCGCTCGTCGGCATCGCGTGGATGATCTATGCGTACAGGCAGGCGCCGACCGTGGAATTGTGGGGGCTGCTGCTAGGATTCCGCCCGGCGGCGTACGTGCTCGTGTTCATCGCCTTTCTCTTTGCCGTCGTCGGACTGCTCACGCCGAGTCCCACTCGCGTCGGCATGGAAGCGAAACTCGCGCACGGACCGGAGGCGGTGCGGGGCATGGTCCGCATCACGCGCCATCCCTTCCTATGGGGTGCCGCTCTTTGGGCCGCCGTCCATCTCGTCGTGAACGGCGATGTGGCGTCCGTGATCCTGTTTGGGTCGCTCCTCGTCCTTGCGGTCGGGGGCACGTTCTCGATCGATGCCAAGCGGCGGCGCAAGTTCGCGGAGCACTGGGGGCAGTTCGCGCGGGTGACATCCGACTTCCCGTTTGCCGCCATCGTCGGCGGCAGAAACCGCCTCGGGCCGGCGCTCGCGGAGATCGGTGCCTGGCGCGTTATCGCCGCAATCGTGCTCTACGGGGTGGCGTTCTACCTGCACGGGCGGGTGGGACCGCCGCTCGTCTGAATGCCGGGCCTAACGCCATGGCCTAGGCCCACGGCCTAGACCCACTGCCTCGGGCCCGGGGCTCGCGTCCTGACCGCTCTCGGTGTGACGGGACGCCGGATCAAGGATCGCCGCCGGCGCGCGCATCGGCGAGGCGTGCGGCGATCTCTTGCATCACGAGACGCTCGTTGACATCGCCCACCACGGCCGCGCCGGGCCGCTCGGCGAGCACTTCAGTGGCGAGCAGCAGCTGATCGGGCCAGATGAGGGAGCCGGTCTCGTCGACGACGCCGATCCGATCGCCGTCACCGTCGAACGCCACACCCCAGTCGGCTCTGCCAGCGAGCACCTCTGATTGCGGCTCTCTTAGATTTTCAGCGACAGCGGGATCGGGATGGTGAGCGGGGAGGCGCCCGTCCACGCGCGCATTGAGCAGAACTTGGCGTCCCGGCAGGCGTGCGACCAGCGCTACGATCACGGCGCCGGTTGCGCCATTGCCGCAATCCCAAACGACCTCGAGGCTGCGCGAGCCGGTCGCCGCCGCGGTGAACCGCGAAGTGTAGTCAGCGGCAACATCGATCGATGCCGCGCGCCCGCCGGGCACGCGGCGCGGCTCCATCGAGACGAGCTCGCGCAGAGCGCGGCCATGAACGGGATCGGCGCCGAGGAGGAGTTTGAAGCCATTTCCGCCGGGCGGATTGTGCGATCCCATCACCATGATTCCGCCGTCGAGGCCGAGCGCAGGGGCATCCGATACGTCGAACTCGCGTCCAATGGCGCCGCGCAGGTCTTAGGCTTCTGACGATCGCGGGGTTGATGCGCCGGCCGGTGACGCTCACGCGGGCCAAACGGACCTGAGCGCGTCGGAGTTTCCCCGCGCTTCAAGACTGCGGTGGGGACGGGACCAGGCCTTGCCGTGCGCCTGCCATGCGGATCACGATCCTCGGAGTCACGCTCTCCTCATCAGGGGGCAACGGCCATGCGACGCCGTGGCGCGGCCTCGTGCACGCGCTCGCGCGGCATGGTCATCGCTCGCCGGGCTCAAAGCGCGGATCGGAGCGCGCAGCGTCGTGCCGCTCTACGGTCATGTCGATCCCGATGTACATCGTCCCGTTCCGCTGCGAGAGCGCCTCAGAGCAGATTTGTCGTATCTCGGCACCTACGCGGCGGACCGGCAGCAGAAGCTCGAGGCGCCATTCATCGAGCTTGCACGGCTTCGGCCCGCGCGGCGGTTCGTTCTCAGCGGCTCGGGTTATCCGCAGGACTTCCCTTGGCAGGGAAATATTTGGCTTCTGCGCCATGTCTCCCCGCCGGAACACCCCGCCTTCTACTTGTCCTCGCGCAGCACCCTCAACATCACGGGCGGGGAAGTCGTGAGCGAATACCTCATCGAGTGTTTGATGCTCGGCGCCGCGACGAAGGCTTGCTTCGTCATCGCGCCGGGGAAATCCGGCATCTTGCAGTATTACGGCGGGCGCATGGGACGCACGGACAAAGTCGCCGCCGCACCGCGCGCAGGCCTCAGTCATGACGGGATGCGAGAAACGCGATGATCTGCCGGCGCGTCTTGGGATCCGCCACTCCGGGGAACGGCCGCATGTTCGTGTCGGGCAATATCTTGTAGGGGTTGGTGATCCACTTGTCTATCATCGCGCGCGTCCAGACCCATCCGGCCATCTTCATGCTCGGGGAGTAGCCGAGATAACCGGGCGCCGTTCCGGCCTTGCGCCCGATCACGCCGTACAGGGAAGGCCCCAGGCGGTTGTCATCCTTCACGAAGGAGTGGCACTGGCGGCAAAAGGTGTTGAATTTGACCTCCCCTTCGGTCGCCTCGGAATTGGCGTTGCCCGCCGCCGCCGCATGCTCGGGGCTCTTCGAAGACTCGCCGGCGGCGAGGCTCGCGTCGCCGGCGAGCAGCGCCGCGGTCGCGAGAACGGCGGCAAGCCGCTTCTTGATCCGGTCGGATCGGACGCCGAGGTGGCTCATCGCAAAATTATGCACGGGACCGTAGGGTTCCCGCGCGACAATTTCCCGCTCATCCGCTTTCCCGAGCGCGTATCGCGCCGTGTGTTCCATTTTCGCTACAGTAGTGTGCCCGGCCGCGCTCGTCCGGCGAGGCTCCTCTCGCGCCACGCCCGCGATCAGAACTTCAGGAACGCTCCGACATTGAAATTCGCGCTGGTATTCGACTCGCCTGCCTGATTGACCGACTCGAGGCGGCTCAGCTCCGCTACAAGGGTCAGATTGTCCGTTAGGCCGTAGTACACCCCTCCCGTCCACTTGTCGTTCTTCTCGACGAGCGTGCTCGTCGCGAGGACCACGATCGGCGCCAGCTCCTCGCTCGTCCGCCCGAGGCGGCTCTGTCCGTAGTTCACGCCGAGCTTCGCGGAGCCGATGGTGTAGGTCACCTGCGCGATGAATCCCTGGGAGGGCCGCGGATTGCCGAGCGCATCGTTCGAGAGCACGAACAGTCCCGTCGTCCCGACGCCCCGGCCGTAGTAGTACCAGCCCATGAGCGCGAAGCCGCTCACGTCGAGCTTGCCGCCGGCATCGAACGCCCAACTGCTGTAGTTGCCGGCCGGCGCGCTGGGACACGCCCCCGCGCCGGCCTCGGCGGGGGTGCAGAGCGTGTTCCGCTGCCGCTGATACAGGCCGCTGGTGGACAGGTAGAGCCCGCCACTCTGATAGGAGACTTTGGCATGCACGCCGGGCGTGTCCTTGTTCGCCGGAGCCTGGCCGAGCGTGTTGAGTGGGTCGAAGATGCCGAAGGTGACTTTGGCGCCCCCGAGCGACGGGGTGGTGTAGTTGATCTGCGCCAGCCAGTCCGTGTAGATGTATCCGAGCCCGATCGAGCCGAGGGAAGTGTTCGCCGGGGCGGCGTAGTCGCCGTTTCCCGCGCCGACTCCGATGAGCGTCATGTCGTTGAGAATGGCGTCCGCGCCGAAGAGCCCGATGTTGCGGCCGGCCATCACGGTGCCCATTCGATCGTTGCCGAACGTCAGGAATACCTGACGAACGTCGAGACCTGCGGTTCCAAGCGCCGTGTGGCCGTAGCCGGGATTGTCCGCGGCTTGCAGATTGGGGCTCCCGCCGTCGTTCGTGCTGATTCCCGGATACAGGCCGAATGTGAACCCGATGTCGATTCCCTTCTGAGTCGTCGAGCCGTTGAACGTCAGCGCGGCAGGCAGCAGGCCGTTGCTCACCGAAGAGGAGCTGCCCGTCGCGCCGGGCGCGGCGACGCAGGCGAGCCCGCCCGCCACGACCGACGGCGACGTTTCGCAGCTCGAGTAGATGTACTCGGCGTTCACGTTCCCTTCGATCGAGAACTTCCAGTTGGCCGCCTGAAGATCGATGGCCCGGGCGGGCGGCGCGCACAGCGCGATGGCCAGGCCGACCGAGACGGCAATGTCGGCGCAGCGCCTGTAGTGTTCGACTCTCATGGATTGCACCCCTTCATCTGAAGCGCTGCGCGCCGTGCAACCCACGTGCCGCTCTCGAGCTCGACGCGCGGCGAGAGCCGTGCCGGAGGGACGACGCGGGATAGGTCGAGGCGGGCTGTTCCGTTTGGATGGTATTTGATACAGGTTTGTCACCTGGATGGAACGCGAAGACGATTGCGGTGCCGCAGCGCACGCCCAGGGGCTGCCGCGGCGCAGGAACTGTGGTCAGATGCGTGTGAGCAACGGCCGTATCGGAGTGTCGCGGCGGCGTGACACCGGCGCTGCGGCCCGGCGCAACCGTGGTACACGATGGCACTCGAGGCGCTCACGCTGGAAGAGCTCGCGGGGGAGGATCCGCGGATGATGCGCTACGCGCGCAACGGCCGCCGCATCGCCGACTCTAACGTCGCTCTGCTCATCCAGGGGCCGACGGGCTCGGGCAAGGAAGCGTTCGCCCAGGCCATTCACCTCGCGAGCCGGCGGGCGAGCCGGCCGTTCGTCGCGGTCAACTGCGCGGCGATCCCCGAGTCGCTGATCGAGAGCGAGCTCTTCGGATACAAACGGGGCGCCTTCACGGGCGCGCGTCGCGAAGGCATGCGGGGGAAGATCGCCCAGTCCTCCGGCGGCACGCTGTTTCTCGATGAGATCGGGGACATGCCGCTCGCGCTGCAGTCGCGCCTGCTGCGCGTGCTCGAAGCGCGGGAAGTGGTGCCGCTCGGCAGCGAGCAGCCGGTGCCGGTCGAGCTGCACGTCATCTCCGCCTCGCAGTGGCGCCTGCGCGAGCTCATTGCGCGCGGCAGGTTCCGCGAAGACCTCTACTACCGGCTGAACGGCATCACGATCGAGCTGCCGCCGCTCAGCGAGCGCGCCGACAAGGAGAGCCTGATCCGCCGGGTGCTCGCGGCGGAAGCCGGCGCTGCCCGGCCGGCCGCGATCGAGCCGGCGGCGCTCGAGCGGCTGCTCGCTTACTGCTGGCCCGGCAACATCCGCGAGCTGCGCAACGTCATCCGCACCGCGCTCGTGCTCTGCGAGGGCGGCGTCGTGCGGGCAATCGATCTGCCGCGGGAAATTTGCGAGCCGCCGGCAGCCGGTTTACCGCGGCCGGCCGGCGCGCCGCCGGTTGCCGCGATTTCCCATGCGGCCCGGCCGGACGAGTGGGGAGCTGAGAGTCTCGCCAATCCCTTGGAGGCCGCCGAGCGCGGCGCGCTGCTGCGCTTGCTCGAGGAATGCCACGGCAACGTCACGCATGTCGCCTCGAGGCTCGGCATGAGCCGCAGCACGCTCTATCGCAGGATGAGGCGACATTCGATTCCGCTCAGGTGGGGCGCGTCGGCGCTCGTCGCCTCGATGGCGTCGCGCTTCTCGACGGCGCCGTTTTGAGCGGCGCGCGGGGCTGGCCCGGCGCTTGCAGAATCGCGGTGCGTCGCGGCGCGCTCGCCGTGCCGGAGCGACGCATTGCCCACGCTTGCGGAATGGGTGCATGAAGCGCAAGACGATCCCTCGCCGGCGCATGCCGCGTGTCTCGCCGCGGCCGGCGCGTGTCCCACCGCGGCTCGGGCGGGCTCATCCGCAGCTCGCGCGGGCTCATCCGCGGCGGGTTCGGCTCGCGCCCGGGTGCCGGCTGTCGGGCGCGCCGGGCAGGCGCGGGCTCGTGCTTCTGTGTCCGGCGGGGGCCATTCAACTCAACGACGTCGCCGCTGCAGTGCTCGCGCTCTGCGACGGCCGCCTTACCCGCGAGCAGATCGTCGCTCGCATGCTCGCGGCCTCGCGGCGCAGCCTCGCCCGCAACGTGCGGGAGTTCCTGGCCGCCGCCTACCGGCAGGGATGGCTCGCCGATTCCGCCTGAAGCGGATTGCATGCAGGCCGAGGCGCGGGTCACGTCCGCCGCGGCAGTGCGAGTCAGCGGGCGGGCGGCCGCAGGCCGCAGGCGCGCCACGCAGCGCTCTCGACGGTTCGCATCAGCGCGGCGCGCTGCTGCGCGAGCGGATGGTCGCGGAAGATGCCGCCGTTTTCCCCGCCGAGCGTCGCGTAATGTGCGTAGGTGGAAGCCTCGACGAACTCATCATAGCTCAAGCGCGCCGCAATGCGATCGATCGCGCACGAGCATTTGTACAGGGCCGCCTCGCTGCCCCCGCTGCGCACCATGCAATCTTGGACGTATTGGACTCGGGCGTAGGTCGGATAATCGTTCACGGGCCGTGCAGTGTCTCTCGCGCCGGCCGGCGGAGGAGCGCCCGTGGACTGCGACGCGTGGCAGACCGCGAGCGCAGCCGCCGCGATCCACGGCCGAATTCGGGAGTGGTCGATTCCGGATACCATAGCGTTCCATCCCTGACACACTGTTGATACGTCGATGACGATGGTACGCCGCCGGCGCCGATTTCATCAACAGGCTCGTTGCAGGGCTCCGGCGGCGGGTGTATTCAAGCGCGTCAGAACGGCCTTTGACGCCGCGCTCGGCTGGAGGGGATCATGCGCAACAAACATCGATCGACTTTCGTAGCGACCGTCGCGGCCGCCGCCGCAGCGGCGGCGTGCACTGCCGTCCTCGCGGATGCGGCACTCGATCAAGCAATGTCGAATCCGTCGAACTGGGCCGCTCAGGCGGGCGACTACGCCAATCATCGCCACAGCAGCCTGAGCCAGATCAACGAGAACAACGTCGCCAGGCTGCAGATCGCCTGGACCATGTCGACCGGTGTGCTGCGGGGGCACGAGGGCTCGCCGCTCGTGATAGGCGATACGCTCTACATGCACACTCCGTTCCCGAACAATGTCTATGCGATCAATCTCGCCGATTTGACCTTCAAATGGAAGTACGAGCCGCGCCAGGACGAGAGCGTCGTTCCGGTGATGTGCTGCGACACCGTCAATCGCGGGCTCGCGTACGGCGACGGGAAGATCTTCCTGCAGCAGGCCGACACGACGCTCGTTGCGCTCGACGCTGAGACGGGCAAGGTCGTTTGGTCCGTCAAGAACGGGAACCCGAAAATCGGCGAGACCAACACGAACGCTCCGCACGTCTTCAAGGACAAGGTGCTGACCGGCATCTCGGGCGGGGAATTCGGCGTGCGCGGCCGCGTCACTGCGTACGACATCAAGACCGGCAATGTCGTCTGGCGGGCATGGAGCACGGGACCGGACGAGGACATGCTGATCGATCCGAAGAAGACTATGACTTGGACCAACGGCCGGATGCGTCCGGTCGGCAAGGACTCCTCGCTGAAGACCTGGCAGGGTGACCAGTGGAAGCTCGGCGGCGGGACCACCTGGGGCTGGTACTCGTACGATCCGAAGCTGAATCTCGTCTACTACGGCAGCGGCAATCCGGGGACCTGGAACCCCCATCAGCGCCCGGGCGACAACAAGTGGTCGATGACCATCTTCGCGCGCGACCTCGACACGGGCGTGGCGAAGTGGGTCTTCCAGATGACGCCGCACGATCAGTGGGACTACGACGGCATCAATGAAATGATCCTCGTCGATGTGAACATGGATGGCAAGACGGTTCCGGCGCTGGTGCACTTCGATCGGAACGGGTTCGGCTATACTCTGAACCGCGAGACGGGCGCGCTGCTCGTCGCGCAGAAGTACGATCCGGCCGTCAACTGGGCGACGAACGTCGACATGAAGACCGGCCGACCGGTGGTCGATCCGAAATACGCGCCCGGCGTCACGCCGGAGGACGTGAACGTGAAGGGAATCTGCCCGGCGGCGCTCGGCTCGAAGGACGAGCAGCCGGCGAGCTACGATCCCTCGACGGGCTACCTGCTCGTGCCGACGAACCACGTCTGCATGACGTACGAGCCGTTCAAGGTCGAGTACACGGCGGGACAGCCCTATGTGGGCGCGACGCTCACGATGTTCCCGGGGCCGGGCGAGAACGGCGACATGGGCAACTTCATCGCATGGGATCCGGCGCAGGGCCGCATCGTCTGGTCCGACCCGGAGCGCTTCTCGGTGTGGTCCGGCGCGCTCACGACCGATGGGGGCGTGACGTTCTACGGAACGCTCGAGGGCTACCTCAAGGCGGTGAGCACCAAAGACGGCCATCAACTGTGGAAGGTGAAGCTGCCGTCCGGCATCATCGGCAACGTGTTCACCTACGAGTATGGTGGCAAGCAATACGTCGGCGTTTACTCCGGAATCGGCGGCTGGGCGGGGATCGGCATGGCGGCCGGTCTTACGGACCCGACGGCGGGACTCGGCGCGGTCGGCGGGTACAAGGACCTCGCTCACTACACGAATCTCGGCGGCACGCTGTTCGTGTTCTCGCTGCCGGAGACCTGAGGGAGAGTGCGGTCGGCTCGCGTGAGCCTCGGGGAGATGGCGGCGGCGCTCACCGCCATCTCCTCCCTTCTGGCAGCCGGCGCTCTGCTCGCGGGGCCTGCCGCGCCCGAACGCACCGCGCCTGAGCGGGATGCCCTGCGGGTCTGCGCCGACCCCAACAACCTTCCGCAATCGAACTCCAAGGGCGAAGGATACGAGAACAAGATCGCCGAGGCGCTCGCGCGCGACCTCAACCGGCGACTCGAGTACACGTACTTCCCGCAGCGCATCGGGTTCGTCCGCAACACCCTGCGGGCGCGCGAGGAGCCGTCGGGCCGCTTCAAATGCGATTTGATCATGGGGGTGCCGTATCCGTACGAGCTCACCGCGACGACGCGCCCCTACATGCATTCCACCTACGCGCTCGTGTACCGCGTGGGGGGCGCCCTCAGCCGCCTCGACAGCCCCGGCGACCTATTGAAGCTTCCGGCCACCCAACGAGACTCGCTGCGCATCGGAACATTTGCCCTCACCCCGGCGGCCGACTGGGTGCTGCGCCACGGCTTCATCGCACATGCCGTGCTCTATCCGCCGCAGAGCGGCGACCCGAACGTCACCGCGCTCTCGACGGTCGAAGCGGACTTCAGCGCAGGGCGGATCGATGCGGCGATCCTGTGGGGACCGATCGCGGGCTATCTCGTGAGCCGGCGCGGCCGCGAGGATCACCTCGGCCTCGCACCCTTCGGCCAGGACCCGACGATTCGCTTCGATTACGAGATCGCGATGGGTCTGCGGCAGGGAGAGGGCGATTGGAAGAACACGCTCGACCGCTGGATCGTGGAGCACCAGAGCGAGATCGACCGGATTCTGACGAGCTACCACGTGCCGCTGCTGCCGCCCTGAGGCGTGCAGGGGCGCAGGAGGTGCACGCCTCGAGGCGGTGCCGCGGGGGGTCTGGGGCGGACGTTCAATGGCGCGCCGGGATGGCGATCCTCAGCCGGCGCATCTTGCGGTAGAGCGTATTGCGGCCGATGCCGAGTGTCTGGGCGACGCGGCTGATGTTCCCGCGGTGCACGTCGATCTCGCGCAGCAGCGCGCTGCGCTCGGCAATCTCGAGCGGATTCAGGCTCTCGGCCTCCGGCGGCAACTCCCCGGGCTCCGCCTGGACGAGGGGCGGCCCGATCCCGTAGTCCTCCGGGAGATGACCGATATCGAGGCTGTTGCCGGCGCGCAGCGCGATCATTCCGGTGAGGACGTTGCGCAGCTGGCGGATGTTGCCGGGCCAGGAGTGGGCACACAATGCCCGGACCAGCTCCTCGCTCAGCGCGAGGCCGGGTGTCGCGGCGCTCTCTTGCGCGAAGAGATGGCGGATCAGAGCCGCCTTGTCGCTCCGGTCGCGCAAGGCAGGCATGGTGAGCACGAGCCCCTGGAGCCTGTAGAATAGATCCTCGCGCAGCAGCCCGCGGTCCACACGCGCACGCAGATGGGCCCGCGCGGCACTCACCACGCGCACGTCCACCGTGATCGGCGCGGCGGCGCCCGGCGGGCGCACTTCCCGTTCTTCCAGGAATTGCAGCAGCTGCCCCTGAAGCTCGGACGGCAGATCGCCCACGTCGTCGAGAAACAGCGTACCGCCGTCCGCCTGCACGATGCGGCCGCGATCGTCGCCCGAGGCGCCTCGCCCGAACAGCTCGGCCCTCAGCAGATCCGCGGGCAGCGCGCCGCAGTTGACGGCGACGAACGGCTTGTCCGCACGGTCGCTCGCCGCATGCAGAGCGCGGGCGAAATACTCCTTGCCAGTCCCTGACTCCCCGAGCAGCAGAATCGGAACGTCGCGCGACTCGAGCCGCTTCACGGCCTGGATGTTCCGCGCCATCTGCGGATCGCCGCAGTCGAGCTCGTCGAGAACGCTGCGCCCCGGCCGCTCCGCTCCTGGCTCCGCGGAGTCCCCCTGACCGCCGCGCCTCGGGCGAGCGGCGTGCGGCTTCGAGCGCGGCGCCTGGGCGACGGCGTAGAAGCGTCCGCCGTGCCGCGTCTCGTAGATCGCGAGCGGATGGAAGGACTTGCGCTGGCTGCGGCCGATCAGCGCGCCGAGGGAGATGTTGAACACACGCTCGAGCGGGGCGCCAGCGAGCTCCGCCGCGCTCTTGACGCCGAGCTGGAAGAGCGCATTGCGGTCGAGCGCCGCGATCGTGCCCGCCGCATCGAGCGCAATGATGCCCTCGCCCCAAGTGCCGACGAGCTCGGGCCGGCTGTGGAAGCGCACGACGAACGAATCGCGGAAGCGGTTGAGGAACAGCCGATTCTCGATCATCTGCGCGGACATGTTCACGAGCACGAGCGTGTGTTGCTGAGCGCGGTCGGATTCTCCGGAGGCATCGAGAACCCCGGACAGCTCGCCCCGGAAGTCGAAGATTGGGGCCGCGCAGCACGTGAGCCCCGTGTTGCGCGCGAAGAAATGCTGGTCGCGATGGACGATGAGCGGGGCGCGCTCGACGAGGCAGGTGCCCATGCCGTTCGTGCCGCCATACTGCTCGCTCCACACCCCGCCGAGCACGAGACCCGTGCGGAATGCAGCGTTTCTGAAGCTCGAATCGCCGTAGTAATCGAGCAGAACGCCGTCGCGATCCGTGAGAATGATGGAGTACCCGGACCCCGCGAGCTGGTGGTACAAATGCGCCATTTCGGCGTCGGCGAGCGCAAGCAGCTCGGCATTCTGCTCCTTGCGCCCGAGACGCTCCTCGCGCGGCAGCACGTAGGGCTCGCGCTCGGACTGCGGATCGAGATGGTACTGCGACAGGCAGCGTAGCCACGATCGCTTCACGTATTCGGGCGTCGCTGCGCCCTCCTGGCGCGCCGTTCCCCGCAGCACGGAGTGGATGTATCGTGCATGATTGCCGGCCGGCTGGAGCATGGTCTGACCCTCCTCGAACCTTATCCAGCGCTCACGGCGATTATGCCACCCTGTCAAGATAGCGGACTGGCGTGCATCAATTCGCGGCGATGGGGAGCGGGGAGTGTTCCGGTATGGAACACTCGCGGAGGGTCGCGGCCGCCGCGGACCTCGGGACTCGCCTCAGCAATCGAGGCGGGTAAACTGTCCGCTTCGGCGCGAGCGCCGGCGCTCCCGAGGCCTCCCGAGGCCGCAGAGCGTTGAGAGCTGGGGGCATCATGAAATCGAAAGCTGCCATTGCCTATGCGGCCGGCCGGCCGCTCGAAGTGACGACGGTCGATCTCGAAGGTCCCCACGCCGGCGAGGTCTTGGTGGAGATCAAGGCGAGCGGGGTCTGTCACACCGATGAGTTCACGCGCTCCGGCGCGGACCCGGAGGGCTTGTTCCCAGTGATCTTCGGCCACGAGGGGGCGGGGATCGTAGTCGATGTCGGCCCGGGCGTGACCTCCGTCAAGAAGGGCGATCACGTCATCCCGCTTTACACGCCCGAGTGCCGCCAATGCAAGTCGTGCCTCTCGCGCAAGACGAATCTCTGCACCGCGATCCGCGCGACACAGGGCAAGGGCGTGATGCCGGACGGAACGAGCCGCTTCTCGATCGGCGGCGAAAAGGTCCATCACTACATGGGGTGCTCGACCTTCTCGAACTACACGGTGCTGCCGGAGATCGCCGTCGCGAAGATCCGCGAGGACGCGCCCTTCGACAAGGTCTGCTACATCGGCTGCGGCGTGACGACGGGCATCGGCGCGGTGATCAACACGGCGAAGGTCGAGCCTGGCGCGAACGTCGTCGTCTTCGGCCTCGGCGGCATCGGTCTCAACGTGATCCAGGGCGCTCGCATGGTCGGTGCGGGGAAGATCATCGGCGTCGATTTGAATCCGCGGCGCGAAGCGCTCGCGCGCAAGTTCGGCATGACGCATTTCGTCAACCCGAAGGACGTCGGTGGCGACCTGGTGCAGCACCTCATCGCGCTCACGGACGGGGGCGCGGACTACAGCTTCGAGTGCGTGGGGAACGTCGATCTCATGCGCCAGGCGCTCGAGTGCTGCCACCGCGGCTGGGGCGTCTCCGTCATCATCGGCGTCGCGGGCGCCGGCCAGGAGATCAAGACGCGGCCGTTCCAGCTCGTGACCGGGCGCGTCTGGAAGGGCACCGCGTTCGGCGGCGCGCGGGGCCGCACCGATGTTCCGAAGATCGTCGATTGGTACATGGAAGGACGGATCAACATCGACGACCTGATTACGCATACGATGCCGCTCGAGCGGATCAACGATGCGTTCGATCTGATGCACCGGGGCGAGTCGATCCGCTCGGTCGTCACGTTCTGATCGGACGGCGATCGAGCTCCGATCGAGCGTCAGCCGAGCCTCGATCGAGCCACGAGAGCCCATCATCCACCAGCGAGGCCCACGAACATGACCACTTCCATCCATCCCGCCGTCGACGGCGGCGTCAAGCCGGGCAAAGCGCAATTCGACGGCGGCACGCTCGCGTGCCGGTGCGGCTCCTCGCCCGTCACGGTCGAGGTGAGCGGCAACGTCGCGTTCAACCATGTGTGTGGCTGCACGAAGTGCTGGAAGCCGGCGGGAGCGCTGTTCTCGATGGTCGCCGTCGTGCCCCGCGAGAAGCTGAAGGTCGCGTCGAACGCGGAGAAGCTGAAGATCGTCGATTCGAGCGCGCCGATCCAGCGCTACGCCTGCACGGGATGCGGCGCGCATCTCTACGGCCGCATCGAGAACAAGAACCACCCGTTCTACGGCTTCGATTTCGTGCACCCGGAGCTCTTCCGAGAGCAGGGCTGGGCGGCGCCGGAGTTCGCCGCGTTCGTCTCCTCGATCATCGAGGCGGGCTTCCCGCCGCAGCGGATGGGCGAGATCCGCAACCGGCTGCGCGAGCTCGGGCTCGAGCCCTACGACTGCCTCTCTCCCGCGCTCATGGACGCGATCGCCACGCACACGGCGAAGCAGAGAGGCACGCTCGCGGCCTGACCTGCCGCCGGCGAATCAGGCATCCAGGCACAGGGATGTGCCCGCCCCGGGCCTAATCAATGCGGCGCCGCGCGCGCGATCACCGTCTCCTCGGGCGGGTCGCCCCAGGAATGGTACGGCGCCGGGGAGGGCAGCTCCCACTCGAGGCCGTGCGCGCCTTCCCAGGGCCGCGCGGGCGCGGGCTCGCCGGCCATCACGCACTTGACCATGAGGTAGGCGAACAGGATCTGCGAGAGGCCGAAGCAGAAGCCGCCGATCGAGGAGACCATGTTCCAGTCGGTGAACTGCACGGCATAGTCAGGGATGCGTCGCGGCATGCCGGCGAGCCCGAGGAAGTGCTGCGGGAAGAACAGCACA